>Ga0209541_10004297_pt1 | contig 25384 bp, 26 predicted proteins | sample RifCSPlowO2_01_FD_184027 | JGI IMG/M metagenome (GOLD analysis project Ga0209541, IMG submission 184027) | Groundwater microbial communities from Rifle, Colorado - Rifle CSP2_plank lowO2_0.1 (SPAdes) (version 2) | ecosystem: Environmental > Aquatic > Deep subsurface > Groundwater | place... | reverse complement strand
TGCGCCGGTGATAAGCTCAACAATAATTCTAAACGCAAAATTCTTCCCCGTGATGAACGGGAAAAACATGGAGTCGGATACGTAGAGCGGGAGAAAGAGGACCAAAAACAGCCCCCCGAGAATAAACCATTGTAAAAATTTATTTATATTCATCCCATTAGAGATAGGAAACGCTCGTGTAGTGCGCCACCTTCATTGTTACCATGTCTAATAATAATTTTTTGCCAAACATAATATTTTAAATCGTTTCCGTAGATAGACCCCGTTAGAAAGTCAGACGTTCTTCTTTTGACTGGTTACCTTGTCGCATGATGTTGGGCGACGCGTTTTCTAACGGGGTAAACCACATCGCTCGACCTTTAAATACTTGTGTATTTTTATAATCTTTGTGCTATATACCAACTATGTAATCTCTAACGGGATTCATAGCATTTATTGACTGTAACTATATCATAGATTTTTAGAACAAAAACACATAGTACTGATTGACACCTTTTGACACTTCTGTATGATTATCTAAATGAATGGAATAAACCCTCACGAAGTATACACAACGGGAGAAACGCGACGTCTTCTTAAGGTGAGCGAGAGTACGATTAAAAGATTGCTTAAAAAGGGTCTCATTAGAGCAAATAAGGTTGGCGGGCAATATCGAATTTTAGGGAAAGAGATTCTTCGTGTTGTTTCTCCCGAACTTGAAAAGGGGGCTGCAAGATCTTACCTTGTATTAAAGAAAAAGGTCGTTAGTAAGATCAATAAGTGGTGAGTTGTTGTATAATATGACAGTCACCAATTTTAACCTATGGCAGTAACGACAACAATCATAAAACCAAAAAAAGTTTTTAGCATTGAAGACCTTAAAGAGGTGTGGCGCTACAAAGAACTTCTGTACTTTTTCACCTGGCGTGATTTTAAGGTACGTTACAAGCAAACTGCCGTTGGCATTCTGTGGGCAGTCTTTCAGCCATTTATAACAATGGTCGTCTTTAGTATTTTCTTTGGTACACTCCTTAAGATACCGTCAGACGGAGTTCCCTATCCAATCTTCGTCTACACAGGACTCCTTTTTTGGACTTTTTTTTCGAGTGCGCTTTCAGAAACAAGCAACGTTCTTATTAGCAATCAATCAATCATCACCAAAGTCTACTTCCCGCGGCTCATCCTCCCCCTTTCGTCTGTTACGACTAAGTTTGTCGACTTTGCCATTGCCGCAACAATTCTCGGGGGAATGATGGCCTATTATGGTTATGTGCCGGAGCTTATGAGTATCCTCGTTCTACCTATCCTTCTCGCCATCACCTTTATGGCGGCCGTTGGAGGCGGACTTTTCCTTGCCGCACTCAATGTAAAATACCGCGATGTCCGCTTTGTGCTTCCTTTTTTCATTCAACTCCTTCTTTTTCTCACGCCAGTCATTTACCCGGCAAGCATCGCGGGAAAATATTCGTGGATCCTCGCCATGAATCCTATGATGGGTGTCATTCAGAATGCCCGCGCGGTACTCTTGGACACTGCGCCTATTAATTGGATTCTCATTGGGATATCTTTTGCCGCATGTGCGGTGCTTCTTGTTATCGGTGTTATTTATTTCAAAAAGGTTGAGCGTTATTTCGCTGATATTATTTAACTGCCGTGAATCCAATTATTGAAATAAAAAATATCGGCAAGAAATATAACATCACGCACCAGCGCGGCGGATATGTTGCCCTGCGCGATGTATTAACAAATATTGCAAAAAGTCCTTTTCGATTTGCCAAGCATAAAATAAAAAGAGTTGTGGGGATGGGAACAAAAGAAGAATTCTGGGCGCTTCGCAATGTCGATCTCAATATCAATAAAGGTGATATTGTTGGCATTATCGGACACAATGGGGCCGGCAAATCCACACTCTTAAAGATCCTGACCGGCGTCACTCCTCCGACCGAAGGCGAGATAATCATGCATGGAAAGATCGCTTCCCTTCTTGAGGTTGGCACGGGTTTTCATCCCGAACTCACCGGAAGAGAAAATATTTTCCTCAATGGCGCTATCTTGGGAATGACAAAAAAGGAAATTGCGAGGAAGTTTGACGAGATCGTTGCTTTTTCCGGGGTCGAGAAGTTCCTCGACACTCCCGTGAAATACTATTCAAGCGGTATGTATGTCCGCCTCGCGTTTTCCGTTGCCGCGCACATGGAGCCGGACATCCTTCTCGTTGACGAAGTTCTCGCCGTCGGCGACACAGAGTTCCAAAAAAAGTGCCTGGGTAAAATGGAGGAGGTCACCCAAAAAGACGGCCGCACGATCCTTCTCGTAAGTCATAATATGGCCGCAATCGAACGGCTATGCCGTAAAACAGTCCTTCTCGAAAATGGAAAAATCCGTATGGTTGGAAAAACAGAAGATGTTATTGCCGAATACCTCAATACCAAAGAAGCGCTTTCAAAACAACCGCTCATCGAAAGAAAGAATAACAACGGAAGCAAAAGGGTCGTATTCACCCACTGCGAGGTGAAAGAATATGATAAAGAAAACCGCCGACTTACATTTGAGATACATTATAAAAACAATTCAAAAGAAGCATTCAAAAACATAAAGATCTCTTTGGACATAAAAGATCAACAAGGGGCGCATTTGGCCAACATCACCAATACTGTACTCGACCAAAAAATCGACCTCAATCCCGACAAGGGAATCATCCATCTCAACATTGACGATATTAATCTTCTTACTGGGAATTATTACGCCGACCTGTTTCTTGCCAGCGATGCGGTGAACTCGGAGATTCTTAACTGGGTATTGGACGCCTGCATGTTCACCGTTGATAACGATTCTTTCTATGAATCAAAACGCTTGCCGCCTATTCCAAGCAAGCTTTTGTTCGATTTTAAATACTACTAATTTATGTGCGGCATTTTTGGTGTTGCGGGAACCTCTTTAGCATCTTATAACAAAGATGCTGTCGGGCGCGCACTCACCCCGTTGTCGAAACGAGGTCCCGATGACCAAGGGATCGTCTTTTCAAATGATTGTGCTCTTGCGCAAACACGGCTCGCTATAATCGATCTCGCCAGCGGACACCAACCCATGAAAGATAGCGTGCGTGATCACACGATAACGTTCAATGGCGAGATATATAATTACCGTGAACTTCGTGCAACACTCTTAAAAAAGGGGCATATATTCTCAACCAACTCAGACACTGAAGTCGTCCTTAAGGCGTATCAGGAATACGGCGACGACTGCCCAAAACATTTCGACGGCATGTTCGCATTTGCGATTTGGGATAATGAAAAAAAACAGCTTTTTATGGCACGCGACCGATTTGGTAAAAAACCTTTCTACTACGCGATCGATGAGCAAGGTAATTTTATGTTTGCATCAGAGATAAAAGCTATTTTTGCAACAGGAAAAATAAAAGGTGCGCTTGACCATGAAGCAGTCGATAACTATCTGACACTGATGTATATTCCGCCATGGAAAACTGTTTATAAAAATATAAAAGTAATTCCTCCCGCATCCTTTGCTGTCTTTAAAGATGGCAATCTCAGGATCAAAAAATATTGGCAACTAGAAAAAAGGAGTGTATTGATGTCCTACTTGGATGCAAAAGAAGAAGTGCGCCGCCTTCTTACCGAATCGATTAAAAAAAGAATGATTGCCGATGTGGAGATCGGGTCGTTTCTCTCCGGCGGAGTTGACTCAACGCTCGTCACGGCAATCGCACAATCTTTTTCCAAAGCACCGATTAAAACATTCTCGGTTGGATATCAAAATTATATCAACGAACTTCCGTTCGCAGCAGAAGCGGCGCACACCATCGGGACCGATCACCATGTGCTCCAAGCAAAAGACGACATGGTGCAAGAGCTTGAAACTGCCATCGAATACTTCGACGAACCGCATGCCGACTCGTCAGACTTTCCGCAATATCTCCTCTCAAGATTTACCGCAAAAAAGGTAAAGGTTGCTCTCTCTGGTGACGGTGCTGACGAGCTGTTCCTTGGTTATGGATGGTATACACGACATAAAAATCTTTCTTACCGCGCGCATTTCAAAGAAAAAGTTTTTATGAGTCCTTTTTCCGGCTACCTCAACGCAGTGCAAGTCTTCACCCAAAAAGAAAGAGCGATGCTTTGGAAAAACCGCGGATACGTAAGTAATGATTTTATAAGCGATGAAGTGGCAAACTCAAAACTTTCATCCACAGAAAAAATAAATTTATTTGATCTTACCACCTACCTCCCCGGACAACTTCTCGTTAAGGCAGACCGCATGGGAATGATGAACTCTCTTGAGGTACGCTCCCCTTTTCTTGACCACCATCTCGCAGAGTTCGTCTACGGTCTTCCGGACGATTACAAGACAAACACTATGATATTCAAACGTATTCTGAAAGATATCCTAAGCGAAACGATGCCGCAGGAATTCGTCCACCGCAGGAAACAGGGTTTTGGTGCCCCTGTCAAAAAATGGCTACGAAAAGAAACTTTCAAAAAAGAGATCTACAAAAAACTCTACGATTCGAGCGCTGATATTTATACCCTCCTCAATGAACGATTTGTAAAACAAATGATCGACGATTTTTATCTAAATTATAACGATCGCTATAATTACAAGATTTGGGTGCTATACTGCCTAGAACTCTGGTTTAATTCGCACAAACAACATTTCGCTTGATTATGAAAAACTTCATCAACAACCTCCTCAGAAAAATAGGATATCAGATCTCCAGATTTGATGCGGCTCCATATGTGTTCCGGGAAAAACTAAAAGAATTTCTCGATGAAAATGTTGAGCAAGGCAACATATTAGACATTGGCTCCGCGCAATGGAATTACCCTAAAGAACATTTCAAAAACGTCACCACACTCGACGTAAGGCCGCCCGCTGACGTCATCGGCAGTATTATGAACCTGCCGTTCGATGATGAAAGTTTTGATTGTATTCTCTGTCTTGAAACTCTAGAGCATGTCGAAGACCCCCTCAAGGCAATGAGAGAAATCTATCGCGTTCTTAAGTCGGGTGGAAAATTCATCGGATCAGCACCATTCGCTTATGAGCTTCATGGCGAGGAGTACGGCGACTATTGGCGATTTACAAAGCAGTGTTGGGAAAAATTGTTGATGAGAAATTTCAAAAATGTCTCAATAAAACCATACGCAGGAAAAACACTTGCTCCGATGGGGTACTTAGTAGTAGGAACTAAATAGTATGAGTGATTCAAAAAACAAAGTGATAGAAACTCCGCCGATTGTGTTTATAATCTTTAACCGCCAAGATTACACCAAGGCGGTGTTTGCAGAGATTCGAAAAGCGCAGCCGAAAAAATTATTCATCGTCGCTGACGGCCCCCGCACACCCTCGGAGGAAGCGGTGTGCAAAGAAACGAGGGCTGTCGTTCAAACTATCGACTGGCCATGCGAAGTACACAGGAACTATGCTGAAAAAAATTTAGGACTTAAGGAACGATTCCGCTCCGGCCTTAATTGGTTTTTTGAAAATGTTGATCGAGGAATCATCCTCGAGGATGATTGTCTCCCTCATCCTTCATTTTTTAAGTTTGCAGGTGAAATGCTTGAAAGATACAGGGACAACGAACGGATCATGATGATATCAGGTGACAATTTTCTTCCCGATTTTAAAATTGAAAACAGTTATTGTTTTTCAAAATTTTTTTCAATTTGGGGTTGGGCAACATGGCAGCGTGCGTGGAGAAAATATGATGTGACCATAAAAAGCTGGGAGCTTCCGGAGAGTAAAGCGCACCTCAAAAAGATTTACCCGCAAAAATATATGGTAACTTACGCATCAAAACTTTTTGATGGCATCCACTCAGGGAAACTCAATACGTGGGATGTTCAGTGGTTGTATACGTGTCTTATGAGTGACAGCTTGTGTATCATACCCGGAAGCAATCTTGTTTCAAACATTGGCGTATATGGGACCCATCAAGGAGGAAGTAATCAAAATTTACCAACGGAAGATATATACCAACATGGCGCCTTGAGACACCCAAATTCCATTGAACTTGCAACGGAATATGACCGCATGTTCTACGAAAAGAATTTTGCACCAGGACCATTTAATATCAGAAAATGGATTATCTCGATTCTGGTTGAATATGAGACAATAAAAAAAATTTACCGAACTATGGTGAGATTGAAAAATTTTTTAGCATCAAAAATATAGTGATACAATAAGTATGATACATAATTGACAATTATATGAAAAATATAGTAAGAAGACTTAAAAAAAAGATCTGGAATTACCTCAATTTTGATAATAAGATCCGGGTGGTTGAAAAATTGATTGTACGAGAATCAAACATTCAAAAAATGCTATTGGGGCATATTCTTGTTGAAAATTTACTCAAAAAAGGTGATCTAGAAAACATTCATGAAGCGGAATTTAAAGTTTTTTCACAATGGGGCGATGATGGGATAATCCAATACCTAATAAACAAAATTGATACCCCAAAAACATTTGTTGATATTGGAGCAGGAACATATACCCAACCAGATACTAGGTTTTTACTTGAACACGACAATTGGTCTGGAATTGCAATTGACGCTTCATCTGTAGATCCTCTTAAAAACAGTGAGTTGTATCCTTGCTACGATATAACCGCTAAGCAAGAATTTATTACCGCAGAAAACGTAAATGAACTCATTGATTTTGAAGAAGTTGGGTTACTTAATATAGACATTGATGGAAATGACTATTGGATATGGAAGGCGTTAAAAATTTCTCCAATAATAGTAATCGTAGAATATAATCCTTATTTTGGGTTAAAACCAATCACTGTTCCCTACAACAAAGATTTCAAAAGAAATGTTGCGCACCATAGCTCTATGTATTATGGCGCATCGTTGATGTCATTATGTGACCTAGCGAAAGAAAAGGGATACGTTTTCATTGGGTGTAATAGCAATGGAGGAAATGCTTATTTTATTAGGAAGGATAAGGTTGGTAAATTAAAAGTACTAACACCACAAGAAGGCTACCGAGAGACGAAGTCCAGAGAGCATAGGGACAAAAACGGAAATCTTACGTTTACCGCTCCGCAAAAAGCCAAAGAAAGTCTCAAGGGAATGCCTGTTTTCAACACGCAAAAAGGCAAAATAGAAACGTTGTAATGGGTGATTGTTCTCCGTCTTTATGTTAAAACTCAACACATTGCAAGTTTATGTGAATAAGCTCACCGATAAACTCTGGGGTGTAGTTCACATACCAGCCGTTGGTAAGAAAAAGGGTGATGTTCTTCTTTCTTATATCACTGAACCTTTTACACGCGCGCCATGGGAACACTTCACCGACCCACACACCAACAAATGGGAGTGCGCGGAAATAGCGCGTTTGTTTTCCGTACGAGGATACGCAGTTAATGTTATTAATTTCGATAATCTTGAATTCATCCCTCGAAAAAAATATGTAGCGTGCGTAGATATCATGCAAAATCTTGAACGCCTGACCAAATACCTACCGACCAACTGCAAGAAAGTCATGCATATCACTTCTGCTTATAGTGAATTTCAAAATGCCGCCGAGAAACAACGCCTTCTGGAACTTAAACGCCGAAGAAATATTTCTCTCGCACCTCATCGAACCGGAATTACCTCAAATAACCCTGCATACGCTGATTTCCTTGAAGGACTCGGAAATCAGACGATACATGCCACCTACGCCCGGTTCAAGAAACATATCTACCCCATTCCCATATCAGTCGCGCGGGAATTTGATTTTCCGGAACAAAAAGACTTCAGGGCTGCGCGTACGAATTTTTTGTGGTTCGGTGGCGGTGGGGCAATACTCAAAGGACTTGATCTTGTGATCGAAGCTTTTGCTGCCATGCCTCAATTATCCTTGCATATCGTTGGTCCATCTGTTCGGGAAGAAGATTTCGCACATGCATACAAACATGAACTTGCGTTTCCTAATATAAAGTACTACCCGCGGCCGCGTATTTCCCCGGATGGGGAAATACGTTCTGGAGACATTTCATTCATCGACATAGCAAACCGTTGTGCGACGCTCATTTATCCTTCAGCTTCCGAGGGGACATCGGGCGCAGTTGTGCAGGCAATGCATGCCGGGCTTATCCCGATTATCACAAGACAAACGGGAATTTCCGAGGATGCTCCGACGATCATTTGCAATACGCCTACCGTAGAATCACTCCGAGATCTTGCTATGCAAATCGCTGGAACCGACCCCACCGTTCTCCGCGAGAGCGCATACAAAGCATGGAGTTATGCTCGCGAGCATAACACACAAAAAACTTTCAGTGAAGCATACTCGCATTTTATTGATAATATACTCCATCTATGAACAAGCCCTTAATTTCAGTCATTATTCCAGCGCATAACAATGCGAGCACTATTAATACTGCAATTGATTCAATTGTCCAACAAACGTATGAAAATCTTGAAATAATTATTGTTGACGATAATAGTACGGACGATACGAAGAAGATCGTCGAATCTATCGCGCAAAGAGATCCGCGTGTCCGATATTACTCCCTGCCGGAAAATGATACGGAGCGTTTTGATCCCATTCTCAAACGCAATACCAATGCCGGATATGCCGCGCGAAACTTCGGTTTCACAAAAACGGTGGGGGCTCTCATTACCTTTCAAGATGCTGACGATGCGTCACTCCTTAATCGTATTGAGATGCAGTACGATCTTCTTGTAAAACATAACGCAATCCACCTCTGCACGACGGTGGCGCCTTTTGACGAGAAGCGCCTTGGGACCATGTTTGATATGAAAAACCATACACTCGCAGAAAAAAATATGGTGGGTCCTGATGAACTCTATATTCTCTCACAAAAAACAAAAGGGTTGATTGCAAAAATCTCCCTGGCTCTTAATGCGCGTATCCCCTTTCATTTTAAACGTCTTCGTGTCATCAATAAATTTTTCTTTGGCTCACTCGCACCCTACCCCGGCGCCGGAAACAGTCCGCTTTTCAAACGTGAAGTTGTTGATAAGGTGAAATTTAGAAAACTATCCGACCGCATCTGGCCGTCCTTTATGGGACGTGGCGCCGATCGGGATTTTAATTTTCAAGTAGCCGAAACGTTCAAAAATAGTTATTTTTTCCCAATACCCCTGTATCTTTGGAGAAAATGATCACACTTTTTTATTTTTCTGTAGATAGTGATTCGCTTTCTTTGTGGATCCGTACCTATTGACATTGGGATGTAAATATGATATAAAAGAACAAGGGAAAAGTGTTTTATTGAATATTTGATAAATTCAACAAACAGCATTAGGAGGTGCCTATGCAATTTGAAATTAAACCCATCGACCCAAATAAAATGACGTGGGAGGTGCGGAGTGATGGTGAGATAATCCGTCCGAGACTTCTTGAAATTAATTCACCATACGGCAACCTCAAGCTTGGTCTTCGTCCCGAGGGATTCCATGGATGGGCCTTCAAACCAGGCAAGGGTGGAGCAATGACCTTCCCATGGACTAAAACGCCGACTGGAGAAATATTGGTTGGTCTCGTCCATGAGTACCGCCCCAATATGGGTCCCGGCAAGGTGTGGTGCCCACTCGGCGGGTTTATAGACGGCAGAGAGTCTCCCGAGGAAGCGGCTCGGCGAGAAGCGATCGAAGAAGGAGGTCTCGACACTCTTGGATCAAAGAAACTACCTGGGGTACAAATAAACGCGGATCGCCTGTACTACATCATGGAGGAAGGAGATGATTGGGGGATGAAAGCATACGGCTTTCAGATTCCCTTTGAGTCTCTTGAACCAGCCGGCGAGGAGATGTGGCGAGCGAAAAAGAACGTCATTTCTCACAAGAAAGAGAGTGAACTTTTTTTCCTCCCATGGAAAAAAGCAGTTTTGGTATCAGCAGACGCTCTTGCACTCGCCGGCATTGCACGTCTTTTACGGGAAATCTATTAATCTATAGGTGATTCCAAGCGGATGGTGAACAACCATCCGCTTTTTTATTTACCAATCATTTTATTTATAATTCGAGATGTCGATTTGCCCTTAATGTGTCGAAGTAATATAAATTTTCCCCCACCTCCTTCAATAACACGTTTTTGCGCCCAAAAATTAGGGTGTTTTTTTATATCCTCTCCCCCTCCCTTCACATGTATGTGCGGGCGAAGTTTTTTTATCCAGGAAAATGGTGTCGTTCCGGAAAAGATAAAAACATAGTCTACGGACCCCAATGCCGCGATCACCTCTGCGCGTTCCTGGGCTGGTACAATTGGGCGAAGACTCCCCTTATTAACACGCACCGACGAGTCAGAGTTGATGCCAACAATCAGCAGGTCACCAAGCTTTTTTGCAGCTACAAGGTTTCGTATATGACCTATGTGTAATATATCAAAACAACCATTGGTTGAAACTATTTTTTTGCCCCGCTTGCGAGCTTTATTGGTAATATATAAGATTTTTTCTAAAGATTGAATTTTTTTCATTTTTAAAAAGATGCACAAGCTATAATTTCTGTATCATCGTAACACCCTTGTGTTTAACTACTTCAGACGCACACTCGTTTGCAAACATAATTGCTTTCTCAATATCTCCCGTTTCAACATATTTCACAAGCAGTGCCGCGAAAAAGCTGTCTCCTGCACCTGAAGTATCTTTTACCTCGACCTTGTTCATTACCAGGTATTGCTTGCCCTTAAAATAGGCCCCTTCTTCCCCTTTTGTGTGAATTATTTTGTCCAAAAGGACTTTAGATAAATATGGTTTTGAACGTTCATATTCGTAATTATTTATCTTAATGAATTTCGCTCCTGCCGCCCAATTACCTAATATTTTTTTAGTATCAATAAACACGTTGTTATGGTGTTCGAGGATATATGCTATATCCTCCTCATGTAAAAATCCCTTGTTATAGTCGGAAATAGCAATAATGTCATACTTTGAAAGTGGAATGCTCTTTACGTTAACTCGCGGGATATGATGATCGGTATCAACACGAATAAATATATGGTTTGTATTAAGATGCATATATCGCGTCTTGGTAACGTTCTGCCATTTTTTGTTTGTGTGTAAATCAACCTTAGGAAAAATCCCCTTGATATTTCGTTCGACATTAGCCGCCATCCCCGGATTTTCCTTTTGTTCAACGACACCGAGTACTGGAATGGGCAAGTCTGGGGCCAAACGTTCGGCCCTGCAATATACAAAAATGTCTCTGCAACTTTCTCCTACCACTAAAATTTTTTTCATATAATCGTCAAGGTTGGCGCCAAATGGAGCTCTTCAAAACTTAATTTTTTATCAATTTTGGGCTTATTAAATAAACTAAGAATTAAATTAACAATGTCTATTTTTGTCGGATAATAAAATTCGGTCAACGCGGTTGAGGTTGGACATGGAACATTAGGACAAGTAAGAGAGGTGGGGTTATTTTTCAAATGTATTGATTGATTTTGCGCTACCTTAGAAATAATTTCTGACCCGATGTTAAAGGCTTCGTTGGTAGTATCCACACACAAGAGTCTTCCCGTTTTTTTGACCGATTTAAAGATAGTTTCGTAGTCAACGGGGTTTATAGAGACAACATCAATCAATTCAACGTCGACACTGTCACCAATGATCGAAAGTGCTTCAAGCGCGGAAACCAGACCGTCTCCGTAAGAAACAACGGTTATGTCTTTCCCTTCTTTCATAACTCTTGCTTTATTAAGCGGCTCACTATAGATCTCAACCGGAACATCTTGTTTCAATTGAAAAAGCCAACGAGGTTCTAAAATAACAACAGGATTTTTATCTCGCGCGGCGGAAACAAGAAGCCCTTTTGCCATCTTCGGAGTAGATGGAATCACTACCTTAAGACCCAGAACATTCCCAAACAATGAATACAGAGCTTGAGTATGCTGCGGGCCGTTCCCCCATTGTCTGCCAACGTTGATTCTAAACACGATCGGTACATTATTGTTTCCACCAAACATATAATTCCATTTTGCCGCTTGGGTGAATATCGAGTCTGAGGCGAACAAAGCAAATTCTACTCTTCCATGATGAACGATCGGATGAAGGCCGCTGATCGCCGACCCGACTGCCATCCCTGTAAATGCAGCCTCGGACACCGGTACGTCAAATACCCTGTCTGGATATTTCAATTTTAGCCCAGAAGTAGTGCCATCCGCACCGTTTTTATACGAGACACCAAGGCCGATGACAAAAGCGTTTGGATCGGTTTCCATCACTTGATCAGTCGCTTCCTTGATCGCTTCGGTGTATTTAATGATTCTTTCAGGCATATAGATTGGTATACAAACTTTCTTTGGGCGGATATTTTGAATCCACGGCAAATTTAATGCTTTCCAAAACGTTCTTTTTTACATCATCTTCGATCTTGGTTAATTCTTTTTCTAAAACTCCATCCCTTAAAAGCACTTGTTTTATTTTTTTTATCGGATCTTCTTCTTGTCTTTTTTCTAAAACATCTTCTTCTCGATATCCCTCATCAAATATGGGCGCGCTGTGGGCCATATGTCGATATGTTATGCACTCTAAAACAGCCGGGGCCGCCGTGCGCACCCCTTCAACCAAATTTTTTGCTTTTTCAAAAACATCTTGGTAATCATTGCCATCCGCTCTTACATATTTGACTCCGAAACCGGTCACAATTTTTTCAATATCGTATTTTTCAGACCTTCTGTCGTTCAATTTTGAATTCACCGCGAACAAATTATTTTCAACCACAAACAAAAGCGGCAACTTAAAAAGAGCTGCAAGATTGAGAGTCTCATACACCACCCCTTCTTCAAAAGCGCCGTCACCGAAAAATGCTACTGTTATGTCATTTTTTTTGCTGTATTTCTGTTCAAAGGCTGTGCCAGAGGAGAGTGGCACAACACTGCCTAAAATCGGAGTTGTGCCGACGAAATTAACCGATTTATCGATCATATGCATAGAACCGCCCTTACCGTGAGCAAGACCGTTTTCTTTTCCCAGGAGCTCACAAACCATTTTCTTCAAATCTCCCCCCTTGGCCAAATAATGCCCATGAGAACGATGATTGCCTAAAACCTTATCATCTTTTTTAAGAGCGTCGCACACGCCCACAGCCACGGCTTCTTGCCCTACATAAAAATGCACGAAGCTCATGATTTTATTTTGTAGATACAGGTTGGCGATCTCTTGTTCCGCCAGCCGCATGAGGAGCATTTTTTTGTATGCTTGCAAAAAAGCCGATTTCATTGTCTTACATTTCTATGAGTATTCTGCTTGCCTGACCCGACCTGACCAAATCAATAGCTTTATTTATTTCATCTAGACTCATTCTGTGTGTAATTATTTCATCAGTCGATATGATGCCGGCCTTATGCATTCTGGTATATCTGGGAATTTGCTGGGTGGGTGAAAATTTACCCCCCTGGGTCGCTTTTATCGTCTTTCCTTCACCGCCAAATAAATGGTTGGCATTCAAGAGCTCAATGCTCTCGCCCGGTTTTGGTTGTCCCACTAAAATATATCTGCCACTGCCGGAAAGTAGGGGTATGGTGTCCTCCAAACTTTTCTTATTGCCGGAAGTATCCACAACCACATCAATGTCTTTCATCCCGAAAGCTTTGTATATCTCGTCTTTAATAGAATCTTTTTTACAGTTTATATACAGATGCGCTCCCAAAGATTCAGAAACCTCTTTTTTGTTATCGTGAATATCTACAACGATAATCGGGTGGGCACTAGCAGCTCTTGCCGCTTTTATTAAATTAACGCCAAGACCGCCTGCGCCGACGATCATAACACTTTCACCGAATTTTACATTTGCCTCCTCATTTATCGTTCCCAAGGCAGTCGAAAGTCCACATCCAAGTAATGCACAAAGTTCATTGGGTGTATCATGGGGAACAGGAGTGATCCTATTTTCAGATACGATAGAATATTCACTTAAGGTAGTAACCTTTCCGCTTTTCATTGGTTTCCCTTTGAACATATAGGTCGGAAAATCGGATTCAATACCGTCCCCCTTGCGCCAATGCATAACAACCTTGTCCCCTTTCTTTACTTTGGTGACCCCAGGGCCAATATCTTCGACAATACCGCACCCCTCATGACCAAGAAGGTGCGGGACAAACTTGGCGTTGCCTTTATTCCCTGCAATTTCCTGCAATTGAGACCCACAAATCCCGCTTACTAAAATCTTAACCAAAACCTGACCAAATAACAGATCGGTTAAAGTCACTTCGCCAATGGTCAATGGGCCGTTAATTTCCTCTAAAATAGCTGCTTTCATTTGCCAATATTAACACAATAACTTAACATGATACATATTACACTCTATGGAGTTACCAATCTGACTAAGAGCCAATTCTAAATTAAAAAACAAAGTATGTCCAGTATATTGCTTTACCACCATCTTGGTCTCGGCGACCACTTTATGTGTCATGGTATTGTTCGAGAGTATTGCAAAAAATATGAAAAAGTGGGGATTTTTTGTTATGCACACAATTATCCTACCGTGTCATTCATGTATCGAGACCTGCCGAACCTTACCATCATTCAAGGAGATGACGCGGCGGCAAAAGAATTTATCGGGCAAAATGCTTCTCGGTCCGGAAAATCAAAATACGACGAGGTGAAGATCATCGGATTCCAAAATTTAAATAGGAACAATGGTATTCCTCTTGAGTGGCAATTTTACCAAATTGCCGGTGTCCCTATCGAAAAAAAATGGGATAGTTTTTTCATCAAAAGAGATTTTAAAAAAGAGCAGGCACTTTTCAAAAAAGTCGCACCGAAAGGAGATTACGTGTTCATCCACGAGGATATCCCTCGAAAATATGTCATCAAAAAAGAGCTGATAAATAAAAATTACACTATGTTTACTCCGGGGAAAGAGTCTACAAATAATATTATCGACTACTGTACTATTATCGAGAAAGCAAAAGAGATTCACGTTATTGATTCTTCGTTTATGTTTTTGATCGACTGTCTTCCTTACAGTAACCCAAACCAAAAGCTTTATATCCACAGATATGCCCGTGACAATAACGAGTGGCAGTTACCTATCTTAAAAAAAGATTGGTATATTTTTATTGAGAGACACGATAAGCGAGAGCCAGTTAGAGACCTGCTCCAAAAACTCTCCAATTCCAGTGTATCCATGCTTAATACCACCCTTGTGAAAAGAGTGGTGCGTAAAATTTTTATGACCATGAACTGGAGTATGATCCGACCAAAGCGACCCGATCTTAAGGCCCTCATTCAGCGCTATGTCCCCGGGAAATCTCTTGCCGTTATTTCCACTGAAAGAACCGCAAAGAATCCCTATGTAGCCGCCGCACAAGAAACGGGAGCAATAACAATAAACACAACCACCATAGAAAAAGCGGTGTCCGCAGACATCGTATTTTATTCAGAGATGTCTTCCAAGAACCCGAACTCATTCGTGTTATTTAACCAGTTGCGTTCGCTAACAAACCAAATTCTCATCCTCAATACCCCTTCCGTCATAAAAACATCAAATAAAAAGAGCAAAGGCGACCTTACGCCAGGTGATATCGAATCAATGCTCAACCAAGCAGGATTTAAAATAAGAGAAAAACACCTATTCCCTCTTGAAACGTGTTTTGTATGCCGAGCTGTTTCCACTCAATAATATCGTATGAAATTTTCCATCATCACTCCGGTCTATAACGGCGAGAAACACATCGACAAAACTATTGAAAGTGTTCTTTCGCAAAAAGGGGATTTTGAGATTGAATATATTATTGTTGACGGCGCTTCGACAGATAAAACGATTGATATTATAAAATCTTACGTAGATCGTATAAACATAGGACAATATCCACTCTCCTGCAAGAAAGTAACGCTTCAGTGGTTCTCTGAAAACGACCAGGGAATGTACGATGCGATAGAAAAAGGATTTGCACGAAGCACAGGTGATGTGATGGCATATATCAACGCGGATGATATATATCTCCCTCAAGCGTTTGCAACGGTCGCGGCGATTCTTATTCAATATTCTGAGATAGATTGGGTCAAGGGTATCAACACCACTTCAAACGAAAGCGGTAGAATCATTGCACAGGGGTCTTGTTTTCTGTACCAACAAGACTGGCTTCAGAAAGGCATCTACGGCCGCAACGCATATTTTGTACAACAAGACAGCGTATTCTGGAGACAGTCACTCTGGGAAAAGGCACGCCCGCGGATCTCATCATTCCGCCTTGCAGGAGATTATGCGCTTTGGACCGCCTTCGCCGCACATACACCGCTTTGGTCGTTCAATAAACGTGTGAGTGTCTTTAGAGAACGGGCGGGGCAATTGAGCGGCGTAATGGAAGGAACCTATCGACAGGAACAGAAAACCATAGTGTCGCGCAATTTCTTTCTCGAAAAAAGAATTATGTCATTTTTTTTATTGGTGCGCTTTTTGAAACTAGCGCCAGAACACATCATCATAAGAATCTTGTTCCGTATCCTCTTCCCTTTCCATAATCAACAATGGTATATTGACTTCGATACTCATGGAAGCCTAGTAAAGAAGAAAGCGTTATCATATATCGTATGACCATACATACAACCCTTAAAAAAATACCCGTGTTCAAATGGGTCGTGATATTTTTACGCTCCCTTAAAAGAAAACGCGGCATCGTGACAACCGTAAAAGAATTCATTGGATTCTCCCGAGATTGGCATGCATACCACAAGCTCCCTAAAAACGTATCATTCACCCTCGCAACAAGCGATCTCTATCCTCGCCTTTTTGATAAGACCACGACGACAGGGGTCGATCCGGTTTATTTTTATCAAGATACCTGGTGTGCGAAAAAAATTTTTGAAAATAAACCCTCGCGCCATTACGATGTCGGATCAAAAACGGACCTTGTAGGTACCATCTCCCAATTCGTGCCAACCACTATGATTGATATCCGCCTGCTTGAAGTTGCCCTGCCAGAACTTTCGTTTGTGCAAGGAAACATCCTTGCACTCCCCCTTAAAGACGGTACGGTGTCGTCATTGAGTTCGATCTGCGTCATTGAACATATAGGTCTCGGACGCTATGGCGATCCTCTTGACCCCTTTGGCTCTGAAAAAGCAGCTAAGGAACTTGTACGTGTTCTTGCATCGGGTGGCTCGCTCTATGTTTCCGTTCCTGTCGACAACAAGAATAAAGTATATTTCAACGCCCACCGTACTTTTACACGTAATTACCTTCTAAAAATGTTTCCTCCGCTCGTTCTCGCAGAAGAGAAATATGTGTATGGGTATGAACTTTTGGATACCTACAATCCAATTCGGGGATTTGGCACCGGGCTCTATCATTTTAAAAAGATATGAACAATTACATAGCACGATCAAAAGCGCGATTGATCGACTTGATGCTCTTCTCCGGATTTTTCCAAAGAATCATAGGAAGAAAGTGGTTTTCTCGATGGAAGAAAAAATATGCACTCGCGGAACAGGAACTCTCCGTTCTCCCTCAAATCCTTAAGAAAGACTCGACCATTTTTGACATAGGAGCTAACCGGGGCGAGCTTAGTTTCTTTTTTGCCGTCAACTGCGGCGCTAAAAAAGTATTTTCCTTTGAACCGCAGCGCAGAATGTTCGGAATACTACAAGGTGTCGCAGAAAATATAAAAAATATCACGCCGGTAAATATTGCATTCTCTGATTCGGCAGAAGTAAAAACCCTGCGAATTCCCGTTAAAATTACCGGCAGATACACCCCCGTAGCTTCGTTTGAACAACTTTCTGAAAATAATCTTAAAGAAGAAAAAGTGAGAGTTGAAACAATCGATGGTTTTATCGCAAAAAACAACATTACCAGATTAGATTTCATAAAATGCGATACCGAGGGCCATGAACTTGCGGTTTTTAGAGGAGCCGAGAAAGCACTTGCGACATTAAGACCGGTATTATACATTGAAATAAAAGACGCAAATACAGAGTTGGTTTTGGGTCTACTCAAAGATAAAGGCTACCTTCCCTATCAGTGGAATAATGAGACATCCCGTCTTGTGGCGATGACAGATAAGCAAAACATGCAATCGGAAAATTATTATTTCTTCCCCAGCGAAAAGGAATCATTGGCCGTAATGATATTCAAACAACAATGAAAAAAGTAATCATTTTAAAACATGGCGGCGGAGAGTTGGCAAACCAGCTATGGAATCATATAAGTATCTACGCGTATAGCCTCGAGAGAGACCGTGAGTGCGAAAATCATTCGTTCTTTGAATATGCGCATTTTTTTGACATTCCCCCCATAAAAAACAAGGCTATTTATTCGCTTTTTTTTAGCCCATTTCGCAACTTCATTGGTCGCCGAAGCGCCATTCGTACGCGTTTTTTCCGCGCGCTCTATAAGGCTTATGTATTTTTCGTGTATGCAACAAAGCGAGATTCTATCGTTTCTTCAGTAAACAGCACAAATACACCATTTTATCTGCCGCCGTCACGCCCGACCGAGCAACGATTTCTCGATATTGAAAAAAACAATGATGTACTTTATTTTGACGGGTGGCTTTTCAGAAACCCTGACGGGGTTGCGAAATATCGGGATACAGTCGTTCGCTATTTCACCCCCAAAGAATCTGTTCGCCGTACGACCGACTCGATCATTGTCCCGCTCCAAAAAAGATTCACCCATATCGTAGGTGTCCATATCCGCCAGGGAGATTATGCGACCTTTAAGAATGGGCGATACTCCCTCGAAACACCACTTGTGTTTGAAGTATTGAAAGAATATCTCAAAGAAAACGCGAGACAACAAGAAGAAACCGCATTCATTATCACTTCGGATGGTGGTATTGATATGAATGATTTTCCCGGTCTCAATATCATTCGCGCAAGCGGCAACGCCGTAGAAGATCTTTTCACGCTTGCCGCAACTGATGCCATTATCGGATCTGACAGCAGTTATGGAAACCTTGCGGCGTACTTTGGCAATATTTCACACATCGTCATGACAAAAAAACCAATCGATTGGGCATATTATCGAGATAAAACAAAGTATTTCCCCACAAAATATTGCACGATGGTGCACTACTAGTTTCTTTTTTCTATAAAATTCAAAACTCTCCCCGCCCGCTTACTCCACGTGTGAAGCCCTACAAAACGATATGCGGTATCGGTAATTCTGCTTACCAGGCCCTGATTCTCGAGTGCATTAATGATACCCTGCGCCATTGCTTCCGAGTTATCGGGGGCAACAATGATCGCATTAGTAGTATCAAGTATCTCTCTTACTGAAGGAATATCGGTCGCGACAATGGGCCGCTTGCTTGCCATATATTCAAAAAGCTTCATGGGCGAAGTATAATATTTTGAAATATTTTCCCGTGCCGTGTTCGGAAGTACAACAACATCCGCCGCTTTCTGCCACAAAGAAATTTCGCTGTGTGGACGATGCCCTACGATGTGAAGATTTAACATATAACTGAACGCTTTCTTAAACCGTGCAATATCTTCACGAGTTCCTCCTACAATATACACTTCGGCACGACCGCTTAAAATCTTTGCCGCGTGGGCAAGAGTATCGACTCCTTTCCAACCATAGAGATGCCCTGTATAAAGTACTGTGGAAGTTTGAGGCTTAATGCCGAGCTTCGCGCGAGCTTCTTCTTTTGTGGTGAGAATATCAAATTGAGCTATCTCAACCGCGTTGGGTTCGTACAGAAGCTTCGCGCGGGGTATATTAAATACTTTTGCGATATGTTCAAGCTTCCAGCGGTTTGTTATGATTGCACCCTTAATGCGATGCAAGAGTAGCGCATAGAAAGAATGATTTTTCTCCGGCATATCGTGAATCTCATAAAAAGTATTCCTCCTTGCGTATGACGCGAGAAGGAGCGGTAGGTGCTCATTGGAGTAAATAACACTTGAGCGATCGCTTCGCGTGAGGATGTATATCAGCGTCGCAAATGAAAAGGCCGTCATACTCACGTAGAAGGCGATGCGCGAAAGAATCGGTATTCCGAAGAGATCAAATGTCGGGAGATAGACGATACGAAAATTTTTACGGATACCGTAAAATCCGTAGGGATCGCTATGATTCACCCCAATGCGACGCGGTACCAGGAGCGTCACCGTATACCCCTCATCCGCAAAAGCCTCGCTGCTTTTTGCAGCAAACAAAGAAGCAGCTTTTTCGCTGGGGAACCGACCGTGGAATATAAGAAAGAGTGTTTTCATAATCTTTTGTGGTAAGAATACTATAGCAAATTTGGTGATATACTTGTATAAATATGAGATTTTGCTATATACGAACCAAAAATAATTACGCCCCGGACAAACACCTTATTGATGGACTTGGGGAAAATGGGCATACGGTCATTGAGATTATTGAAGAGAACCTCGGAATAAAAAAATACGCACAACTGGGAGCCAAGTTCCTTAAAAACAAAGGCTCCTGTGATGCGGTGATCGTCGGATACACATTGCCGCATTTCGTTCCTCTCATAAGATTTCTCACCCGCAAAAAAATTATTTTCTCGGCAGTCGCATCCCAATATGAAGCGAGCGTTATCTCTCGGAACAATCAAAATCCCTGGTCATTGAGAGCGGTGAAAATGTGGCTTATTGATTTTTTTTCTTTCCATCTATCATCAAAAATACTCCTTGAGAGCGGTGCGCAGGTCAATTTCTTACACGATCTTTTAATCATCCCGAGAAAAAAGCTGGTTAGGTCCTGGATAGGCGTTGATGAAAAGGTGTTCTTCCGCGATCCGTCGATAAAAAAACATCCAAAATTCACCGTGCTTTTTCGCGGAAAGTTTTTGCCGGAATCGGGCATTGATACTATCATCAGAGCGGCGAAACTCCTTGAGAATAAAGAAGTGTATTTCCTTATCATCGGCCACGGGTTTCTCTATAAGATAGTGAATAGCCTTATTGCCGAACTTAAACCGAAGAATTTGAGTATTAACCAGGAGATCCTCCCCAATGACGAACTCAGGGAAAATATGCTTCCCTGCCATGTAAGCTTGGGTCAACTTGCCCAGCATCCGCGACTTTCTCGCACACTTCCATTCAAACTCTACGAAAGCTTGGCGCTTGGTCTCCCCTATCTCACCGGCAAAAATCCCGCGATTCTTGAACTCCTTAAGGATGGCACGACATGCGTTACCGTGGAGCCGGGTAGTCCCGCAGAACTTGCAAATAAAATCCTCTTTCTTAAAAACAATCCGGCAATATTGAAAAAGATCGGAGAAATGGGATACAAACTCTATAAAGAAAAACTTACCTCTAAAAAATTGGCTCAAGGATTCATTGAATCTTGTTTCTAGAACAGACTGGCGGATATATTCTATTTTTTTGCCGTAACAAAATAGCCGAGCGGATATCGTTCTTTCCCGTAAAATTTCTTTTGATCGAACAAACCAATGAGGCGATCTGCCCACGTGCTCAAAAAAGTATTTGGTATTCGTATGATCGCGAATTTCTGAAGATTATACAGGAGTTGATTCCCGGCACTCATACTTCCATGACCAAGAGACTCAACAACAATGTTTTTGAAACCAACTTCCTTTAGAATGCGCTCCAGGGCCTCTCCTGAAAAGCGAAAATAATCGTGCGGCGAAGGATGGATCTGTATCAAAAAAGGAACGAGCATTATGAATGTTCCCCCCCTGCAAAGTGTACGGTGTGCTTCGCTCAAAAACTGCCGATAATTGAATATGTGCTCGAGGATATTCATGCACACGACCGCGTTATATGCGTCGCTTTTTACCGGGAATACTTGCTCGAGGTCGGCACAGATATCACACCCGTTCGCTTTATCCAGATTCACGGTAGTAAATGTGTGCTTCCCGTGGATGAGTTTATGATAATCGGCATTACGCGACCCGCCAAGATCAAGAATCGCACCATTGATAGATATTGTTGACAATTTTTCGTATGAAAGTTTTCTCCAGAGTGTCATAATGTAAGATGTTTAAAAAGTTCCCGGGCAAGCAACGGCAGGCTCTGTCGATCAACCACATATGCTCTTAAAATCTTGCCGTATTTTTCTATTGCTTTACTATCAAGCTCCAACAAGAATTTCAATTTCCTTGAAAGATCCATTTCGTCGTTTTCCTTGAAAATAAACATGTTGTCTATTTGACCCATCAGGTTGAGGTTCGAGGTGAGCACCAAGCTCTCGCATGCCATCGCCTCAAAGATTGTTTTGTCGTACATGCCGCTCGGACTCGCATTGATAAAAATATCATGCTCCGCATAAACATACGGCGTTTCATAATTAGGAATACCATTTTTAAACGCCACACAATCACCCAAAGCATATTTTTTGACTTTCTCTTTTAAGGATGCGAGATAAGAAGCATCTTTTGGTAAAGAATCTCCATAGAAATCAGCGGTAAAATCGGTTCCCGTCTTGTTTAAACGATGCAGAGATTCAACAACAAGGTGAGGCCTCTTCACTGGCGACATACGTGCCAGAAAGAGAATCGATCTGTTCCTTCGTTCAATATTCTTATCGTAGTGAAAATAATCCGTATCAACTCCCACCGGCATAATGGTTGTTTTTTTGAACTGTGCAGTGAAAGAATATTTTGATGTACAAAACACTGCATCCGAGCACGAAACCGCAATACGGGTGAACATAGTGCCCAAATGGTGATTCCGCCACATGGTCACTTTTTTTCTCAATAACATCCACAAGGGCGCCCCAAGAAGGACGTATTCTTGGTTCATGTGTACAAATACCGCATCGTAATTCTTCCGCTCTCGCCAGATATAGTTATAAAACCTTACGATATATCGTAAGGTTTTTGAGATGCGAGCACCCCCCTCTTCTTTCCCCAACGAAAGAACTTTTACGTTTGCCGGGAGATTGTGCTCCCCCTCGAAGAGACAGATGACCGCGATGGATTCAAAATGTTTTGCAAACTCAATGATCCAGCGATGAAAAAATCCCAAGATGGGATCATTGCGGTCTACTTTTTGCGTGACAATAAGCAATCTCATGGTTTTAAACAAGACATTGTTCCCACAGTGTTTTGTACTGCTTGAGGTATTCTTGTTCATCTGAAATAGTGATTCCCTGCGCACGCGCTTGAAGCTTAAGGGCATATACCCTTCTCACGCTTTCATGTTCAATAAGCCGTGCCATGTTTTGTGTAATGCACGACTCGTTCCCAACAGAACAAATAAATGAGCTTTCATCATCAAGAATAAGTTCCCGGGCAATTCCAACGTCGGTGGTAACGATGGGGCAGCCGACCGCGGCAGCTTCAATGAACATCCTGCCAAATCCTTCATAATTTGAGGTTACGAGAAGCATGTCGGCGGTTTTATAGTATGAAGGGAGGTTTTGTCGCCATCCCTCAAAAACAATATTATTTTCGAGTGTCCTTTCACTTTGAGCAAGTTTTTTAAGTCGTATCTTCTCGCTCCCCTCGCCAACGATCACAAGACCCGTTTTAGGATGGCGCGGCAAAATATTTTTAAGTGCTTGTATCGCCAGAGGAATATTTTTTTCGTGTTCAAGGCGTGCAACCATAAGAATAACGAAGTCAAATTGAGGATATTTTTCGCGGAGGTTGAGAGAAGGGTCAGTGATTTTTATTTTTCCAAGATTAACAAAAATAGGAAGAACGGATATAACCTTGGGGTTCACGTGGGGAAATCGCTTGAGGATCAGATTTTTAATCTTGTGAGACACGACGCGAACACAATGTGCTTTCGGTATAAGAAATTGCGCAAGCCTTACGCGCGTTTTATTAAGACTTGATTCATGAAGAAAATGAGGATCCAAGAAGTCGGTGTGCACTTGAAGCTGAAGGCCGAGCTTAAAACGTTTGGCGATCTTATAACCCGCGTATCCGGACTCAAACGGATCTTGAGCGGTTACTAGCCAGTTTTTAGTTTGTAGTTTGTAGTTTGTAGAAAGAATTTTTTTTCCGATAGAAACGGCACTCCAAATATAGAACCATCTGTCGAAAGAGTTGGTTGGATAAACCCATGTATTTTCTGATATTTTTTGCGACCGTAAGTCTGATGAGCTCTTAGAAAAAACTATTATGTGAAGTTCTTCAGTGAGACGACCATACTTCACCATACGCTCGCGCACTTCCGTGCCTTCCATAAAAAGATTTCTGTCACTGCCGATACTGATGACTTTCATGTGGTTTTATAGATCTCCAGTAGTTCCCGCGCGATTTCGTCATATGAGTGAGTGTATGAAAAACGCGCGATATGTTCGACATACTCATTATAATGGTTTTGGTCGGCAAGGTACACAAATTGCTCCGCAAGTTCTGACGCATTGAGCGGATCAATAAAAATACCGCACCCTGCAAGCCTTTTTTGAAGACCGGTATATCGCGTAAGAATGAATGGCTTCCCGAACATGATTCCTTCAAGTACAAGATTCGGACTTATGTCAGAAATCGACGGAACCACAAGTGCATAACACTTTCTTATTTTTTCCATAAGAGCGCCGTGGGGTATATCAGTAAGAAGTTCGAGGGTGATACCGCCAACTTTTTCTTTTGCCTTATTGAAAGCAACGTTAAGTGTGTCGGTATTCTTTAATATGATAGTTCTTCCTGCCCATAAGAATTTTTTTTCATCAGGAATGGTGTTTTTGGTCTTTTTTCCATAGAAATTTTCAACAATAAAAGCTTTCTGTTTGTCGAAATCATACCCTTCCGCAAAAATATCTCTTTGCCACTCAGTGCTAAATACGATCGCGTTTGCATTATTGAGTAAATTTTTAGTAAGGCGGAAGATTATTTTTTCTTTCAGCGAAAGATTTCGTTTCAATTTATAAAATTCGGGAAGTGGTATCTTTTCTCCTGTTCGCTCAACATATGTCTCCCAAAGAAAATCCCCTCCAGTGCGCACAATGATTTTTTTGCCCGTGATGCGTGCCGCCCAAACCGCCGGAACACCGGTGCTTAATGTATCAAGCGCAATGATGCATTCAACGCCCCAAAGAGAAGAAATAGCACGCAAAAAATACACAATATGGCGAAGACCTGCGGGAATCTTTCTTTCAATTCCATAGGTAGCAACACTCACGGTATTGTCGAGTTTCTCAAGAGAGTTTTTCAGTTCTTGTGCGTAATGGGCTGGCCCGCCAACGTGGGGAGGATATATACCGGTAGCAATGAGAATTCTCGTATTCACATTATAACTATACAATAAAGTAGACTATTTTAAAGAATTAGGGAACCTTATTGGATGTTGACATTATCTCTGACGGCCGTCAGAGATAATGTTCATTCATTTAATTTAAAGTTTAAACCTTTTTCGAAGCCATATATCGTTCTCAATTTTTTCGGCAATAATATACAATATTTCCTTCCCTATGCGATAATCGGCTTTTAGCAGGCGAATGATTTCTTCACATTCATAAGGATATACCCACACACTTTGCTGAAGTATAACAAAACCAAAATTCTTAAGCTCTACTCTTATTTTTGCGCGCGTTCCTCGTTTATACTCTTTTAT
>Ga0209541_10004296_pt1 | contig 25386 bp, 26 predicted proteins | sample RifCSPlowO2_01_FD_184027 | JGI IMG/M metagenome (GOLD analysis project Ga0209541, IMG submission 184027) | Groundwater microbial communities from Rifle, Colorado - Rifle CSP2_plank lowO2_0.1 (SPAdes) (version 2) | ecosystem: Environmental > Aquatic > Deep subsurface > Groundwater | place... | reverse complement strand
CAGAGCGCGGGGCGTTTGGCGAGCCGAACCGTGGCGTTTTTGTCTCCAATAGGTGCGACCACCAGCCGCACAAATCACGATTGCGCCGATTCAGCCCTGCGCAGAGCGCAGGGCGTTCTCGGCGCATACCAGTAAACAAGTCCGCGCCGCCCATTCCCGTCCCGCCCCAATTTTGCACTTGGCACGCGGTGGCTCCGATTATACGAACGCATGCGTTTGTGTTCTGTTCCACAACACAGCTCTCACTGCAAAATTGGGGCGGGGGGTATCGACTTCCAATAAATATGTGTTGTTATATAGTATTACGTTGACACGCCCACTAGATATCAGCAAAATCAGATTCAGAGTGGTTAGTGGTCATTCCACAACACAACACAATAAGGAAAATAAAAAGGAGAGTTGCCATGACAAAACAGACGCGTGGCGGCATTCCGCCACCGAAGACGAAGAACCGCCTCATAACTCGCGAGGAAGCGGAAAGGTTTTTGCCGCGTCAGTATGCGGACAGGATGGATTCGTATTTCCCGAAGGGAGGCGTGACATGCGGCGAGGAGCACTTACAGTATGTGCTCGGTGTCGCATATCCGATTCTTCGGGAGTATCGCGATGTAGTGGTTGGCCAATCCGGTCCCAGCATGTACACGCTTCTCGGCGACTTCGCCATTGGCGACCGCGACCTTGACCATAGTGGTCCCGGGCACGTCCACTTCGTGGGTCTTCCGGGTACCGGTAAATCGCTATTGGGCAAAGTGCCAGAAAAGGTCGTGGGTGCCAGTTTCAAGCGTATTCAGGGCACGATTGACCTTTTGCCGGCGGATATCATCGGCACCAATATTCTCCAAGTTAACGAGAAGAGAGAGCGGTATTTCAAGTTTATCCACGGGCCGATTTTTTCCGAGAAGCTTCTGTTTGACGAGATTTCGCGCGTGTCTGCACGCTCACTTTCGTCTGTTCTTCAGGTTATGTCCGAGGGTGCGGTAACCGCGTATGGCGTTACGCATCCCAATAATCCGCACATAATCGCGACGAGTAACCCGGACGAGTCGGCTGGCGTGCAAAAAATGCCCGATGCACTTGAAGACAGATTTATGTTTGAAGTGCATGCGGAGCCGTTTACCGAGGAGCAATTCGCGGAACTACAGGTGCGCGCTGAAGCGTTCGATAAGCGGAAGTTTGAGCCTGTCGCCGACTATAGTTACGTCATCAAGGCACGCTTATTCTTTGGTGAAAGCGTGCATGTGTCCGATGAGATTACAGATTTCATCGGTGCACTCGCGGTTGCGTTGAATCGCATTGATCACGGCGGATTGCTTGCGCGCTTACGTCTGCGTTTGCAATTCTCCGACGACGAGTCGATAGTGCGCTCCGACCGCATGATTTTGAGCGGTCGCGGCATCTTGCATTTGCGAGGCGCTGCGCGCTCGCTCGCGGCGATGCGTTACAGAAACTATGTAACGCTTGACGATGTGCGGAAGGTTCTCCGTGAAGTCATCCGGCACCGGACGCACTGCACGTCACATGCGCTGAACGCGCACGACATGGTGCGGGGCGAACTGATAGAAAAGTTCGGCCGGTCCGGGAAAACGGCCATGGAAGGATATCTCCTGCGGGAGATTATTGACATCGCATGGAATTCTGTAGAGATCTCGGGGAGATGAATTATGTGGAACAGAAATGGACGCCACCTGACGTCAACCCGAGATCTTTTTTTGAGAATCGGACGTACTGTTACGGATGTTATGCTCGGCCTTGAGCGGAGTATAGCGCGCGGCCGTGGCATAGAATTCCATAGTATGCGTGAGTTTCAGGACTCTGACTCTCCACGTGATATTGACTGGATGGCATCGGCTCGTTTATCCGACGACGATTTGGAGTTGGTGTCGCGGGAGTTCATGCCAGAGCATCAAATTCGTGTTCTTGTCGTCGCCGACGAACATGCGTCAATGCGGTATCCTTCCAAGAAGCCGCTGTATGCGGAAGCGCTCGTGGAGCTTTTGGGGCGCGCCGCGCACGAGTCCGGGAATAGTATCTCGGTCGTTGGCGTTGGCGGCGAGGGTATGATTTATTCGGGATGGATGTCGTCCGAGGAGGATGTGCGGACTTTCTTGGACTCGGCAGACGAGCAAAAACGCCGTCCTCGCTTGAGAGCGTCTGCACATACGTTCGCAGGATTGCTCGACGAACTGCGCCTTAAGAATACACTCGTCGTGTTCGTAACGGATTTTCTTGAGCTTGAACGTATACCTCTTGACGCATTGCGCGCGATTAATCCCGCGCAGAATGTCAAAAGTGTCGCCGTTGTGTTTGACGAGTGGAGCGGGTTTGCTCCAATAGAGAGCGCGTTGGCACTTCGGAGTCCGGAAGGCGATGCGTTCGCGACGCTTGATATGCGCAAGGGCGGAAGCCTGGAGCGCGAAGTGAATGCGTTTCGTGGGCGCGTGGCGGAGTTGAAGCGGCGCGGCCGAACGTGTAATCTATCGGTTGTGACCGTTCCACTTGTGGAAGAAGACCCACTGCGGAACTTCCAAAAACAGTGGCAACAAGTTATGGAAGAGGACAACTAAGGCACTGCAACGATGCAAAACATCGGGCAGTGCTTTTTCTTTTTTATCTCGTAATATCGGGATTTCGTAAATCCCGATTATTCACAACCGTTCAGTCGCAGAATAAAAATATCGGGATTTACGAAATCCCGACAAAATCTCGACAGATGGCGCGGTGTTGTTTACTTTTACTCAAGGAGTAGCGATTGTATGGAGCTAATCTCGATATCCTTGAGCCACGATTTTAGTTCTTGCGCGTACTTCTTATTATACGAACCCTCGAAAAGGTTTTTTGTGAGAATGGACGGAAAGTTCTTTTTGTCGCAGTAGTCCATATAACTACTCCAGCGATATTTTTCCAGATAGGCAAGTGCGCTTTGCGCGCTTGCTATTTCTCCATTTCGCCAATTGCGCGCGCCTCTTAAAAAATCCAGTGGGTTTAGATGAAGGTAGTGGAGAATGTACAAAAAATGCGCATCAGATTCTATAAGTATCTTTTTTGTTCTTCCTTGGAACAGAGTACCTGACCGCTTATATCTTTCGTTGAAATAGTTGGCGTATCCGACATTTAGTTTGCGCAAAAAAAGTGACAGGCCGCCTTCTACCAATTCCGAGAGGAGTAAGTGATAGTGATTTCCCATGATGCACCATCCGTGGACATCAACAATTCGCTTTCGTTGCCGCACGTTGTAAATATCGGGATTTACGAAATCCCGATATCGTGTAAATTCTGGCGCCGGGGCTGAATCGTTAAATTCATATAGATCGTGCACAAAGCGAAAACGATCTCTGTCGTCAAGAAATAAATTTCTTTTCTCTACACCACGATTTAGTACATGAAAAAGTTCCATACATTTTTTATATATCGGGATTTACGAAATCCCGATATAATAATTATACACAAGACACCGGCTGGTTTGCAATGGTAGAATAAAACAATGGCAAATATCGCTATCAATGGATTTGGAAGAATTGGGCGGTGTTTTTTTCGTGCGCTTCATGCGCGCGGAAAGGATATGGGACTCCATGTGGTTGCGATAAACGATCTCGGCGACATTAAAAATCTCGCGTATCTTTTGAAATACGATACGGTATACGGAAGATTCAATGGACAGGTTGCGGTCGACAGTGGACAGCTTATCGTCGATGGAAAACACATCGCCGTCTTTGCAAAAAAAGAGCCGGCGAAGTTGCCATGGCGCGATATCAGCGTTGACATCGTTGTGGAAGCGAGCGGGCATTTTACCGATGCGGAAAAAGCGCGCGGGCATATTGAAGCGGGAGCAAAAAAAGTTGTCATTACGGCGCCCGCAAAAGGTGAGGGTGCCGAAACGATTCTTGTAGGCGCGAACGAGGAAAAATTCGGCACATGCGATATTTCGTCAAATGCTTCTTGCACCACGAACGCGGCAAGCCCCGTGGTTGGCATTTTACACGAAGCAGTCGGCATTGAACGCGCGATTTTGAACACAGTGCATGCGTATACTGCCACGCAATTACTTGTTGACGGCTCTGTGCGCGACGATGACTTTCGCCGCGGTCGCGCGGCGGCCGCGAATCTCGTGCCGTCTTCCACGGGTGCGGCGAAGGCAACGGCGCTTGCGTATCCTGGTCTCCAGAATAAATTTGACGGCATCGCGATACGCATTCCTGTCATCTCAGGCTCGCTGGTAGACATAACGTTTGTGGCAAAACGCGCGACGAGTAGAGAGGAAGTGAATGAGGCGTTGCGCAAGGCCGCCATGAGTGAGAAGTGGAAGCGCGTTTTTGCGGTTACCGAAGAACCCCTTGTTTCAAGCGATATTTTAGGTCTTCCCTACGGTGCCATTGCCGATTTGGAAATGACGCGCGTGGTGGACGGTACGCTCGTGAAAGTTCTCGCGTGGTACGATAACGAAATGGGGTATTGCCACACGCTTGTGGAGCACGTGGCGGAGGTGGCGAAGCGGTTGTGATTTTTTAAATGCTATACTGGCCAGTATGAAGAAAAAGAAAAAACAAAAAGTAGACACCATAGAGAAATTGGCAATTCTTATGGTAGAGGGTTTTGAACAGGTAGATAAGCGTTTTGAACAGGTAGATAAGCGTTTTGAACAGGTAGATAAGCGTTTTGACCGGGTGGAAACGCGTCTTGAGGGAGTAGAGCTTCAGCTTAAGGATGTGAAAGGAGAGTTGTCCTATTTCAGACACGAAGTTGCCGAGATACGTCAAAGAATAGAGCACTTGGAAGAGCTGGGCGCTCGGAACGCCGGATTTGCAAAAGAAATAGACTATCTGCTAGAACGCGTTGGAAAAATTGAAAAACATTTACATCGCGCATGAATCCCGTTAGAAGTCGCGGAAGTTAAGGACGACTCGGGAGTCACGATTTGCAACACTATGTGTCGAGAAATTACAAACGCTAATATCAAGTCGGAAGCACCCCGAACGAGAGTATACTCTCTAACGGGGCAGGCAAGCTTCCTACTTCTAACGGGATGAAAGTGTATATAGCCGCAGATCATGGCGGTTTTGCTCTGAAAGAGGTTTTGAAGCCGTTCGCAGAGTCGCTTGGGCACGAAGTGGAAGATCTTGGCGCGTTCGTACTTGATGCAGATGACGATTATCCGACTTTTGCACAAGCGGTCGCGCGAAAAGTTGCAGAAGAACCGGAGCACGCACGCGGTATTGTAATTGGTGCGTCCGGCCAAGGCGAAGCATTTGCCGCAAACCGTATCAAGGGGGTGCGCGCGGTCGTGTATTACGGAGAGCCAGGACGTAAACAGAAAGATGCCGACGGAAAAGAGCTTGATATGATTTCTTCCACACGCGTACACAACGACGCAAACATTCTTTCTCTCGCGGGGCGCTTTCTTAACAAGGAGGAAGCAAAAGAAGCTGTGGAGCGGTGGCTTGAAACACCCTTTAGTGGCGCGAAGCGGCACGCGAGGCGCCACAGAATGGTGGACGAAAGCATATGATTGAAGTCGTGCCGACGGTGGTGCCGGATTCGCTGAACAAAGTGGTAACGAGACATGCTCGGTATAGTACCTTTGCGAACACATTGCACATCGACATCGCCGACGGCTTATTCGCACCAAACACAACGTGGAAATTTGACGGAGAGCGGAAACTTTTAGGCGCGGAATCTTTTGTATACGAAGCGCATCTGATGGTTCAGGATCCGGAAGATTGGATAGTCGCATGCGCGGACGCCGGTTTTCGGCGAGTTGTTGTGCATGTAGAGGCATTGTCAAAGTTTTCCAGAGTTGCGGAGGTGCCACAAAAAACGCTCAGTGCTTTCCGCGAGGCGGGTATTCCAGCGATCGGTATCGGCGTACTTTTTGGGACGCCGCCTGACGCAGTAGGGTCTATCGTCGGCGCGTGTGATTTTTTGCATCTCATGACGATTAAGACGATAGGAACACAGGGTATTCCATATGCAAAAGAGGCGCCGGCGCGCGTAGCGGAATTTCACGCGCGATTTCCGAAAATGCTTATCTCCGTGGATGGCGGTGTTTCGGAAGAAAATATCGCTGACTTGGCGCGCGCGGGCGCGCGGCGATTTTGTGTTGGTTCCGCGCTCGCGAATGCAGAGGATCCGGCGGCTGTGTATAAGATACTCCAAGAGACGGCGGAAAACGCGATACAATAGGGAAGTGCAAGCATTAACGGATCAAGAAGTTCGCGAACTTGAGCGGCGCGCAAATCAAATCCGTCAGACGATAATTGAAATGCTCGTTGCGGCGGGAAGCGGCCACACTGCGGGGCCTTTGGGCATGGCGGATATTTTTACCGCGCTTTACTTCCGCATACTGAAGCACGACCCGAAAAGCCCGGAGTGGGAGGATCGCGACCGGCTTTTTCTCTCCAATGGACATATTTGCCCGGTGCGTTATGCCACGATGGCGCACGCGGGATATTTTCCTGTGGAGGAATGTTTGACGCTTAGAAAATTCGGCTCGCGTCTTCAGGGACATCCAGAGCGCGAGCGCCTTCCCGGGATTGAAACTACATCAGGTCCCCTGGGGAGCGGGCTCTCGCAGGCGGCTGGTTATGCGTATGCCGCGCGCATGCCCGCCCGACCGAACGGTCGTTCGGGCGGGGATAAAAAGAAATTTCGTATTTATTGCGCTATGTCGGATGGCGAGCACGATGCGGGGAACACGTGGGAAGCCGCGATGTTTGCCGCAAAAAATAGGTTGTCAAATCTCACCGGCATCATTGACCGCAACAATATTCAGATAGACGGTTACACCGAAGACATCATGCCGCTTGAGCCCTTGCGCGATAAATATGAAGCGTTCGGTTGGCACGTGCTTGAGGTAGACGGACACAATATTCCGCAGTTCATCGCCATGTGTAGCGAGGCAGAAGCGATTCAAGAAAAACCGACGGTCATCATTGCGCATACCATCCCAGGCAAGGGTATAAAAGAAATTGAGAATGATTTTCGCTGGCATGGAAGCCCTCCCGGCAAGGGGCCGACAGACGTTATTCCGGCAGAAGAACAGGGGAAAGTTTTTCTGGACGAACTGCGAACACTTGGCGGAAAAATCACGAGCGAACATCAGTAGGAGGAAAATCAAAATGCAAATATCAAAAATCAAAATGACAAAGCAAAATCAAAAATATGATTAATCCGGATGCAAAACTCGCAGAAAATATATTTGATACGCCGGAGATGGAGCCGACACGCAATGGGTTTGGGAGGGGACTTGTGGAAGCGGCGGAGAAGGACGAGCGCATTATAGCACTTTGTGCCGATCTTACTGAATCCACGCGGATGGAAGAGTTTGCTAAAAAGTTTCCGGAGAGGTATGTGGAAGTGGGTGTTGCGGAGCAGAATCTTGCGGCGCTCGCCTCCGGGTGTGCGAATTACGGAAAAATCCCGTTCATTACTTCGTACGCCACGTTTAGCCCGGGCAGGAATAACGAGCAGATTCGCACGACCATCGCCATCAACAACCTGCCGGTAAAAATCGTTGGCTCGCATGCGGGCGTTTCGGTTGGGCCAGATGGCGCGACACATCAGGCGCTTGAAGATATGGCACTCATGCGTGTGTTGCCTAGAATGACGGTGCTCTACCCATGTGATGCGGAAGAGGCGCAAAAAGCAACAATCGCTTCCGTGGGAGTGAATGGGCCGGTTTACATTCGCCTCGCACGTGAAAAAAGTCCGTTATGCACGACTAGGGACACGCCGTTTGAAGTAGGAAAGGCGATTGAGTTTTGGCGCGGAAAGAACCCACAAGTTGCGATTTTTGCAACAGGACCGTTGGTATATAACGCACTTCTCGCCGCACGCGAGCTTGAGAAGGAGGGGGTTGGTGTTGTCGTTGCGAATGTGCACACGGTAAAACCGCTTGATGAAGAAGTCCTCGTTTCGCTCGCGCGCGAGTGTGGCGCGGTGGTGACTGTGGAGGAGCACCAAATCGCCGGAGGGTTTGGCAGCGCTACGGCCGAGCTACTCGCGCGCGAGCGACCCACGCCGATAGAGTTCATAGGTGTTCATGACCAGTTTGGCCAGTCAGGAAAACCCGAGGAGTTGATTGAACATTATGGTATGGGCGTGTCCTACATTGTAGCCGCGACAAAAAAAGTCGTTGCCCGCACGCATCAAAAATAGTATATTTTTTATACCATGGTCTCAAAAGTTAATCAGAAGCCGATGTTGTTTGATGATACGCCACGAGGCCTCTTAGAGATGCTGATACTTGCGGGAGGTTTTGCCGCCGCGCTTTCAATTTCCCCAGTTCTTTTTGTAGTACTTGCGGGCATAGGATACGCAGTTAAGGCTGAAGATAAAATGTGTCGACGAAACATCAGAAGCTCTTTTTCGTATTTGAAACGGAAAGGGTATGTGGAGGTGCGCTCAAGCAAGAGCGGAAAGCGAGTTACTGTTACCGTGCGAGGGTTCAAGTGCGCATCTATGTACCGAATACGAAAGGCGCTTGCTGCACCAATGTATTACTCTCTGAAATGGGACAAAAAATGGCGACTTATCCTTTTTGATATACCGACAGAGGATCGAGCCAAACGCAATGCATTCAGATTCTTCATAAAACATATCGGCGCAATTATGTTACAAAAAAGCGTATGGGTATATCCGTTTGACTGTTCTGAACGAATAATACTTTTGAGGCAATTCTTTCAGTTGACGGAAAAGGAGCTGCGTCTTGTTGTGGTCGATTCTCTCGACAATGACCAGTGGCTTCGCAAGCATTTTAAGTGTTAAAATATATATTTTTTATACCATGGCATAATAAGTATATATTAATTATGTCACAACGACTGTAAACGAAAGGTTTCCGGTGCCTCGGAAAAATATTTTTCCAGTTCGTTGCGTGTCAGAAGGCCGGCTTGTGCGCCGACTTTCTGCACCACGTAAGCGCTGTTTACTTGTCCGCGGCGAAGTGCTTCTTGGGGCTCCAGTCCAAGTGTCATATATGCAACTGTTGTAGAAGAGGCGGCATCTCCTGCTCCTGTGCGCGAAATTGGCGGCGCGGGATCGGGAAACATGGGAGAAAACCATGCGCCCGCCTCACTCATGATGGCGGCACCGTTTCTGCCGTCTGTAATAACGGCGATTTTTGGGCCTAATCTCCGGACACTTTCAAGAAGTTTTTTCATATCACCCTCGTCGGTTTTGAGGAGTTGTTGTGCCTCCTCTTTGTTGCAAAAGAAGATTTCCGCGGCCGTATACACATTTTTCAGAGCATCTTTCCCTATTTGCAACTGGAACGTGCCGGGTTGGAATGCGAGTTTTATGTTGTGCTCTCGCACATATGCAACTATTTTCTCGTGGTACGGAAGCGAATGTGCGGGCAGTGAGGTGAGATAAAACCAGCGTGGCTCCTCTTCAAACTTCGGAAGCTCGTATGGAAATTCCTGATGTTTAACTAAGATAGTGCGTTCTGCTTCATACTGAAGCACATAGTGATAGTTCGTCGGCATATCTTTATGGACGCGGACATATTCGGTTGAAATACCCTCGCTTTTCAAGGCCTCAAGACAATTTCTACCGTTCTGATCGCCACCAATGTCGGTGACCGGCGCGCTTTTGAGGCCAATGCGGTGCGCCGCGACGGCGGCGTTAGGGCCGTTCCCGACTGCGCGCACCTCGGTGACCGATTCGTAGGGGATTTTAGCGCCGAATTTCACACACAGCTGGCAGTTGTTGTGGTCAATATCACAATTCACACGCGCGTCTTTGAGGCGGATGAACGCGTCCGTCGTAATGTCGCCGAAGGAGATTAGTTCGTATGACATGCTCCGAATTGTATCATGGTACAATTTGGGGCAACACTTCACGAAGCTATAGAGGATGCGCACATTGGTGTTCTCGCGATCGCGACACTAATGAAGTCGCTACGCACTACATAGCGGTACGCCTGTCAATATGAACTCCGATCACACCAAAACTATTGATGTGCGCTTGACGACACCTGACGAAGCGGCGCGGCTTTTGACTTTTACGCATCCTTTTAGTATCCTATCGCAATGCTAACACTTGAAGTTGCCATGCGGGATATGAAGGAATCGCCGGAAGAAATCCGAGTACGCGGCGCTATGCCCGCTGTGTTTTACGGCGCCAAAGAGCCGTCAACCCCCATCGTTATCAATGCTCGGAAAATGGCGTCTACATGGAAAGAGGCGGGTGAAACGACCGTCATCTCTCTAACGGGCGCGGTAGAAACGAAAGAAAGCTTGATACGAGACGTGCAATTTCATCCCGTCACCGGGAGTCTCTTACATGTTGATTTTTACGTATTGGAGAAAGGCAAGAAGGTGGAGCTTGCGGTGCCGATAGAATTCTCCGGCACGGCGCCCGCCGAGAGGGCTGGGCACGTTGTCGTTAAGTCGCTGCACGAAATTGAGATTGAAGTTTTGCCGGCCGAGCTTCCGCGCGAGCTTGTTGTCGATATTTCAAAACTTGAAAATGTGGGGGACCGCATAACGGTCGCCGATATAGTACTTCCACCGAGCGCAGAACTTAAAACCAATCCGGAAGAAGTTGTTGTATCGGTGGCGGAATTTAAAGAAGAGAAAATTGAGGAGCCAGCTCCAATTCCTGCGGAGGGTGCCACCGCACCCGAAGTGGCGGCCGAGGGCGCCACTCCGGAAGGCGGCGAGCCACAGGAAAAGCAAGGGGAGTAGCCCGCACACTTACTTTGGTGTCATTGCTTTTGTGTTTTCGTTAGATGTGCGTGTGCGCATACTTTTCATAACATCAGTCATTTTTGTGCTGACGCCTGACTGGCAATAAACACAATACCAAAGTAAGTGTGCGGGTTTGGTATACTAGACAGAATGACTCGCTCGTACGTTTTGTCAGCGTTCGTGCTTTTTGTTGTGTTTGCCACGGCAGTTTTTGCGTTTGCGGAAACGCCCGAAGAGCGTCGCACGCGTCTTGAGCAAGAGCTTGCGAAGATAGAGCAAGATATTGTTGAAAAACGCGGCGTACTTTCGGAAAAACAGAAAGAGCGTACCTCGCTTGAGCGCGATATTGCAGTTCTTGACTACCAAATTGAGATTGCAAAAACGCAGATACGACATCGCGACCTTGCCATAGCGCGACTACGCGACGAGATTGGCAACAAACAGTCTGCCATCTATGAACTTGATAAAAAAGTTGGGCGTAGTGAGGCGTCGCTCGCCCAACTTATTCGGCGTACGCGAGAACTTGACGACAGATCGCTCGCCGAAATTATTTTAAGCGACTCGCTCTCGCGGGTGTTTGCAGAGTTGGATGCTCTGGCGCAGGTGGAGCAGGAATTGAACGCGTCATTTGAGATTATGGCATCGCTCCGATCTGATTTGGCAGCCAGGAAGACAGTGCTTGAAGGCGAGCAGGGCGAAGAAGAACAACTGCGCCGCATCCAACTTTTGGAGAAGCAGACGATAGAACGGAAAGAAAAGGAGAAACAGCAAATACTTACTGTGACTCGAGGCGAGGAAAAAACGTATCAACAACTTATTGTGGAGCGTGAGAAACAGGCGGCGGTGATACGTTCTGCCCTCTTTGAGCTTCGCGATTCGGCGGCTATTCCGTTCGGGAAAGCGTATGATTTCGCGAAGGAGGCCTCGGCGAAGACCGGCGTTCGCCCCGCACTCATACTCGCGGTATTGCGACAGGAAACAAACCTCGGTGAGAATGTTGGCCAATGTTTTCTCACCAATAGTCCAAACAAGGGGGACGGACAGGGAAAAAACACTGGTCGCTATTTTGCCCGCGTTATGAAGCCCGACAGGGACGTTGATCCTTTTCTCGAGATTATGAGCGGGCTCGGGCTTGATCCGTTCGGCCAAGTCGTTTCTTGCCCACCGGGTTATGGCTATGGAGGTGCCATGGGGCCGGCGCAATTCATTCCTTCAACGTGGATGCTCTACAAAGATCGCCTCGCGCGCGTGGTTGGACAAAACCCGCCAAATCCGTGGGATGCGCGCACGGCGATTTTCGCTTCGACCATGCTTCTTATGGACAATGGCGCGGACAAGGGCACGTATGCTTCGGAGCGTCTTGCGACATTGCGCTACTTTGCCGGATGGACAAACGCGCAAAAAGCGGCGTACGCGTTTTATGGAGACAGTGTCATGAGCTTTGCTGCGCAGTATCAGAAAGACATAGACATTTTGGAAGGAAAATGAATGTTCCAATTATGACAAGTCTGACTTGTGTACACAAGTCAGACTTGTCATAATAGGCCGTATGAGAGTCGAGCCGTATGGGATAGATTCATATATGCATGTAGTAAAACGCGGTGCGCGTGGTATGCCGATAACGCGCGGTGAAAATGACGCAAAACGTTTTCGTCGCCTGCTCTATTATTTGAATGATGAGTACCAGAGTGAATTCTGGGAAACTGGTGTATGTAGGAGCGATACATTAATTCGACCGAGCAGCTGGCCAGAACGTAAGCCGCTCGTAAAAATATATGCGTGGACTTTAATGCCGAACCATTTTCATTTGCTTCTGCAAGAAATTAAAGACAGCGGAACTTCGCAGTTTATGCAGCGTCTATGTGGAAGCATGTCTCGACATTTTAATGAAAAGTATCAAGAGCAGGGTAGTATTTTCCAAGGACCATTCAAAAGTAGAACAATCAATACCGACAGATACATGCGCTGGGCGCTTTCGTATGTAATGGTTAAGAACGTATTCGAACTGTATCCAGGAGGGTTGGAAAAAGCCATCAAAGAATTTGAACGAGCATGGAAGTGGGCAACGAAGTATCCATATTCTAGCTTCCCAGATTATGTGACCGGGAAACCACTTCCCATTATCGACGAAAGTACACTATGCGATTTCTTCACATCACCTGATGATTTTAAAACACTATCCCGCGATATGGTGTTGAGTCGCCTCAAACAAATTAGCTCGATTCAGGAAGTGACATTTGAGTAGATAGAATGACAAGTCAGACTTGTCATTCAGAAAGTTGCGTGTAAGATATTTAATGCGTATAGTATCCATACATTCCAGTGAAATCGCGCTACGCGCGTTTCGCCTACGGCGAAATTTCACGGGATATAAGAGCTTTTTAGTAAAACTTATGAACGATAGTGAATTAGTTACACTTAACCCTGTGAAATCCAGCGCTTCGCGCGGGAGTCGCTAGGCGGCTATTTCATAGGGCTTAAGATTTACTATACTCACCGCATTCGCAAGCTAAATCTAAAGGCATCTCTAATATGAAAAAAGACATACATCCAGCGGACTATCGAGAGGTTATTTTTGAAGACCTTACAAGTGGGAAGTGCTTTTTGGTTGGTTCAACGGTTGCGACGGAAAAGACCGACGCGTGGGAGGACGGCAAAAAGTATCCACTCTATCAAGTAGAGATTTCAAGCGCCTCGCATCCGTTTTATACGGGAACAGCGAAAATCATTGATACCGCAGGGCGGGTGGACAAGTTCAAGAAACGCGCGGCGGCTGCAAAACAGAAGAAGTAAATACGAAACACGAAATTCGACCTGCCAGCCGAAGCCTAGGCGCAGGCGGGAATCCTAAACAAATCCCAAATTTCAAGCATGAAATTTCAAACGGGAAGGAGTTTGGGGCTTTGGATTTTCTTGTTTGGATATTGTTTTGAATTTAGTGCTTAGGATTTAGAATTTAAACACAGTATGGCTGACAAATCACACATAAATCCTGAAGAACACGCAAACGACCACCGCGTGTCATATCTCGTAGAAGAGTGGAAGCGTCTTTCAAAAGCGGAACGCGACGCTGTAGAGATCACCGAGGTGGACCCCTCTATGAAAGAGCTATCGGAAAGGGAACTAAAAGATGTCGCGGTGCAAAAAGAAACTCTTCTAAAACAGATGGAAGCAATATTGGGTACCAAAGAAGAGCGCGAATTTCCAAACGAGATTGTATTGGAAATACGGGCAGGTGTCGGCGGAGAAGAAGCATCGCTTTTTGCCGAAGAGCTCGTCCATATGTATCTTAAGTACGCGGAGGCGAAAGGGTGGACGTCAAAAAAACTTTCCGAGTCGCGCGGGAGCTTGGGCGGCTGTAAAGAGGCGCAGTTTGAAATAGAGGGAAAGGATTGCTATCGGGCGCTTCAATTTGAAACCGGCGTACACCGCGTACAGCGCATTCCGGCCACCGAAAAGCAGGGGCGTGTGCACACATCCACCGCTTCCGTCGTGATATTGCCCATATATAAACGTACGAAAATAGACATTAGTCCTGCCGATCTTGAGGTGGAAACATCGCGTTCCGGAGGTGCCGGCGGACAGAATGTGAACAAGGTTGAAACGGCAGTGCGCATCATCCACAAACCGACTGGTCTGGACGTGCGTTGTACATCCGAGAGAAGCCAGGCGCAGAACAAGGAAAAGGCGATGACGCTGCTTGCGTCTAAGCTCCAGCAGGCTCAAGATGAGCGTGAAGCGCGGGAACGCTCCGCGGACCGTAAATCGCAGGTCGGCACGGGCGACAGGTCGGAGAAGATTCGCACTTACAATTTTCCGCAGGACCGCATCACCGACCATAGAATCAAAGAGTCGTGGTCTAATGTGGAAAAAATAATGGCTGGTGGAATAGGGCCGATACTGGAGGCGCTCCGCAAAGCAGCAGATGGCGAGGCCACGTAATGTTCCAATCAACGAATCATACGAATGCTACGAATTTACAAAAAGCACCAAATTCCAAGCACCAAATCACAAACAATATCTAAATTCCAATTACTAAACACCAAACACGACGTGCCCGTTTTGAATTTGTGATTTCGGTGATTTGAATTTGTTTGGAATTTGGGATTTGTAATTTGTTATTTTCTTCATTTTGTATACATTCGCATATCGGCACATTCTAAGTAGGATTTGCAGAATAGGTACTCTTTTGTTACACTTTCGGCGATATGACCACAACAGGCACAGACATTAAGACCCTCTACGATGCCGGTTTGCACGTTGGGTATTCCCGTACACGCCGCCATCCGAGCGCCGTGCCGTATCTTTTCGGCACGAAAGACAGGGTGGATGTGTTTGACCTGGAGCGCACGCAAAAGCATATGGATGCTGCTCTCGCGTTTGTTCTCAGCGTCGCGCAAAGTAACAAACATCTCTTGTTTATCGGTGGGAAGCCGGAGTCAGCTGTAGCACTTCGTGCGGCGGCGGAGCGCGCAGAAATGCCATACGTCGCGTCTCGCTGGATTGGGGGGACGCTTACGAATTTCAAAAATATCCGGAAACGCATTGAGCGCCTGTTGAAATTGACGGAGGAGCGCGAATCTGGCGAGCTCGCGAAATATACCAAACGAGAGCGCCTACTTTTAGATAGAGAAGCGGAAAAGCTTAGAGCGCGTTTTGGCGGCCTCATACCGATGGTAGATCTTCCCGCCGCCGTATTTGTGGTGGACACCAAGTACGAACACACCGCTGTGTGTGAAGCCAATCACCTCGGCATTCCGGTAGTCGGTCTTCTAAGTTCCGATTGCGATTTTTCACTCATACAATATCCGATTCCTGCAAATGATACATCGGTGAAGAGCGTCCGACTTGTGTGTGATAGGGTAGCGGAAGCGTGTATAGAGGGGAAAGAGCACCAAATGAATGCTAAAATTCCAAGCACCAAGCACCAAATTACAAACAATATCTAAATTCCAATTACTAAATACCAAACACGACGTGCCCGTTTTGAATTTGTGATTTCGGTGATTTGAATTTGTTTGGAATTTGGGATTTGTAATTTGTTATTTTCTTCACACTGTAGATTGGTACATACTTACATATACAAGTGCTATGGTCATTACCACCGACACTATCAAAGAACTCCGCGACATGACTGGAGTTTCCGTGATGCAGTGCAAAAAGGCGCTTGAGGAAGCGGGTGGCGATATTGAGAAAGCCAAGATTATTTTGCGAAAGCACAGCTCTGCCACCGCTTCCAAAAAAGCGGATCGTGCGCTTGGGGCGGGGATTGCGGCCGCATACACGCACGCGGGCGGCTCGGTTGCGGGAGTGGTGGTCTTGGCGTGCGAGACCGATTTCGTCTCAAAAAATACGGAGTTCCAAAAGTTGGCGTATGATATCGCAATGCACGTTGCGGCGATGAGTCCGCAGTTCATTTCGCGCGACGACGTGAAGGGCGAAGACATAAAAGCGGCTCGCGACGTGTTTCTGAAAGAGGTTTTGAATGTGCCGGAATCTTCGCGCACTAAAGCAATTGAAGGAAAAATAGATTCCTACCTCCGGGAAAAAGTGCTCCTCGAACAGCCCTTCGTAAAAGACGCGACCCTTTCCGTTGGCGAGCTCCTAGATGGCGCTGTCCAAAAGTTCGGGGAGAAAATTCAGATAACGCGTTTTGAGCGGCTCTCGGTCAAATAAAATACCATGGTTGTGTTTTCTATAGCACTATTCACCACATCGCTTGCGCTTGTCATTGCTTTGTTTGCATGTAAGTACATTGAAATGCGACGCGGTATCGTTTTTGTTCCTGAATGGCGCGACAGGGCAGATGAAAAAGCGCGAGAATTGAAGGCGCTCGCATTCCGGGCGGAGGAAAGACTTGAACGTTTGCCAGCGATCCTCTTTGCCCTCATACGTTTCGGTATTCATGGGTTTGCACTTTCTGCCGCGCATCTCGCGCGTTCCCTGGAAGAAAAGGCGCACCAGCTTGCCGATTTTGTGTCTCACAAACGCGGATTTGAGCGGCGCGAAGCGCATTCGGAGTTTTTGAAAAAAGTTGGAGAGGTTAAGAATGGGGATGGAAGAAATGGCACTAATGGAGTATCAAGTTTATAATCACTTTTAAGCCTGGGTAGCTCAATTGGCCAGAGCAGCCGATTTGTAATCGGCAGGTTGTGGGATCATATCCCACCCCAGGCTCATAGTATAATGGTGAGGATTATGTCTCACGCTTTTTACAGGTCTCAAGAATATAAGCAGAGGCAAAGTGTTTTAACTAGAGAAAATTGAAGAAAGGGGAAGTTCGACTTTCTTTTTAGAAAGGATAGAAGGAAGTGTGCACGCAAAATATGTAAAAATGCATTTGAAGTTGTTCCACACAATCCTAAAAAGTATTGCTCCCAGAGTTGTGCGGCCACAGTTAATAATTCCAGACGCAAATGGCCAGAGGTCGTTAGGAAGAAAATATCTGCTTCGCTAGCAGGCAGATCGTTCGTAGGAAAACATAATCCTAGCAAAGGATTGATAAAGGTTCCACGTGTCTTGTGTAGGTGCGACAATCAAGATTGCGGAAAAGAGTTTTTAAAAGAACGTTGGAGGAAGAAGCGATTTTGCTCAAATATCTGTGCCATGGCTGTGATAGGTGGTAAACCAACATCCCCGAAGGCCTCTAAAGGGAAGGGCGGTATCAGGACAGACATAAGTCCGGAAATTTATTTCTATAGTAGATGGGAGGCAAACGTTGCTCGTCTTTTCACGCATCTAAGAATGTCGTGGGAGTATGCACCCACATCGTTTGATATCGGCAGACAAATGTACACTCCAGATTTTTATCTACCAGAAACAGATATGTATATAGAAGTCAAAAATTTTATGTGGACATACTCTAAAATTCGCGACGAAAAATTCCGCACAGCATATCCAAATATACCGTTACTTGTTATTTTGAAAGTAGATTATATGGAGTTAGAAAGACGATACACACATCTAATTCCAAGGTGGGAATATAAAAATAGCAAAGTGCCGAATCCGGGAGGCGGCTACTGAATTAATCCGCAAGTGCGGAGTCCAACTTCTCCATCTTCGGCAGAATGTCTAGAACCTCTTCTTGGTTTTTATATCCGTAATGTACCTTGCTTTGAACGACGAGCGCTGGCAATTCTGGTTTAACGCCATGTATTGAAATTAGTGTCTGAAGCGCCGAGACGTCCATATGGTAATCAAAAGAATAGACGCGTAGTTGCGGATACTCTTCTCCGAGGTCGGTCAAAACGTAACCCTGTTTTTCGCAGTCCTTACACTCGTTTTCTTCGTTTGAATAAAAATATAGGATGGTCACGGCCTTCAGACCGCATTTCGCAGTGATTTCTTTCATAAGGAGAATGTCTTTTATTTGGAGAAGCGAATAAAAACGCTTGAGGCGAAGAAGGTCGTCTCTGGGCGTCGTGCGTTGTGATTCCATGTACGAAAGACGCTCGGCGAGTGTACGGAGCTCGCTCGGTAGTATGGTGCTTTCGGTTACGTCTTCGCAGGAGCGCTGCGTGAGGAGGTCAAATTGTGTTTCAAGCGAGAGAATATCAATGGAAATATTTTCTTGCGTTTCTCGAATCTCCGCCATGCGGCGATTTTGAAAGTAATTGGATGCATAGAGCGCAGTTGCGAATATAGCCACGGTAATGACAAATGCGATCGCGTAAGTGCTCCACTTAGCAGTGCGTGTGTTGCTTATCTCGGAGCACATATCGCACATATTTTAAAACGGTACGTTATTTTTGACAAGGGACAGCGCTCCGTCGGCGCACCTGTTTGGGAGACCGCTCACGCCCGCACACTTACTTCGGCATTGCCTTCCGAAGGCCTTGCGCAGCGCGTCGGCAACTTTGCATTTCACCATCCATAGCAGAGGGGCACATTGCTCGAGAGAACATCGCGCGCGATTTATTCATGCGTAGAGTCGTAACCGCAGTAGCGATGTCCCCCGAACGATTACGTTGTACTGTCGTTCGGCGCGAGCAATGTGCCCCGGAGCGCCTCCCTTATCTCCACGACACGCCCGTATTGAGTACTGCTTTTACCAGTGAGGCGGAAAGCCATAGGGGAACCATGAAGCCGTACAGAACAAGAAATGCGGGAGTGGCAAGAGGCGGAAAGCCCCGTACCGTGGAGAGGCGGGTGCCGAGCGCTATCAGTACAACGGTAAGCGCAATCAGAATGTATACGGTGAGAATGAGCGTACTCGTGTTAATGAAGAACGGGTCAACTGACGGTGTTGTTATCCCGACAGCATTGAAGCGAATCCATGCTTCAGCAAGTTCTTGCGCCCCGTACCACAGAACGCGCCCGATAAAGAAGAATGCGGCGAACATGGAGAGGAGTGCGGCGGGAAGCACGATAAGCCCCAAATTTCCAAAACGCGGGTTGCCGAACAGGTGCCGGTAATCAAGCGCATTCTTGAAAAACCCATAATTCCATCGGATACGCTGGCGGATTAGGGCTGCGAGGGAACGGGGCGCGGATGTATATACCTCTGCACGGGGTTCATTGAGGATTAGCCATCCGTGTTCCTGGAGGCGAAGTCCGAGCTCCATGTCTTCCGTGGAGTGTCCATGCCGCCAGCCGCCGACCTTCCGCACTGTTTCCGCGCGGAAAATTGAAAATGGTCCCGGTGTAATGAAAATAGAGCCGAGACCCGCGAATGCATAGCGGTTAAAAATAGCGAGACGATATTCCACATTCTGCAGATGCTGAATAAAGGAGTGCGGGGTGTGGACATGGATTCCGGGTGTAATGGCCGCCACGCGAGGGTTTTGAAATGCATGGACGAGGCGCGCAAGCGCATCTTTTTTTACTACAGAATCCGCGTCAAGACAGCCTATAAGTTCCGCTTCCGTGTTTTTAAGAGCGAGGTTCAGCGCGGTGTGTTTTCCGCCATTTGCTTTTTTGAAAATCCTGATGTGCGGGTGGCGTGTGTAGCGTTTGGCTATCGTTTGGGTTGTATCCGTGGAGCCGTCGTTCACAATCACGATCTCCAGTTTTTCTTTTGGATATGCGAGCGCGAGAAGCGAATCAAGCGTTGCGGCAAGCGTACGCTCCTCGTTGAAGCAGGGCACAATAAGACACACGGAAGGGGAGTATGAAGCCGTAGCATTTTCATCTCGCGTCCCACTCCTTTGCCGTTCAATGAACGACACAAGCAAAAACACCTCAAAGTAGAAGACAATAAAAAGAAGCACATGTGCAATAATAGCGCCGATTTCCATAGTAGAATTATTTTGGCACATTATCTGATTTCAGCTCCGCATTGCTTTCGTGTCTCATCCTCCAACTTTTTGTGGAGCGCGTCCACCTCTTCGTTTGTCAATGTTTTCTCCCGCGAGCGGTACACGATACGATAGGCGTAACTTACTTTGTTTGCACCGAATTTCTCGGTGTTCTCGTATGTGTCAATGAGTTTCACCTCTTCTACCATGTCGTCTCCTACAGTCTCGCGGATGAGGTCAAAATAATTGTTCGGAACGAAATCGTTTGAGACAACGAATGAAATGTCACGCATTGCTGGTGGATACTTGCTAACCTCCTTGTATTTTTGGCCGAGGCGGAGTTGTTTTACCACGCGTGGGTCAGTGGACCACAGGAGGCGAATGTCAGGGAGCTCCATTCCGATAATTGCGAGCCGTTCCAAGCCAAAGCCGAATGCCCAGCTATTGTAGCCGGTTAAGCCGAAATTTTTCATCACTTCTCGTCTCGGCATGCCGCCGCCCAGAATCTCTACCCACTGGCCGTTGATTTGCACCTCCACTTCCAAGCTCGGGTCTGTGTAAGGAAAGACATCCACGTTGAATCGGTGTATCACGTCACGCCCGAAAATACTCTGCACAATTTCGGTGAGAACGGCCTTTAGGTCGTCCAAACCAAGTGTTTTTTCCTTATCCGGCATCATGTAGAGTCCGCCCATTTGGTGGAACACATTCATGTGGCGGCTGTCTATTTCGTCCTTGCGATATACTTTGCCGTAGCACAGAACGCCGAGTGGTTCCGCGCGCTCTATTTTTTCTCGTACTTCGGGAAGGTTCATGTAGTAATACCACATCACTGTGTCGTGCGTGCGTAGAATATTTTCATCGTCCACGTAGTACGTATCAGACGGGCTGCGAGCCGGGTGGTCGGTGGGGAAATTGAAAAGGTCAAAGCTCACGTCTGCCGGCACGACTTCCGGGATTTTAATATCGTCAAAGTCTTTCAGCGTGTCTACCGCTTTCACGCGGTCTACGAGCGCCTTGAGAGGACTTCCTTTGGTACGCGATAGGTCGGGCATCGCAAGATAGCGCTTGATACGCAGGGCGTCCGGGTCGGTGCGTTTTTCGAGCGTTTTGAGGGTCGCCTTCTCGTCGTCTGTTGGTATGACAAATTCTGAACTCATAGTGGGTTTTGATCGCGAGCGAGCCGCACAAAACTCGTCGCGAGGGTCAAAGACGACCTCGACGACGTGCCCTGGGCACGGCGAGAGGACGTCTGCAGGCCCGCAGTAGAGTTTTGTGCGGCGCAGCCCGTACACTTACTTTGGCATCGCTTTTTATTCTGCAGACCTGATTGTTTTGATAGACCGACCTTTATAAAAAAGTTCGATACCAGATTACTGTAAGTATCGAAAAAGCAGAATAATGCCAAAGTAAGTGTCAGGGCGCAGCCGCGAAACGAGACCATATTGCTGTTTTTTTTCATCATGTTCGAGTGGTCAAAACCCACCATGGGTTCTTTTTTTGGCTTTCTTTTTGACTATTATCTAGTATACTATACGGTATCTATGGTCAAAAAGAAAGCGCAGAAAACACTTCCGTCCACCACCAAGTCAGGTGGTGGTTCTTCGTACCGCGCTGAAGATATCACCGTTTTGGAAGGGCTTGAGGCCGTGCGTCGAAGGCCCGGCATGTACATCGGGACTACCGGCACATCGGGTCTTCACCATCTCGTGTGGGAAGTGTTTGATAACTCGCGTGACGAAGCGATGGGCGGATTCGCGAACGACATTGAGATTGCACTTTTGCCGGACGGGCGCGTGCGCGTGGCCGACAACGGGCGCGGTATTCCCGTAGATATACACACGAAGACAAAAGTATCGGCGCTTGAAACGGTCATGACAAAACTTCACGCTGGTGCCAAGTTCGGCGGGGAAGGATATAAGATATCCGGCGGGCTTCATGGTGTTGGTGTGTCGGTAGTGAACGCACTTTCATCGCACTTGCGTGCGGAGGTGCATCGCGATGGCGGAAAATTTTTGCAGGAGTATAAGCAAGGAGGGAAGCCGGTTGGAAAAATTAAGCGTGTCGGCGCGTCGGATATTCATGGCACAGTCGTCACCTTCTTACCGGACAGCGATGTCTTCCCAGATCGCACATTCAACTGGGAAACGATTATTGCCCACATGCGCCAGCAAGCGTATCTGGTGAAGGGTCTTCGCGTTAGTGTATTGGATTTTCGGAATACTAAAGAGAAGGTTGATGATGAATCGGCGTATTATTTGCGCGAGCTTGGCATAGATGCGCCGTCCGTCACCTTTTATTTTGAAGGCGGGCTACGTAGCCTCATTGCATTTCAAAATCATCATCTCGAGCCGATACACAAAACAGTTTTTTATGTTGAGAAGGAGCAAGATGGCGTTGCGGTAGAAATAGCCCTCCAGTATGTGGACGATATTTCCTCTCGCTTTTCAGCGTTTGCAAACAATATTTACACCGCCGAGGGCGGTATGCATGTTACCGGTTTTAAAACGGCGCTCACGCGTACGCTGAACGCGCAACTCAAAAACGGTGGAAAAGAAAGCGAAACGTTTACAGGAGACGATGTGCTCGAGGGTCTCACGGTGGTTGTCTCTGTGAAGTTACGCGAAATTCAATTTGAAGGGCAAACGAAAGCAAAACTGGGGAGTGTGGAGGCACGGGGCGCGGTGGAGAGCGTGTTTGCCGAGAGCTTCTCGGCGTTTCTTGAAGAGCATCCGGAAGAGGCGCGCGCTATAGTGGGGAAGGCGGCGCTTGCCATGAAGGCGCGCAAGGCCGCAAAAGCCGCCAAGGATTCCATTCTTCGCAAGGGGGCACTGGACGGCATGACGCTTCCCGGAAAGCTTGCCGACTGTCAGACAAGAAATGCCGAAGAGGCGGAGCTTTTCATTGTGGAAGGCGATTCGGCGGGCGGAACTGCAAAAATGGGACGTGACCGCCGCACGCAAGCGATTCTACCGCTTCGCGGAAAGATCTTAAATATTGAACGCGCGCGTTTGGACAAAATGCTCGCATCGGAGCAAATAAAGAATTTGGTGGTGGCGCTCGGCACAGCGATAGGGGATATATTTAATCTTGAAAAATTACGTTATCACAAGGTAATTATCGCGACCGATGCCGATGTGGACGGTGCACACATTCGCACGCTTCTTTTGACACTGTTCTATCGCCACTTTAGGCCCGTTATAGACGGCGGCTATCTTTTCATTGCCCAGCCGCCACTTTTTAAAATAAAGAAAGGAAAGGATATCACCTACGCATACACGGAAGAAGAAAAAATAAAAATTGCCGGTCGCGATACGCCTGTCGAAGAAGTTTCTGCCGAAGAAGGGGTGGCTGGTACTGAAGAGGACCCTGAAGAGAAAACGAAGAAGGCGCCGAAACTTTCGATTCAGCGCTACAAGGGTTTGGGTGAGATGAACTCTGACGAGTTGTGGGAAACTACGATGGACCCCGCGCGACGCATATTAAAACTGGTGACGGTTGAAGACGCGCGGGAAGCCGACATGGTGTTCGACATGCTCATGGGCACCGATGTGCCGGCACGCAAGGCGTTCATTCAAAGTCATGCAAAAGAGGCGACACTTGATATTTAGGTGGCGCTCCGTCGGCACACCTGTTTGGGAGACCGCTCACGCCCCGCTCCAGTTTTGTCTTTCAGCAAAACTAGAGCGGGACTCCGCTACGGTTAAGTCTCCCCAACAGGTGTGCCTCCTCCGCTTGAAGTGGTTGAGAAATACACTGCGCGATGCATGCCCCGCACCAATGCGAGCTTTTGTGATGCGAAGCATTTGGTACGGGGTTCTCTCGAGCAATGTACCCCTCCGCTCTAGGCGGTGGAGCCAATTTGCCTCCGCGAGCTTCCAGAGAAGCACTACCTACGCTCGCTGAAGGTGGTGAGATGCAAAATTTACGAGCAGGTTTGCGGCGTTAGCGCGAGATGTATGTGCTCGCGGTGTTGTTGCTCTCGTTTGATTCTTTCACGCGGTTGTCGGGGTCAACGGTAACCGTAAATGCGCCGCCGGTCAGTGGCGAAAAGCGCAGAGTGTTCTCTATGTGTGCGCCAGGCGCGAGGGACATTTGGGCAGGGGAAACATAATATTGCGCCGAGCCGGTTGTCGGAACGTTTGCGGTAAAATGCCATGCACCGGTCTGCGCCATGCCGCGATTCGCAATATCAAACACCGCGTATGCTTCATTTGCGCTCGTCATGCCGGTGCGGAGGATTTGTGCATAAAGATCCGGCGTCCCCGGCGTTGGGGCGGGAGTTGGAGTCGGCGCGGGCGTTACAGACGGGATTTCCTCTTCGTCGCCACCAGCGGGTTCTTGGTCGTCTACTTGCACCACGGCAGTATCTCGGCTGAAAAGAGAAGCTATTTTAGAAACCGACCAGCCCGTGAAGTTTACCAGTCCCCAAATGAGGACGACGATAACAATCAAAGAGCCCGCGAGGGCGAGGAGGTTGGTAAAGAGAGATGTTTTCTGTGTGTCCATAGGAATCGTTATTATTTGATTTTATCATGGTACTACACGTAGGTACTAGTTGTCAACCTACACTAACTTTACGCTATCGTAAAATTAGTGTAGGTTGACAAATGGCTGAAATGGTATATAATTTAATTATGCGTGAAGTATCTTTAGACAAGCAGATACGCTCCTTTATTTTTCTCACCCTTTTGTTTTTTGGGGCGTTTGTTTTTGTTCTCGGTTCTGCCGGATTTGTTCCGTATTATGTTGACGGTACGTCGCCAAGGCACAACCGCGTTACGCTTGCGGCACTTCCAATGCTCGGTGACCTAGTTGAATCCGGGTCGCGTGCCGCGGCGGTTTTGCCGGAGCGCATTCAGATTCCTTCCGTCGGTATTGACCTTCCGATTGTGAATCCAGAAAGCCGCGATGCGGCAGTGCTTGACGAAGCTCTCAAATCCGCCGCGGTGCGCTATGTGGATTCTGCGCGTTTGTATGAAAAGGGCAACATGCTTATTTTCGCGCACAGCTCGCATCTGCCGATAGTGCACAATCAAATGTATCGTGCGTTTAATAATTTGCCGGACGTGAAAGTGGGCGACACAATTCTCGTTTCCGGAAGCGGCAAAACATCTACCTACAAAGTTACCATTGTGCGCAAGACCGACGCGAACGAGGAACTCATTGACCTTTCCTCAAAACAGGGTACTCGGCTTACTCTTTCCACCTGCGACACGTTTGGCAAAAAGTCCTCTCGCTGGGTAGTTGAAGCCAAGCTGGTGCTCTAAAACACCGCCATATTTGCTAATTCAATTGAATTAGCAAATATGTCGGCATGTATGGATATATTGTTGGCTGAATAGGTTCAGATACATTTGGCACTCCTCGTAACAGAGGAATCATGCGCCAATTCAACATATTTAGAGGCACAAAGGGCTGGTTGTGGCTGTACGAAAGACAGCTACGATTAGCTCGTATGAATA
>Ga0209541_10004295_pt1 | contig 25388 bp, 31 predicted proteins | sample RifCSPlowO2_01_FD_184027 | JGI IMG/M metagenome (GOLD analysis project Ga0209541, IMG submission 184027) | Groundwater microbial communities from Rifle, Colorado - Rifle CSP2_plank lowO2_0.1 (SPAdes) (version 2) | ecosystem: Environmental > Aquatic > Deep subsurface > Groundwater | place... | reverse complement strand
AGAGCTGGCAAGAAAGAAGATGAAGATGCTTGGATGCTCTGGGAAGGGATGAAATCATTAAATGAGTTCAAAGTGTATAATTTTTACAATAGAACATTTATCAACCTTTCTCCGATAGTATTCTGAATAGAGCTTATACATTTCTTCATCTGAAACAAATTTCTCATGACCTTCAAAATCATCCTTTTTCAGATTTCCAAAAGCTGTCTCCTTAACAAAGGTTATACGCACTTTTGCAAATTCTTCACCTGATTCCCAGATTAAGAAACTGACGATATCCCCAGAAGTAATATCTTTATCATCAAATAGACGCCATGTTGATTTCTTAGTTCTGTTCAAGATCAGTCTGCTCAATGTTTTTCTGAATTTAAGACTCTTCATAAAATCAGTAAAAATGAGGTGATTTAAATAATTTGACCTCTATTATTGCAAAAACATCAAAATCCATATTTACCGGTCAATGGAACAAATGAGAAAAAACCTAGGTTTTTTTCAGTGATGATTTCTCCACTTTTAATTATCTTGATCATTTGCTGAGAGCCAGCAGAGCCAAAAGGAGCTATAAGGATACCTTTATCGTTGAGCTGCTCGATAAAATGAGGATGGATTCTTGGGCATGCAGCTGTAAACAGAATCCTATCGAACTTTTTTCCTTTTTTGAAGATCAATGAACCGTCACTATTAATTATTTCAAGATTTTTAAAGGAAATATTTTCAGATTTTGAGACTTTTTCGATATTCTTATTTGCAAATTCAGCAAGATCGCCAATAATTTCCAAAGAAATAACTTTTGATGGCCTGACAAGCTCTGCTGCAAGGCATGAACTCCAGCCAGAACCTGTGCCTATCTCCAAAACTGAAATTCCTTGCTTTAATTCAGCATGATGAAGCATAAAAGCGACTGTAAAAGGCTGGGAAATAGTCTGAGAATTGCCAATGGGCAATGGACAGTCATCATAAGCTGCATCAAGAAACTCATTTCTTATAAAATAGTGCCTTGGTATCTTTCTCATTGTAGAAAATATTTTAGGATCATCAATCCCACAATACCTTATCGTGTCAATCATTTTCTCAATTTTTTCTGTGATAACCACTTTATTCATATTTCATTGGGTATAGTTTCTTATTTAAATAGTTATTGAGCATCACGCAAACTATATATGCAAAATAACAACATTTATATATATAACATATTGCATATTTTACAAAAGGGTGGTGGTTTCTGTGATAAAAAGAATAAAAAAGCTATTTAAAAAGTCAAAATCAACAAAAGAGATTAAAGCTCATAAATTCGTCCTTTGGTTCAACGAACTGGGCATCGAAGACGTGCCATTAGTCGGCGGAAAAAATGCTTCGCTAGGAGAAATGTACCAAAACCTTTCAAAAAAGGGAGTTAATGTACCAAATGGATTTGCTGTGACATCATATGCATACAGGTATTTTCTAGAAAAAGCTGAGATCAAAAAAAAGATCAAGAGTATTATTGGAAATATGAACATAAATAACGTGAACAGCCTGGCAAAAGCAGGCAGCGAGATAAGGAACCTTATAAGAAATGCGAAAATTCCTACTGAAATCGAAGAGCAGGTATTTGAAGCCTACAAAAAACTTGGCAAGCAATATGGAAAAAATACAGATGTTGCTGTCAGAAGCTCTGCAACTGCAGAAGACCTGCCAGATGCAAGCTTTGCGGGACAGCAAGAAACATACCTCAACATAAGAGGAGAACATGCATTATTGGATGCATGCAAAAAATGCTTTGCATCATTATTCACAAACAGGGCCATATCGTATCGAGAAGACAAAAAATTTGACCATTTCAAAATTGCATTGTCTATCGGAGTGCAAAAGATGGTCAGGTCAGACCTTGGATCTTCTGGAGTGATGTTTACTATAGATACTGAATCAGGCTTTAAAAATGCGGTCTTGATAAACGCATCATATGGACTAGGGGAAAACATTGTGCAAGGAGCAGTAAATCCTGATGAATTCTACATTTTCAAGCCAACATTGCAGATGGGCTATAATGCAATAATACAGAAAAAGCTCGGAAGCAAAGCAATGACAATGACCTATGCAAGAGAAGGAAATAATCCTACAAAGAATGAAAAAACCCCTTTAGCTGAAGCTGAAAAATTCTGCATAACAGATAAAGATGCTTTGCAACTCGCAAAATGGGGATGCATAATAGAAGACTGGTATTCTCAAAAAGCAGGACATCTCAAGCCAATGGACATCGAATGGGCAAAAGACGGAAGAAATGGAAAACTCTACATCGTGCAAGCAAGACCAGAAACTGTCCAAAGCCAGAAGGACAAGACCAAATTAGAGGAATATGTGCTGCAACAAAAAGGGAAAATATTAGCTACTGGAAGGTCAGTTGGAGCAAAAATCGGCCAAGGAAGAGCGCATGTAATCAAAGATGTAAAAGATATCAGCAAATTCAAACAGGGAGAAGTATTGATCACAGAGATGACAGATCCTGATTGGGAGCCGATAATGAAGATAGCTTCTGCAATAGTCACAGATAAAGGAGGAAGAACCTGCCACGCCGCAATAATCTCGAGGGAATTAGGAATCCCATGCGTTGTAGGAACAGGAGATGGAACAAAAAAAGTCCCGTCAAGCTACAAAGTTACTGTGAGCTGTGCAGAGGGAGAAAACGGACATGTCTATGACAAGATCCTTAGATATAAGATAAATGAAGTCGATCTGAAAAGCATACCAAAAACCAGAACAAAGATAATGATGAACATAGGAAATCCAGAACAGGCATTTGAACTGTCATTCCTGCCAAGCGCTGGCGTCGGGCTTGCTCGAGAGGAGTTTATAATAAACTCTTACATCAGGATACATCCAAAAGCACTGATAAATTTTGACAAGCTAAAAGACCACAAAGTTAAGGAAGAGATCAGAGAATTGACAAAAGGCTACAAAGACAAAAAACAATTTTTTATCGATAACCTTGCATTCGGCATTGCAATGATTGGAGCAGCATTCTATCCAAATGATGTAATAGTAAGGATGTCTGATTTCAAGACAAATGAATACTCAAACCTAATCGGTGGAAAAGAATATGAGCCAAAGGAAGAAAATCCGATGATTGGATGGAGAGGGGCATCAAGATACTACAAGGAAGGCTATAGAGACGGATTTGCGCTTGAGTGCATAGCAATGAAGAAAGTACGAGAAGAGATCGGCCTTAAGAATGTGAAAGTGATGATACCTTTCTGCAGAACTGTAGAAGAGGGCAAGAAAGTATTGGCAGAGATGGCCAAATATGGATTGCACAGAAAGAAAAACGGGCTAGAAGTCTATGTGATGTGCGAGATACCATCAAATGTGATACTTGCAGATGAGTTCTCAAAAATATTTGACGGCTTCAGCATAGGCTCAAATGATCTGACACAATTAACTTTGGGACTTGACAGAGACTCTGCATTAGTTGCAGATATCTATGATGAGAGAAATGATGCTGTCAAAATACTTATTGCACAAGTAATCAAGGCGGCAAAAGCAAACCACAGAAAAATAGGAATCTGCGGGCAAGCACCTTCAGATTATCCAGAATTTGCACAATTCCTTGTGGAATGCGGCATCGATTCAATAAGCTTGAATCCTGACACTGTCGTAAAGACCACTTTGAAGATAGCAGAGACTGAAAAAAAGATCAGGAAGAGGTAATTTTTTATAGTATTATTACTATTTCTTTAAAAAGAGGTGGATTTTTTGGAATTTATTCCTATGATATGCACATGAAAATTTGGTCTTCGAAGAAAAGCCAAGCAAGCATGGAATTCTTGATGAGTTACGGATGGATAATTATAGTTGCTCTTGTTGCCGTTGGTGGATTATATTCATTTGGAGTATTGGACCTCAAGAAATTTCTCCCAGAAGAATGCATAACCGGATATCTGACGCCATGCATTGATTATAGAGCGACAAAAAGCACACTAACAATTGTGTTGGGAAATAATTTAGACCAGCCAATACTCATAAGATCCCTTAAAGCAACTGGATGTAAGGGAGAAGCATCAGGAATGATAGAAAGCGGAAAAAGGACAGTTTTTGCCATAACCAACTGCTCTGTATTGGAAAAGAATTTCAATGGTGAGATAACCGGAGTTTATGATAAAGGAGACGGATTAACACACAAGCTCACAGGAAAGCTGATTGCATGGGTTGAAGAAGATGGAGAAGTTTGCCTGAACTGCAGCCAACAACCTCAGATAAAGATTATTGGAGAAGCAGGAAGCATTGCCACAAGCAATTTTCAATGGAAATATGTAACCTTCTCAAAAACATACAATGCAATACCAATCATTTTAGCAACACCTGCATCACAGAATTCAGATGCATTAAATGACAACAATTCATTAATAGCCGTATTAAAAGATATTAATGTGCATGGTTTCAATGCCACATTATGCAGAGACAATGGAACAGTATTATGCGACAAGCTTGCAAATAATGAAATATTGCATTGGATAGCTATAGATACAGAAGCAATTCAAGAATTAGAATGGATAGCTGCCGGGAAAACAGGATTAATAAAACCAAATGGAAAAAATAATGCTGTAAACTGGGGGAAAACACTAAGACAAAAACCTTATGTCTTTGCAACACCACAGACATACAGCCAAGCAGGAAAAATTGGCGCAACAGTCTGGGTGGATGGTGATGCAGTATCAAACACAGGCACAACAAAATTAATACCATGCACACATCAAGGTGTTGGAAATTCCTGCGACACAAATTCAACACGAGAAGAGTTAGGATGGGTTGCAATTGATGTTAGCAATAAAACAATTGTTGCACTCCAATCAGGGCAGGCACAGATATCAAACAGCAAATGGGCACATGCTACACTTAATACAGGATTCTCGAACCCGATAATTGCAGTTCTTGCAAATGATGACAATGGAGCACAAGATCCAAAAAATCCATGGGCAAGAAAAGTTACATCTACAGGGATGGACTTCAGATATTGTGAACAGAAGGGATTTGATGTCTGCGACAACCACAATGCAGAAAATGTGGTATGGATTGCCGTAGAACAAGGTGATTTAATCGTAGATTAAGATCTGTCGATTATTTTATTAATTATTTTTCTCCATGACATATATTTTTTTGGTCAAAGATTTATGGAGGTAAATACTAAAACTGGAAATTATGGCCAGATGATGATTCCTGCACAATGAGTTCATGTCAATATAATCAGGAGCGCCAACAACTGCCCTCTTAAATTTCCAGGAAATCAGTTTTTCAAGGAAATCATCATAAAGCGATTCAAGATTTCCTAAAACCCTTGAGTTTTTGCCGTATGGAAGATCAGTCACAACAAACCAATGAGTTCCTTTAACAGCCCTGAAATCAGCAACAGTCAGTTTGTAATTTGCTAATTTGTAGCACTTTAAGTTTTTTCTTGCTTTAGCAACCAGTTTTGGCGAGATGTCTGAGCCCAGAGAAGAGATGCCTGCTATAGATGCTTCTATCATAATTCCTGCGACACCACAAAATGGATCCAGAATCCTGCCTTTTTTAATACCCAAAAGGTTAACCATTGCTCTAGCAAGCCTTGGATCCAGAGATATTGGAGCCAACCCCGGCTTTTTATGGGCTTTTCTACTCTCAAAGAGCTCACTTAATTGGAAACGCAATACTGCACAAATGATTTCATTGCCAAGAACAAAAAAAAAGAGGGGAGTAACAGGCTTAAACAGATCAACTTTTGGCTTTTTCAATCTGCCCCAGATAATACTGCCAAGCTGTTTTTCTGAATATTCAAATTGGGTGGACGCATTGTTGATTATCCTCACACAATAACTTTTCTTATAGAGTTTTTGCCAGCCAAAAGAATTAATTTTGCCTGTTAGCTGAGATCTATCGCAGGAAAAGATAAATTTGTAAATATTTTTGGTATAAGCAAGCCTTTTCTCTAGACCATCTGGATTGCAACTAACAATGAGAAGATTTTCCTTTAATTCAAAGGGTTTATCCTTGACAAAAGCAAGGACTTCGTGTTTTGACAATTCCAGATTGAACTTAGAGAGTTCAAATATTTGCTTCATACTATACAAGAAAGAAGACTGGTTTTTAATATTATTGGAAATCAAACTTTAAACTTCCTGGTGATTTTAATGGATAAAAGCCCAAAAATAGGGAAAATAACATGTCTCAAAATTTTTAAGGCATAACTAAAAAATTGCTAGAATTTTAATTAGCATAGAAAATATGAAATTAAAAAATAATTTTATTCTGATTGAGGCTGCGAGCGCTTGAACTTCTTATATCCAATCAGGATCAATATCACCAGGATGATACCCAAGATCACAAATCTTAAGACATCATCTGCATATTGCCAATACCTAATCACTCCGTAAAGTATTGTAAGGATTCCGCCTGCCAATATGCCGTTGCCAACGCTGATATTGCCCAAGATTACGCCGACGATAACTGCTATAATGCCTATAATGCTCGTAATTATGAACAGGTTTTTCGTGTAATATTTATTAGATTCATTGTATTCATTGCTGCACTTTGAATAGAAGTCACAGTAGCCTTGAACAGTGCAATTTTGATTAACTGGCACAGGAGATTTTTCCATATTCGATGTGCTATTTATCCAAGTGCCATTCATAATCAAGCAGTCTTGTTCATTCCTGACATCAAAATTATACCGGTTTGGATTACAGAAATCATCATAATTTGGCTCATCATAAAATGTTTTGATCCCAAAGCCAACAAATAGAGCAAAAATGATGGCTATACTGACAGCCAGAATGACTTCTTTTGCTTTTACCATACTGATATTGATGAAGCATCTAAGTATAAAAAGGTTTCTCTCCAAAAAACAGGTTTTTGGTCTGCGAGCAAACATAAAAACCATTCGTTTCGTTTCAATATAGAAAACAATATAAACTACTTATTCCTGAGAATGCAAGCGTAACGAAAATATTGCAAGAGGGATAGATTGCCAAGAGGAAGACCAGCAAAAAGCAAAGTTAGACAAAATCTGATTGAAATACTACATTTTACAGGAAAAAACTATGGATATGACCTGTATAAGGTTTACACATCAATATTTCCGAGAGTGACAATGCGGCTAATATATTATCATCTTCAGAAAGGAGTTTCATTAGGGGAAATAAAATCAAACAAAACAGTCAAGGAAAAAGGAAACTACAGCTGGGGTGATGAAGTTGAGAAAACCTATTATGAACTTACAGAAAATGCAAGACCTATTGGGAATATGCAAGTCAAGGATGCATTGGAAAAGATAAGAAATATCCAGAAAGAATCGATTTCTAAAATGCCGGGGAATATTAAAGAGGAATAAGTTTCATTTTAGGGAAGATTATCAAGGTATAAAATTTTATGAAATTTATCTGGAATTGTTTGGTGTTTGTGATTCGGGCTACAGAATTTTAATAATCCTAATAATCATCTTCAATGTAAACAAATCTTGAATCCAAAACCTTGTTGTCTTCGTCAAGCAGAGAAACATAGGCTGAGAAAGGGACACCATAGGAGCTGTAAGGAGAATCAATGTAAAATGTCCTTGATGCAACTGAATTGTCATCAATATCAAATCTGTCAGAGACAAACAATTCGCCAGTATCCAGATTAAATATTTCAAGTGTCAGATCATCAGCATCCTGGTTGTGATAATTAAGAACATTTGCATGGATGACATTATAACCATCCTGATCTGGCAGCTGCCAAACATAGCCGAGCCAAGGCTGGTCCATGAATGGGATTATAAATAATATAAATACTGAAAAAAAGATGCTCAAAATATTGTGATTTTTCATTATTGCTCCCAACATGAGATAAAACCTGGAATTTATAAGGATTATTGCACGCAAAAAGAGGATATTAGCAAATAATGAAAAAAAGATGTGTTTCTGAAGATATGAATGTAAAGAGTTACAGTGAACTTAAAAAAATGATAATTACTGATAAAACTAATAAGTTCGGTTTTCAAGCGGAGAAAATGCCTGGTGAAAACCCAAGGAAGCAGAATTTAAACTAATGAATTTTTGGATCAAACCATGCAGATAACTTGAGCTTTTCATTTACTAAAAAGGGAATCATATGTCAATTGAATTTTAAAGCATAAGAGTAAACATTTAAAAACCTCTTCTGATTCTTTACAGGCATGAACAACAAGAAAGAGCTTCCCAACACAATCAAGATAGCTGATATAAGGAGCCCAATATGCACTGTGCTAGGGCATGTGGACCATGGAAAATCATCATTACTGGACTATATCAGGCAAAGCGCTATAACAAAGACAGAACCTGGACAAATAACACAAGCAATAGGAGCATCAATAATTCCAATTGCGACCATACAAAGAATTTGCGGAGATATCCTAAAAAATGTAAAGATGGATTTTACAATTCCAGGACTCTTATTTATTGACACACCTGGACATGCTGCATTCACCTCACTTCGAAAAAGAGGAGGCTCATTAGCAGACATTGCTGTATTAGTTATTGACGTCAATGAGGGAATTATGCCTCAGACGCAGGAATCTGTACAGATATTGAAACAATCCAAGACACCATTTGTGATTGCTGCGAACAAGATCGACCTTATCAAAGGATGGAAAGAGCTTGATATGCCATTGATAGCCACAATAAATGCACAGCAAGATGAGATCAAAGCAGAGATTGATAAAAGAGTCTACAATATTGTAGGGCAATTGTATGAGAAAGAAGGACTGAGCAGCGACAGATTTGACAGGGTTGATGATTATACAAAAAATATCGCAATTGTGCCAACAAGCGCAAAGACAGGCAAAGGAATACCAGAACTTTTGATGGTAATTACTGGACTTGCACAAAAATACTTAGGCCAGAGCCTTAAGATTGAGACCGCTGGACCTGCAAAAGGGACAATCCTTGAAATTAAAGAGGAAAAAGGCATTGGAAAATTTGGGGATGCCATAATCTATGACGGAACACTAAACAAAAATGATATGATCGTTATAGGAGGAATAGATAAAGCTATTGTGACCAAAATCAAAGCATTGTTTGAACCTGCACCATTATCTGAGATGAGAGACAAAAAAACAAAATTCAAACCAACACAATCAGTCAAGGCTGCCATAGGCGTAAGAATTGTTGCACCAGGAATAGAAGATGCAATTGCAGGAATGCCATTTATTGCCACTACAGAAAAAGATGTGGAAATGACATCTGAGAAGATCCAAAAGGAGGTTAGTGAGATACTTATTGAAACAGACCAGAAAGGGATCATGGTCAAGGCAGACAGCATCGGCTCATTGGAGGCCCTCACAAAAATACTTAGAGACAAAAATATACCAATCGAGAAAGCCGGAATCGGCAACATATCCAAAAAAGACATTGCCGAAGCCGAATGCATGTTTGAAGAAGATCCAACACTCTGCGCAATACTTGGATTTAATGTAATTGATGAATCCAAAAGCCACACTGAAAAAGTTAGAATAATAACCAATAATGTAATCTATAAACTTATAGAAGACTATGAAAAATGGAAGGTTGAGCAGGAAAAAAAGGCTGATCTTAGTGATTTTGAAAAGATTTCACCACCAGCCAAAATTCTTCTTTTGAGAGGCTATGTTTTCAGGCAATGCAATCCAGCTATAATTGGGGCTGAAATAATTGAGGGAAAGCTAAAGACACAGGCAAACCTTATGAACAAAGGAGGAGCAACAGTTGGCATTATCAAGAGCATACAGCAAGAAAAGAAGAACCTTACCTTAGCGGAAAAAGGAAAACAAGTGGCAGTATCAATAGAAGGGCCAACAGTCGGCAGACAAATTATGGAGGGAGAAACACTGTATTCTGTTGTTTCAGAAGAAGAGTACAGGAAATTAAAAGAGCTCAAAAAGAATTTGTCGAAAGATGAAATCCAGCTGTTAAAAGAGATTGCTGAAATAATGAGGAAACAAAACCCAACATGGGGAATTTAGAGCAATTATTTTTTTGCGACAATGGAAAGCCAAAAAGCACTCAGTTCAAAAGAGGCCAAGGAGATTAAAAAGATTCTCGAGGAAAATTACGGATATAAACATAAATTGGATTACCAGTTCTTCATGAATGAAAAAGAAAAGATATTCATAATAAATAGGGAGATTTCTAATGTCAATCTTGTGGATATAAAGATAAATTCTATTGGCCTGTACTTTGGGCAATGGACTAAAGGCCTCCTGAGGTTGAGTGTAGAAGGATCACAGATTGTCGGGCCAGAGTCTAACAATGTGCTCTCAATTGATGGCAAACAGGTGAGTGACTGGATTAATGGGAAAGATATAGACTTAGAAAAAGACCAGGAAGCCAACATTAAATACCCCTTTATTATCATTAAATCCAATAATGATTATCTTGGAAGCGGAAAGATCGACAAAAATAACCATAAAATACTAAACCATTATCCAAAAGCTAGAAGGATTAATGGATAAGGAAATGCCTTATATTATTTATCCCTGCTAAATTTGATAATTTTTGCCTAATTCTGGATTGTATCCCTACTTCTCATTATTTTTAGAAACCAAGGCATAAATATTGAAGTCAAGAAACTTATCAAGCCTCTGCCAGACATGCAGGTATTCCTCGTTCCTCTTCGAATAATCCACAACTTGGCTGAATTCTTCCTGTTCATGCTTATAATGATGATATTTAGTTGCAAATTCATCCAGAATAAGATCAATAAGATTAGTAAGCTGAACATTTATTACAGAACCATTGAAATTAACCAGATATCTCATGAGGTTTATTTCCTTTCCATGTTTTTTTCCCAAATCCTGCCTTTCTGGATTTCCAGTACTTAAATTATTGAGGAAGGAAAAAAAAGTTTTTTCATCAGGCTCCAAATAACCCACACATTTTATTCCAAAAAGGTCATTTGCCTCCAATTTAGACTTATCGTAATATTCAGGCTCAAGATAAGAAGAACCATAAAATTCTGAAATAAACCTGTGGATATCATTAGGCACCTGCGTGCCTGTTGAGTTTAGTTTTAGGATAACATTTTTAATCTTTAATTCATTACGCAGCGGAGCTTCACTCAACCTCGATGTTTCCTGGATGAATAATTTGAAAAGTTTCAATTTCAATCGTTCTGTACGCTTAACTCGTTGGAAAAAAAGGTAGAATCCATCAATAGAATTGTTCATCTCATCATTTAACCCTTTATCTGGCCTTGATGACCTATAAAGCATAGGCCTGCCAAGATTTATGTCAAGCAATTGTGCAAATTCATAATATCTAGACGGATCATGAATGGCAATTCCATCCAATTGCCTCTTTCGAGAGTTGTCTTCTATCCTCTGATGAAATCGTTGAACATACTCTGCAACATTCTTAAATTTTGTTCTATACCCCGCCTTAGATAAGGTATTCTGCCTTCTTGTGGAATTCAGTATATCAGTCAGAGTTTTAGGCCTGAAAAACACAGTCTGGTAGAGAAAGTTATATGCATTCCTAATTGGTAATTCCAAATATCCATGAGATGTTTGCTTTCTGTCAACCTTAAATCTCTGCATCAGATTTAATGTTAATGATTCAAGAGCAGAATACCCTTCAATTATTTTTACAGCCAAGAGTTTACGCTTCTCTGCAATTTCAGAATCATTCAAGTCATTCATCAACACCTTATAAAAGATGTCGTTCAAATCAGCGTCGCCCTTGACTGGTTCTATAATTTTCATTTTAATTACCTTAAATTGGACAGCCTTAGCATGACCTAATTATTTATGGCTGCCATTAGCTTTTTTTTGCAATTCGGCTTTATATTCATCAATGAATGTATTGATTTTCTTAGCATTAAAGCCTTCAATAATCTTTTTCTCCTCTGGATTGAGAAGCTTTTCCTCCAATATCCTGAGATAGACATTAAGGACACAATATTGGTAAACAGGATCATCAAGCTCTTTTTTTAGGTGTTCTCGCCTAGATACAATATGTTTTGTCATGTTCTCAACCATACCATTTGCCAGATCATCTGTCAAATCTGATTCACTCTTAACAGAGCTTATGTTTGACTGGGCAACTTTATAAGTGATATCTGACAATTCCTCCAACTTGCTGGGATTTTTTTTATACTGAGCCTCAATTGTCCTGAGCTGCCTTAGGACTTCAAAGTAGGTTGAGCCCCACAATCCACTAAATTGGGAAATTTCTGTAATCTCTGTACCTTTTAATTCATCATAATTCTTGATATAGCTACCATCCAGATTCCCTATTCCGCCATATGACTTTCTGATTTCTCTCCTGTGAGGGAAAAAAGTATCGCTACCTAAACTGTAGGTCGCCCGGTGCATAAGATAAATTGATTTAAAACATTGAATAATACGTTCAGATATTGGGTATCGATTCAAGTTATCTTCAGAAATCATAAAAGAGAAGTCATCATCAATTGTCCTAAATTCATCCATCGTACGCATATTATGGCGCCTGTCAAGCATTTTGCAGATGACAAGCTTAGGCTCAAAGCCTGAACCACCCCGTCCAATCTCATCAACTGCCTGAAAAAATTGCTCTGGCAAAATAAAAGTCAATTTTTTTATATATTTTATAGCTGTGTCATTGTATTCTTTAAATTCTCTAGGCAAATCCAAACTGCTCACTCTGGCATCAGTCTCGATATCATTAGCAAGCATGGTGGTAATTCTTTCTGCAAGTTCCTCCAAATCTTGCTGTTTCGCATTACGGATCTGCCCATTTTCAAAACTTCTTTTGACGCCCTCCTCTGGAATGTCATGCATTGACATTGCATCTAATGATGGTATATCCAGCCTTTTGGAATGCTTTGAGCGCCTTACGCAAAGATTAGCATAATTCCAAGTTACCAGCATAGGATGCATTGAATAAAGCTGTTCATTAACCTTTCTCTTATAGTTTCCATGTTCCTGTATTGCAATCCTGAATTTTTCTCTAAGATAGGCATATTCCTGGCGGTTAATCAAATCCCTGCTTAAAGGAGTTTTTAAAACGACGTTTGTAATCTTATCCAGAGATTGCTCAAATGACCTGTTTACAAGTATATTACCTAACAGCTCATTGAGTTCATTTTCTTCTATGCTTAATTTATACTTCTTCATGTTCGATATTCATATGCCTAAATAAATCATATGATTGGGTGTTGGTTTAAAAACTTTACTACTTTAGGATAGTATAAATAATTGCTGTTGGTCACTAGAATTGCTTCAAATAAAATTCAATGCCAAAATAACCAATAATCCATTTAAAAAAATGCATAATCCCCCTTTAAATAGGTTATGTAGAACTAATATATATTTTTTATTGTGATTAAGTGAAAAGCTGATGGTGATAAACAAAAGCCGAGATAGATTAAACTATCTCATCCAGCTTGTCTGTCTTTTTGCCCTTAACCTTTGATGTTTCAGCAATCTTCTGCAAATCTACACCAAGCTCCTTTAAAGCCTTAACGTGCATCTGCATTAACTGCTCAACAATCTGAAGGATCCTCGCAAGCTCCTGCCTCTCTTTTGCAAGAGTTGTCAAGGCTCCCTTATGAAAGCCAATTTGCTCGTCATTGCTTGATTGCTCTTTCTTTGCCATTTTAATTCCCTCCATATGATAAGATTTTTAAATGATTGTTCACTACGCTAAGTAATATTTTGGAAAGGGTTGCCAATCCATTAATTAAACTTTCTATTTGAGGATAGGGGGAAATATAAATGATAGTTGATACTGAAGATGTAATTGCGATGATACTTGCTGGTGGCAAAGGACAAAGGCTCTATCCATTGACAAAGAATAGGGCAAAATCCGCTGTGCCAATCGGAGGAGTATACAGACTAATAGATTTTCCAATCTATAATTTAAGGCATTCTGGAATCGAAAAAATATATGTTTTGCTGCAGACAAATGCCGATTTGCTCTCAGAGCACATAGCTCTTCACCATAATATGTCAATATCTGACAGTGATCTAGGAAGATTCATCAGCCCATTACACCCAAAAAACCGGGAGTATGGAGACTGGTATGCCGGGACTGCAGCAGCAATCCACAAAAATATTGAAATAATGGGAAAAAACAGCTGTGAATATGTTGTAATACTTGGAGGAGACCACCTTTACAAGATTGATGTGAGGCAGATGCTAGAATTCCATATCCAGAGCCAGGCAGACATTACAATTTCGTCAATTCCTGTTGCCAGGGAGAAAGCAAATGAATTTGGAGTCCTGCAAATAAAAAGCGATGGAAGAGTAGAAGAGTTTCGTGAAAAGCCAAGAAACCCACCTGGAATGCCGGAAGATCCTTCAAAAGCGCTGTGCTCAATGGGCAATTATGTATTTGGAAGAAAATTTCTAGAGGAACTTCTGGAAGATGATTCAAAAGATGAGAGAAGCAGCCATGATTTTGGAAAAGACATAATCCCAAACGCGTTAGACCAGGGCAGAAATGTATTTGCATATGACTTCTCAAAAAATGTGCACCCTGGAATGAATGAAAGAGAAAGGGGATACTGGAGAGATGTTGGTACAATAGGCTCATATTTTGATGCCAATATGGACTTGATTGAGGCACATCCGGTGTTCAACCTTTACAACAGAAAGTGGAAGATGAGGATGCCCCCATCGAAATTTGTGCATGGAAGCAGCGAGATAGACAATTCAAAAAGGATTGGAGCTGCCACTGATTCACTTATCAGCCCAGGATGCATAATCTCAGGTTCACACATATCAAGAGTTGTATTATCGCCAGATGTACATATCCATTCGTATTCTGAGATATCTGATGCTATAATTTTTGAAGGTGTTGAAGTTGGCCAAAACTGCAAAATAAAAAGGACAATAATAGATGAGAACAATACAATTCCTGGCGAGACTAAGATTGGCTATAATCTTGACGATGACCGCAGAATGGGTTTACATGTTGATACAGATAATAAGATTGTTGTGATCCCAGCAGGTTTTTTTAAATGATGTTTTAGATTTTGTTATTATAAAATAATTTTAGGCTTAGGAAAAATGCCCAACCGCTGTTTTCTAAATTAGATAAGCTAAATGAATTAGAATAAGCTATTAATTATCTTAGATGAATCTCCATAATATCATGCTCCTGAAGTACATGATCAAGATTCCTGATTACCTGGCCGTCAAATTTAACAGATTTTCCCCAAAGCCTTGCAAACTTGAATTTTGAAATAAAATCCTGGTGAAGGCGCTCACAGACATTCCTTATCGTATTTCCCTTTCTGATGATCATAGGCTCATCAAGGTCAGGTTTTTTTCCAACTTCCTTAAGATAAATAGGCATAAGCAAAAGTTTTTCATAGATCTTTTGCTTAACCAGCTCTGTATTCAAGTTTTTCTCAGCGCTGATGAAAAGATCAGGATTAATGTTCTGCTTCATTGATTCTATCTCTGCTTTGTCAGCCAAATCAACCTTGTTGACCACAACAAGCTTTGGAACATATTTTTTGCTGCCCTCAATCACGTCAATCAAGTCATCCTCGCCTATCTTTTCCCTGATGAGGATATCAGCATTGTTAAGCTTGAACTCGTTTAGTATAGATCTTATGGTCTCGTCATTCATCTCAAGCCTTACAGTCTTGCCAATCCTTATGCCTCCATAGCTAGTTTTTGTAATCTTTACATCAGGTTTTCTTTTGTCAAGACGGATACCAACATCAAAAACTTCCTTCAATAGAATAGAATAATGCTCTGGATGATAAACTTCAAGCAAGATTAGCACAAGATCTGCACTCCTCAAAATCTGCAAGACCTCTTTGCCTCGGCCGGTTCCTTCTGCAGCACCGCGGACAACTCCAGGAACATCTAAAATCTGAATCTTGGCATGCCTGTAATTCATAAGGCCAGGTATCACTGTAAGTGTAGTGAATGCATAATATCCGACTGGGCTGTTGGCATTCGTGATCTTGTTAAGAAGCGAGCTCTTGCCCACAGACGGGAAGCCAAGAAGAACCACTGTCGCATCACCAGACTTCCTTACACTAAAACCCTCGCCCTTCTTGCCTTTTGAGCTTCTTGCTTCCTGCTTTTCCCTGAGCTTTGCTATCTTTGCCTTCAAAAGACCTACTGCCTTCTGGGTCCTCTTATTGTATTTAGTATTCTGGAGCTCATCTTCCATTTCTTTAATCTGATTTGGGATGCTTGACTCCTTCCTTTCAATATCCTCTTTCTTCAAAGATTTCTGCATAATGAATGACAATTAGAATGGCTATATAAAAATTGCCTTAAAGCAAGCGATGACAGCATTCAGGCTAATAACCCCTAACTGCAACTATTCGGACAAAGCTCTTCATAAAGTTTATAAACCTATTTAGAAATAGGACATTATGGAAATAGCCAATATGCTAAAAGAAGCTGTGAACTTTATCAAGAACATCTTTTCTGGATTTATATCACACATAATATTGGCTGTCATTATACTGTTGTCAGGTTTCATTTTAGGCAGATTGGCTGGAAGGTTAATAAAAAGAGGCCTTCATGAGATTGAGCTTGACGGCATCATCAGAAAAACTACAAGCTTAAAATATTCAGCTGAAGACATATTGTCAACCGTAATTGCCTACTTCATTTATTTTATAACTGTCATAATGGCATTGAACCAGCTAGGCGTTACCACCACAATATTGTATATAATTGCCGGAGCAATAATAGTGCTTGTTGTGCTGTCTGTTTTTCTTGGCATAAAGGATTTTATTCCAAACCTGATGGCAGGAATCTTCATACATGAAAAAAGGAACATAAGCCAAGGAGATTACATAAAATTTAAGGATATAGAAGGACAAGTTGTACACATCAACCTGATCGAAACGAAAATAAAAACCAAAAAGGGGGATATAATAATTATACCAAACGCCAATCTGACAAAATCAGAAATCATAAAATTAAGAAAGAAAATCAGCAAACCTTCTCGAGAAGGCTAACTACATTCCAGATCTGAGTCCTGGTGTATGGCTCCATGTTACTGTCGTCAGCAATCTCATCAAGAAAATGAAGAGCTTTATTGACTTTTATTGAGGCTTCTGTTTTCTCCTCTAAATTAGCGATTGTCTGCTGGATCTTCAGCTTGACATTACGCGGAACTGATGGATCATCCCCAACCTCGCGAAGTATTGAAATTATTTCCTCAATCTGCTCTGCCACATTATGCTTAGGCGCCATAAATTCTCCCTGACTCATTTTTTTGTTTCCAAAGATTTAAGCACTTTTTGCTGCAAGGATTTAACTTTTTCCTTTAGCTGCTCTTCTCTTTTCTCTATATTTTTTATCCGGACGGCTAAAATTTCCTTTTTCTGAGAAAGATCTGAATTCAACGAAGATGAATCGCCCTCAACCATAAGGTTTCCAATGATCTTATAAGCTTTTTTTGCATTCACAAGCTCATTTGAAGCAGACTCAACCTCAGCCAACTGAGCCTGGAATTGCTGCTTTTGCTGAAGAAGGTGCTGCATGTTCTGCTCCATAAGCTGCAACTGCTGAATATCCTCTTCATTGTTCGCTGCCATTTTTTACCTGTAAAACATTTAAAAATGATATTAATATAAATGATTTATGAATGATTTAATTGGAACATTTTACTGGATTAATTAGATTATTTTATTCCGCTAACCTGCTCATAGACTGTGCATAGCTTTGTAATCCCGTTCAAAGCAGCCCTTAACGCAACTGAATCAGCTGCCTCAACCTTAAATGATAATGAGCCTTTATTCTTGACCACTGAAAAATTTGAACGGGCGGAATTTATGCTCTCAAGCTCTGGACCAAAGCTTTTGCTAAGCTTATTTGAATCCCCAAAAACTTCAATAATCGCTGAATATCTCATTTTAACGCGCTTTCACTTTAGTAGAAGTCATCCTCATCTTGTAGAGCACTTTGCTGCCACAATAAGGACACCTAATCTTTTTTCCCAGATAATCCCAGGAAACTTCTTTTCCGCAACTAAAGCACTTATATTTTACCATTTTAGCAAATTAGGATTTATGCTGTCTCTTCAAGAGCTTTTTTGCCGGATCTTTTTGGCTCTGAAACAAGCTCCTCTTTTATTATAATCTTTTCAGCAACATTGTAGGCCCGGCCAGTAAAAGTTGCGCTGCATTTGGTGCAATTCCATATTCCAGCTGCCAAGCGCTTCACTCTCCATGCATGGCAGTAAGGGCATTTCTTTTTTCCAAACCTAACTGCCTCTATCTGAGCTAGCTTCTGGCGAACTCTTCTTCCGTAGCGAGAGCCAAACCTTTTTACTGTTCCTATTGGTCTTTCCGTTGCCATCGTAAAAATATGATTATCAACTCATTTATAAATGTATACTATTTTTAGCTGTTTTATTGACTAGTAATCATAGTTATATATTATTATTTTTAAGGGCATATTGCATATGATAATCTGCCATAAATCTCTTAGGGATTTGTGTTGAATCCCATTAATAAAATGGGGCTAAAGCAAATCCCATTAATAAAATGGGGCTAAAGCAAATCTCATTAATAAAATGGGGCTAAAGCAAATCTCATTAATAAAATGGGGCTACCCGGAATTTCCCAGACAATCTGTAATCATCTGATTTGAACCGGGGTCTTCTGGTCCCAAACCAGAAAGGATAAACCAAGCTACCCCATAGCTAGATGTCATATAACTTGTGATTATATAATCCCATCCTTGAGATAGCCTGAAACGGTAGATAGCCTTTGCTTTTTAAATTTATTGCTAAAACCAATCTGGGAGGCAAATTGTGTTAGACTACCCTGCTTAATTTTAAAATATAATCCTTTAGTTATCTTCCCATCTTTTCTTATATTTCCTTTCATTATCCAAGTTTTTGTAGAAAACACCCCAAATTTTGCGAGCATGAATTTAAGATCTTCAATGAATTCAAATCCATTGCCTAAAAGGGATTCTTCTTTAAATATGCCAAATCGGATCTTCCATTGATATTCTTTCCAAATGCTTCCTTCACAATCATAAGCCGTCCGCAGATATTCTCTGGAGAATTCGATGTTTGCTTTAATCCATTCAGGAACCAGAAAAGGCTGTGTAACTTTATTCCCACTGGGTGTTCCAACCTGTGCCAAATATTTACTGGCTGCTGAATTATACTGAAAAAAGTTGAAATTTTCCTATTTTCAACTTTTTTGGTATATTGGAAATTACAATTAATAGGAACTTATTTAATTAATTTCCAATAAAAATACGATACTTGTAACTTTTTCCGAAACCGGTGCCTTTTTCCCAAATTCCGTCAATCCTAAATTTGGTGTAAACATCATCTTTGAATTTATTAATAACTTCTTTCTCTTTAGAACTTAAATAAAAACACGAAAAGTCCTTTGCCAAATGCCCATCAAAAGTTAAATAGCTAACTATTCTAGCTAGGTTTTTACTATAGTGTATCATACTATACCAATAACCTGTTCAATTTAAATACTTTGTTCGCACAAATGTCCAGTGCTAGTGAACAAATAAGAATGGTTTAAGCAAAGCAATCCATTGAAAACGTTTATAAACCACCAAAGAAACATATACATTATGTCATTAACAACAAAACAAATACATGATATAAAGAAATTCATAAAAGAGCTTGAGCTCTATAGGGGCAGCCATACAGAATTTGTCTCTGTATATGTACCTGAAGGATATGAGCTAAATAAGATCATAAATCATCTATCACAGGAACAAGGAACTGCTGAAAACATAAAGTCATCATCAACAAAAAAGAATGTGATCGATGCACTTGAAAAAATGATCCAGCACCTCAGGATATACAAAAGGACTCCGGAACACGGACTTGCAGCATTCTCTGGAAACATTGCATCACAAGAGGGGAAAAGCGATGTCAGAGTATGGTCTATTGAGCCACCTGTGCCATTAAAAACCAGGATTTACAGATGCGACAAGGAATTTGTGCTTGACATATTAAAAGAGATGATGGAGATCAAGGAAATTTATGGGCTTATAGTCGTAGACAGAAGAGATGCCAACATCGCGATCCTCAAAGGAAAAACAATAATACCTCTGACAAAAACACATTCACATGTTCCTGGAAAATTCAAGGCAGGAGGACAGTCTGCCCAAAGATTCGAAAGGATAAGAGATGGAGCCATAAAAGACCATTACAAAAAGGTTGCAGAATATGTTAAAGAAGATTTCCTGAACAACACAAACCTTAAAGGGATAATAGTGGGAGGGCCTGGGCCAAGCAAATATGACTTTGTTGACGGAGATTTTATAACAAATGAAGTCAAGAAAAAAATAATAGCGATCAAGGACTTGTCATACACAGGCGATTTTGGATTGCAGGAGCTTGTGGACAAGAGCCAAGATGTTCTCGCACAGGAAGAAATTGCTGTCGAAAAAAAGATAATGAATAAATTCTTTGAGCTGCTAGCAAAAACTCCAAACATAGTCAGCTATGGCGAGATTCATGTCAGGAAAAATCTTGAGATGGGTGTTGTGGACACATTGCTCTTATCAGAAAACCTGGAAGATGATAAAATTGAATCATTCGAGATTGAAGCTGCAAAATTCAGCACTATTGTAAGGATCATCTCAACAGAGACAAGAGAAGGAGTACAGCTAAGAGACCTTGGAATGGTCGCTGCAATTTTAAGGTATGAGATTGTATCTTAAAACTAAATCTTGCAATATTTTAGGAATTATCCGCACAATATTTATTATTAAGGAGATCAATTAAAATTAAATAGGGTGTTTATATCTAAACTGAACTAATAAGAATCAGTTCAGATAAGCAGGATTAAAAGCAAGAATAAAGCTTAGCAGGAAAAAACGAACAATAAGGATTTTTGAATTAGGCTATATATTATAATGCCAAATCACAATAAAATTTAGCAAGTCTGAGATGCAAAAATTGGACATCATAAAAGAAGCGTATGAAGGATTAAAAGCAGAACGAGAATTTGGATATTTATCTAAAATAAAGCACTCAAGGAAATTCAAAGCTTACAATGCAAATGTGAAGCTTTACGGCGATAAATTGACTTTTAATCTTAGCAGAGAGTGGAAAGGGGTTGATAGAGATATTTTGATAGGCCTCATCCAAGAGCTTATGATAAAGATCCTTTCCAAGAGAGACAAAATCAAGAAAGAAATGCACACCAAAAACATGGACATGTACCACATATTCATCAAAAAAGTACACCTGACAGCCCCAAAAACAAAAATTGACAGGCAGCTGTTTGACAGCTTCAACAGGAATAATGAAAACTATTTTTTTGGCACAATGGAAGCGCCAAACCTTGTATTTGGCATCAATTCACTCACGCTTTTAGGAACATATGAATATGGCACAGACACAATAACAATTTCTAATGCGCTCAAAGATGCTCCGGAAGAGATTCTTGATTATGTTATGTACCATGAAATGCTTCACAAAAAGTTCAAATTCAGCCATCTGAATGGAAGGTCACATCACCACACACCTGAATTCAAGCAGAAGGAAAAGGAGTATGAACATAAGGAGATTGAAGAGCAAATTTCGAGATTCCTTCGGAATAAAAGATACAGGCCAAGCACTGTGCAAAAGCAATTTCACAAGGGTGGCACCTCTTTTTTTGGCCAGCTAAAGAAGTTATTCTAAAATATAAAGCCAGGTAATGCCGCTTACCAGCTGGCTGCCTGCTTACCAGTAATTTAGAGATTTTAGTAAAAGACAAAAATAACTCATAAAATTGTTTGTCTTTTACAATATAGTTTGCGGAAAAGTTTATGTCTTATTATTGTCGCAAACTATTTATAGGAAATAACCTTAATTTTCGTATATTTTAAACTATTGTAAGGTTATTTCCTAATGAGCAAATCACTTTACATGTAAAACATAACTACGATTATTAAAGTGATTTGCTATAATTAAGATAGGTTTTTCAAATAAGGACCAAATCTTAGCCAAAAAATAAGTTAAATGTTTTGAAAAAAATAGCTACTACATTCGGGAGAGCCCATCATTTTCCCAAACATTTATATATCCAGCTAACACCCTAATATGAATTCAGAGTCAATTAATTTTAATAATTAAAGAGGGGAATCAAAATGGCTGTGTCAAAAAAATTACTTCCATTAGCTGCAATGGAAAAAGTGCTGAAGAATTCTGGCGCTGAAAGAGTATCAGATAAGGCTAAAGCGGCATTAAAAGAAGTTGTTGAAGAGATATCAGAAGAGATTGCACAAAATGCGGTAAGGCTTGCTTCACATGCAGGAAGGAAAACAGTCAAAGCAAGAGACATAAAGCTTGCAGCAAAAAGCTAAATAAAAAGATTTTTAAAAAAACCTGGGTTTCTCAAATAACACAAGGCAAAATATACAAAAATGACAACAAAACCAGTCCAAGTATCAACATTGCAAAAAGGCTCTTATGTAGTTGTTGATGGAGCTGCGTGCAAAGTGGTTGACACTCAAACTTCAAGACCTGGAAAACATGGCCATGCCAAGGTTAGGCTTCAAGCAGTTGGCATTATAGATGGAAAAAAGAGAGACATCGTGATGCCAGGCCACGATAACATAGAAGTCCCGATTATCGAGAAAAAGAATGCCCAGGTCCTTTCAATCACAGGCAACAAGGCAAATGTCATGGATTCAGAAACATATGAAACATTTGACATGGAGATACCAGATGAACTCAAGAGTGAATGTGTTGAAGGATCATATGTGCTCTATTGGACTGTATTAAGCCAAAAAGTCATGAAGCAAGTAAAACAAGGACCAGAATGAGGTAAACTATATGGCAAAACAACAGAAATCATCAATTTCTGAGTTTTACCATTTTTACAGGAGGTAAAAATGGCAAAACAACAGAAATCATCAATTTCTGAGCTTTACCATTTTTACAGGAGGTAAAAATGGCAAAATTCCCCGAGGCAGAAAAAAGATTATTCAAGAACAAATTCGTATGCAGAAAATGCAAGTCAGTAATGAGAGTGCCTATAGCAAAAGTCCTTGCGGGCAAGGTGAAATGCAGGAAATGCAATGCAAAAGTTCTTAGGCCTAAACGGAAAAAGTAAGCACAAGATTAATAAAGGGTAGTCCTTGAATTCTTCTTTATGGCGATGATTGAATTTTTGATTAAATACAAATATGTGCTTTTATTCTATCTAATAATAATATTGATCGTCTACCTAAATAGGAAAAAATTTGAAATTCAAGCAAAAGTCATCGCATTGTACAGGACCAAGTTTGGGATAAAATTCATTAATTATGCTGGAACAAAATTCTCAAAACCGCTTAAAATATTGGGCTATATCGGAATCCCAGTAGGATTTCTTGGAATGGGATTTATCTTATATGTATTTGGTGAAGGTATATTCAAGGCATTAAGCCAGCCAAATGCAGCTCCTGTAGTTAGCCCAGTACTGCCTGGATTACCGATACCAGGAACAGAAGTTGTGGTGCCATTATTTTATGGATTGGTTGCCATCTTTATAGTAATCATAATACATGAAAGCTCACATGGAATCATTGCAAAAGCACATAAGATACCTGTAAAAAATACAGGATTTGTCCTTTTTGGACCGATACCAGGAGCATTTGTCGAGCCAGATGAGAAAATAATTGAAAAAAGCCCAAAAAAAGTGCAGCTTAGCATCTTTGCAGCTGGACCGTTCTCGAACATTCTTACTGCAGCGCTTGTTATACTCCTTTTCATATTTGTCATTTCACCTGTTTTTGGCAAAGTTACAGAGCCACAAGGATTTTATTTTATAACTGTCAAAGAAGGAGGGCCTGCAAACCTAAGCGGCATTCCAGCTAATGTAGTGTTTGATAAAGTTGATGATAATGTGATAAACACATCGACAACATTCATCGAGTATATGGGCGCGATAAAGCCAGGAGAAGAGATCACGATCTCAAATGAGAATCAAGAATATAAGGTAAAAACTGGAGAAAATCCAACAAATAACACAAAGCCATACCTGGGCATCGAATTGATGACAAAATACAAAAATGAGGATAAATTTGCATTCAAAGGCTTAATTTTTGGGATGGAACTGCTCAAATGGATCTGGATCTTAAGCCTTGGTTTGGGACTTGCAAACCTACTGCCATTAGGTCCTGTGGACGGCGGAAGAATGTTTCATGTAGCTACAGTTGGCTTTTTTGGGAAGGAAAAGGGCCAAAAAATCTGGATCAGAGTGAGCATAGTGGTATTATTTATACTCATATTCCTGCTGCTGCACCCCTTAATCAAGGCCATATTTCCGTAAAAAATAAATAGTACAGAGTTCTGGATAGCATTATGAAGATAACTATAGACACCAAAGTGGATTCTGCCGAAGTAATCCATAAGGTCATAAGGCTTCTTAAAGAGATAAGCACTGATAAGGAAATGCCTCGTTTTAGAGGAACTTCAAACACAGAAGAAAAGAAGAGATACCAGAATATGTTTAGAGATGATCCTTCACCTATTAATGACTCCAAAATTGAAACTAATAATGCCAATAGTGCACCTTCACAGAATCCATTCACAGCAATGTTTGGCTCAGAGGCTGTCACTCAAGAAGCTACGGAGAAAATTGAGAAAATACTCTCAGGAAAAGATGAAAAAGAAGAAAAGATACCTAAAGAGATACTTGACCAAGTCAGAATAATAGATTATTAGATTATCATACCAGATCATTAGTAAATCATTTTATTAAACAATAATGTTATCATCGGTTATAATGGCAAAAAAAAGAGGTAGTAGGAAGATAAAGGTAAGTGAGGCTAACAAAACATTCTTTTCCAAAAAGGACATAATCTACTCATTTCTTGGAGCACTGATCCTTGGATTGATATTTATCCTCAATGGCGCAGCAACTGCTTCTGAACTAAAAATTGGAAAGATCATACTGATATTAATCGTTACCTTCTTAATAATCGCATTCAAGGTATATGTCAATTCTTACAGAAAAGTGAGAGAGAAGCACAACATCAAATATTTTGAATTGCTGGGAATAAGGCTAGCAACCTATTATGCAATTACACTTATTGTGTCAGTTTATTTAGCGTACATATTTATTGACTATGCGACGCTAAAATTAGGCTTATTGGACATGATAAAAGTTATAATTGTTGTGTCTCTACCATGCGCATTAGGATCGATCATGCCGATGCTATTGAAGAAGTTCTGAAATTATTTATTGGTTTTTTATGGTTTGCCAAAAGAAATCAAAAATCAGGCAAAAACTATATAAAGCAGATTAGACATTTGGGCTATATGAAATACAAATTCTTTGACCATACAGCAGATGCAAAATTCAGGGCATACGGGAAAACAATAGAGGAAAAGTTTGCAAATGCAGGAGTTGCAATGACAGCAATAATGTTCAATCCAAAAGAGATCAAGAATGATATCCAAAAAGAAATAAACACGTCTGGAAAAGACATGAAGCAGCTGCTTTATAACTTTATCGAAGAA
>Ga0209541_10004293_pt1 | contig 25393 bp, 28 predicted proteins | sample RifCSPlowO2_01_FD_184027 | JGI IMG/M metagenome (GOLD analysis project Ga0209541, IMG submission 184027) | Groundwater microbial communities from Rifle, Colorado - Rifle CSP2_plank lowO2_0.1 (SPAdes) (version 2) | ecosystem: Environmental > Aquatic > Deep subsurface > Groundwater | place... | reverse complement strand
TCCCCACATATCCATCTGAAAATCTCGTTTCCTATGTTTTTAAGTACACTTTCAGCTAGGTGATAGCTCTTTTTCGATGAAGCACCCAATCTCGCTCATAGCTTCTTTTACGGTTTCGAAGTTGCTGTTGTTGAGGCAGAATCGTTGTATTTGCCCAAAGTCTCGCTCGACGGGGTTGAGCCAGGATGCTCTCGTCGGCAACGGCAGAATTTTCATTCTGGGATGAAGGTCGAGCCATAGCTGCGTGTGTTCGCTACAATGTGCGCTCCAGCCGTCCCAAATGATGTAAATATCGACGTCGGGGTATTCAACGAGCAATTTTTCGAGGTATTCTGTAACGATCCAGCTGTTTTTCCAGTCGTAGAAGGTGTAGTGCCTTTTTCCTGTGTGCACGTTCTTTGCCATGAACAGGTCGCAGATGCCGCGCACCTTCTGGCCGTAGGGAATGTGATAGTATCCTTTGAACGTGAATTTTTGCCCGCCATAGGTTTTGATGGCGGTCTTGCCTTTCTCGTCGAAACTGAGTACGACGCTGTTTTCAGGAAGACAGGCAATGGCTTGCTCTATTCGTTGTTTTTTTTATCAAACTCCTTGTCGGGAGAGTACTGCCATCGCTTGCTGCGCTTGAGTTTTCCTCCAGCCCGGTAAATAATCTGCCGCAGCTGCTCGATGCTGATGTTTTCGACGACATTGTACGCGATAAGGTGCTTGCGGAAGCGCGGCAGCGTCCACGTCGTGAACGCTTCCCCAAAACTCTGCGGCTCTTTCGAGAAATGCAGGAGAATCACCTGCTTTATTGCAGGCGTGAATTTTGGTGTGGCTCCCGGCGCCTTCTTGCGCAGCAAGAAGTTCAACCCCTGTGAGTTGAAGGCCTTGATTGCCGCACGCACTTTTCTCTCGTCAAAGCCGAGTTTTTGCGCTATCTGCCCTGAGTAGAGGTGCTGCGCTGAGAGGAGGAGGATCCTTGCCCTGTCGCGGGTGAAGGCGTTTGTATTTTTTGTTGCGCGTTCCAGTTCGGAACGCTCCTCACTGCTGATTTCTCGTGCATAGATGCTCGCATTGGTTTTCTCACGCTTCTTTCCGATGCGATATTTTGGTTCGACAGGACCAAGATATTTCACCACTTTTTGCCGTACGCTGCTGCCTTCCCTCACGCCGCTGACAAGGTACTTGTACTGGCGTCCATTGATCGTTTTTATTCGTGTGTAGCTCATATCTATAATTTAGGCACAACAAATATATAAATATTTCCGTCTTCAGAAATAGATTATAGAACAGCTATATTATAATAACCTATATCAATCAGAAAGTGTACTTAAGCGCGAATTTTCAGTCCCAAAAACTCGCCTTCAGAAACGAGGAGCGTAAAGCTTCGGCCTTTAGGCCGGAGATAGCTCCGAGTGGCGAGTTTTTGTTACCTAAAAGTATAATGCTTTTTCACGTTCTTCTTGACGTGCCACTTGCAGCGCATCCCTTTCGGAAAAATAACAAAATCCCCCTTGCCGAACTTGAAGCGCTTTCCCTCTTCATTCGTCAGTTCCACTTCGCCCTCAAGGAAATAGCAGATCTCCTCCTCGTCATAGGTCCAGGGGAAGTCGCTCTCCTCCTTCTCCCAGATGGGCCAGGCCTTCGCCCGCTCCTTCTCTTCCGCCGTCGCCTTGTGGATTTTCGGCTGCATATCCCTTCCTGCGCGTTTCCCGTATATAAAATCTCTCATAATTGCGGCAGGAATGCGCGGGCATCTTGTGCCGAATTTTTCCCAGTAACCTTTAAAAAGCGCCCGACGCATGCACGCCCATGGTGCATCTCTTCGGCAGGGCGATCATCGCGCCGTTCGCGAAGCTGTGGCTCAAGCCTGTCCAGGGCCTCGACAGGCTGCCGGAGCCGCCGTATATCGTCGCCGCGAACCATTCTTCTTATCTCGATGACCTCTTTGTCCCTTGCACATTTATTCCCCTGACAGATCGGGAGATGCACATCTTCGTGAACTCGCGCTATTACAAGAGCTTCTTCCTCAGGAAATTCCTGTATCATTACAACTGCATTCCGGTGGACGTGGCTAAGGACGTGCCGGACGAGGAGCGCCGGAGAAAGACGAACGATAAGGCCTTCGCAGAAGCGGCAATGGGATTGAAGAAGGGCCACCTCTTCGCCGTTTTCCCGGAAGGCGGGAGAAGCCCCGACGGAAAGCTCCAAAAAGCCAAGACCGGGGTCGCGAGGGTTGCCCTGGCCTCCCAAGTGCCGGTCGTGCCCGTCGGCATCGCCGACTCATACGAGATCATGCCCAAAGGCGCTGTTTTCCCGAGGTTCAGGCGCGCCGAGATGCGCATTGGCGCACCCTTAACTTTCAAGCGCTTTGCCGGCAAGGATGATCCTAAGACCTTGCAGGCTGTGACGCGGACAATCATGCGTGAAATTGCAAAACTGGCGGGGCAGTCCTATGGCTGGTAGCTATCCGGTCGCAAGATTCCTGGTCGGCCTCCTATATAGGAAGTGGCTCGGCGCCTGCACAGGAGCGGAAAATGTGCCGAAGGGAGGCGCGATCTTCTGCGCCAACCATTCTTCATACTTGGACCACCTTTTCGTAGGGTATTATTTCGCGAAGCATTTCCACAAGGTGCCCCGCTCCCTCGCCAAGAAGGAGCATTTCTCCGACCCTCTCCAATGGCTCTGGCATACCTATGTGGGCGCCATCCCATTGGATCGTGAAGCCGGAGGCCAGGAGGCGCTTGAGAAAGCCGCTTCCCTGCTCAGGAAAGGGGAATGGATCATGATGTATCCTGAAGGCACGCGCACGCTCACGGGAAAATTGAACCGGGCCAAGACCGGAGCTGTAAGGCTTGCGATCCAGGCTCGTGTTCCCGTCATCCCGATGGGCATCACGAACACGTTTTACACGCAGCCCAAAGGAAGGATGCTCCCGAGGGGAAAAAGGAAAAGCGATTTAAACATCGGGAAGCCAATGGAATTCACAAGCCGCAAGCAGCCGACGAAAGCGCAATTGAGGGCAGCAACCAACAGCCTGATGCGCGAGATCGCGAAACTCGCGAAAACAGAGTATCCATTCGAGGACGAATGAAAATCGCAATACTTGGGGCTGGCAGCTGGGGCACGACGCTCGCGAATCTGCTCACTGAGAACAATCCGAAGGATGAGGTCATCCTGTGGGCCCGGGAAAATGAGGTCATCTCCACAATTCAGGACAAGCGGGAGAACATCCAATACCTTCCCGGCGTCAGGCTCTCTTCAAAGCTGAAAGTGACAGGCAGTCTGAACGATGCCCTTTCGAAGGCCGAAATCATCGTCACAGCAATCCCCTCGCAGTTCCTCAGGCAGACCGCAAAACAAATCTCTCCTCTTGTGAAATCCCCCACCATTATGAATGTCGCAAAAGGGATTGAGCTCCACAGCTTCAAGCGGATGTCAGAAGTGCTCAAAGAGGAGATTCCGCAAGCCAAAATCGCGGTGCTCTCCGGTCCCAACCATGCGGAGGAAGTGAGCAGGAAGATCCTCACCGCGACGGTAATCGCGTCAGAAACCGCCGATCTGGAGCTGCTGAAGAAGCTCTTTGACACGGATTATTTCAAAGTGTACAAGCACGATGATGTCATCGGCCTGGAGATCGCCGGAGCAGTGAAGAACATCACCGCCATCGCCACAGGCATCATCGCCGGTCTGGGCATGGGCGACAACGCGACCGGCTCTCTCGTCACGTTAGGGTTGCGCGAGATGATCCGCGTCGGCAGGCATCTTGGAGCAAGGGAAGAAACGTTCTACGGCCTCGCCGGCGTCGGTGATCTTGTGGCAACCTGCACCTCTCAGCACAGCCGCAACAGGAAGGCCGGCCTCCTCATCGCGAAGGGCCTGGACTCCGAGGCGATCCAGAAGGAGATGCGCGGCATGGTCGCGGAAGGCATCTTCACGTGCAAGGCGCTCCATGAGTTCGCGGAAAGGGAGAATCTCAATCTTCCTTTGACGACGCAAATGTATCGCGTTCTGTTTGAAAAGAAGAAATTAAAGGATGCGATCAAGGACTTGAAGGAGCTGATTTAGAATCTTCAAGAGAGCGTCAAGGAAACATTTATATGCGATTCATTTAGTTAAAGCGATGCAAGGAATTCGTGAGAATTACTATACTCATGAAGAGATAAGGGAGTGGATAAAAAATGGCGCCATCAGAGCATTTGAGCGATGAGGAAAAAAGCAAGATTGTAGTGGACGGGCTTAACAAGTTCAAGTCGCTTATTAAGGGACATGAGAAAATCCTGGAAGCTATTGGTAAGCTGTAATTCACTATCATCCTCTTTTTTAAAGCGAACTATCGGATTTTAGCAATCAACAAAAAAGCCCCCCTCACTCTTCCATGAAATTATCCATCGGCTCGGTGAACGCTTCCTTGTTCGGGATCGCCCCGCGCTTCACCAGATATTCCCGCGCAAGGAGCCAGAACAGCAATCCGAGGCTCTTCTTGCCCTTGTTGTTGCACGGCACAACCAAATCGATGAAGTTCGACTGATTGTTCGTGTCGCACAAAGCCACAACCGGGATGCCGATCTTGTTCGCGTCCGCGATCGCGTTCCGGTCAGGCCAGGAATCAGTTACGAGAAGAATCTTCGTCTCGATGAACGTCCGCAATTTCGGGTTCGTTAATATCCCGGGCATATACCTTCCCGCGAACGCTTTCACGCCAGTAACCTTGGCGAAAGCGTTCACGGCCTTCCACGAGTTCTCCCGCCTGGACACGATCAGGATGTCCTCCGGCTTGTAGAGCGCCAAGAGATTGGCCGCGAGCGAGATCCGCTCGTCAATCTTCTGCAGATTCAGCACCGAAAGCCCGTCAGGTCTCGTTTTATAGATGAAGTTCGCCATGTACTTGGTCTTGAACTTGGTGCCGATGTGGATGCCAGACTTGAGGTACTCCTCTTGGGAAATAAGCAGTTGTTCTTCGCTCATGTGCTTCACCGCCCGGGGTTTTTATCACCTCACCCGGGCCTTGCGCAAGGTTTCAGTATCAGCCTTGCCTTCGGTTTTTAATGAAAAGGAAAAAAGGAGCTTACTGCTCCAAATCCCCGGAATCGTCAGACTCCTGGGAGTCCTCGCCGAAGTTCTCGGTGTCCTGCGGCTCCTGAGGCTCAGGCTTGGGGGTTGCTCCCACAGCGCCTGTGGCCTTGCCCATCACTTCGGCGAAGCCGACGTTCCTGAGCACTTTCGTGACCTTGATGTGCACTTCCTCCCCTTCCTTGACGCCGGGGACGAACAGGACGAATCCCTGCACTTTGGCGATGCCGTCGCCCTTCGCGCCGACCGCCTCTATCTTCACGTCCAGTTCCTGGTCCACCTTGACCGGAACAAATCCCCCGCCGTTGAAACCGCCTCTCCTATTGTCGTTATGCATTGTTCTGTACTCTCCTGTCTAGTATAGCGCCACCTGGCGCATACAGGAGGGGTGGAAGGGGGTATATAAAATTAATGCAAAAAGCGGCCATAGAGCGCATTTTCATCTTTTTTCAATATAGAAAGAATTTCCCACATGGTAACATACGTTACCCCCTAGTTTTTTCGGGAACCATCACTTCAAGAACCTGCTTTCCGCTAATTTATTCGCCGCGAGATAGGTCGGGATCTTCTCCTTTTTGGCCATCTCCAGCACTTTTTTGGTGGTGTCGTACACCTTCTTGGTGTGTTCCACGACATCAGAGAGCAGGAACATCCTGCCGTTGAGCTCTCTCACCGCGTTAATCAGCCCGCCGGCGTTCGCGACAAAATCAGGCACATAGATGATGCCCATCTCCTGCAGCATCCTGCCATGCTTCTCCTCATCCGCCAGCTGGTTGTTCTCAGCCCCGCAGATCAGTTTCAGCCGGGTTCCCCTGATGGCCTCGATGTTCGTGTCATTGATGCTCCTTCCCAGCGCGCAGGGAGCGAAGATATCGATCTCGTTCGCCAAATCGTGGAGGAACTTCTGGTTGCCCAGTTCCTCCTTTGTATAAACCATAAACTCGATCCTGTCAGTCTTGCCCATGCGCTCGAACTGCTTCTTGACCCAGTCCATGCGCTCCTGGCTCATCTCAGCGCAGATCACTTTTTTTACGCCATTGAAGATGAAGTTTTTGGCCAATTCATAGCCAACTTGCCCAACGCCGGAAAGCAGCACAACCTTATTGTTCAAGGTCTTATCAGGGAAGGCGAACTCAGCGCCGGCTTTGGCCGCGTGATACACGCCGATCGCGGTGATAGGCGAGGGAGGGCCGCTGCCGCCGCGGTTGAGGCTCTTGCAGGCCGTATCCGGGCAGATGGTGTCGATTTCGTCCACGTCATTGCACGTGGTGTTGCTGTCCTCGGCGATCACGATGCGCTGAACCCCGCGAGCATCCCGGCCCACATTCATGAAATTACAGATCCTTGCGGTGCTGAAGTTGGCCTCAGATCTCACCCCTTTCGGCACTGTCCTGGTTCCTTTTCCGCCGCCCGATTTTGTGTCCGCCGCCGCCGCCTTGTAGGTCATCCCCCTGGACAACCTGAGCACGTCGGTCAGCATGGAGTCGAAAGTCGAGTAGTCTTTCTCCCTCAGCCCGCCGACCGCCTTGCCGAGGCTGCTGTCGTGCACGCCGATGATGTGCATCGTGCGTGTCCTGCCATCGTAAGCGACGACGATCTCGCCATCCCCTTTCTTCGGATTGAACGTGTACTTCTTGAAATACTGCATCAGCGTCATCCGGGTTTGGTTGGCCGTGTCCGTGAACACGATGTCCTTGAGTTGTGAGAATCCCGGGAGCGCGCTTCCCTTCTTTCCGTCGCCCGCGTTCTGCACCCGCCACGCGTCGCTTGTTCCGTCCGCCCTGAAGCTGAGATAGAAGATGTCGTCCTGGTTCCTCGCGAACTCTTCGAGTTTCAGGCAGATGTCGTGGATCGTCGCCTCAGCGCCAATGTCAGCCATTCGCACAAAGAAAAGAGGGGATTTTATAAGGCTTTTGCCCGAGGTCAAGCAGCGGCAGCGCTTTATCCGGGCTCGCGACATGGATCTGCACATCCTGCAAATCCTGCCTCTCTTGCAAGATGCTCTTGAACGTTTGCAGTGCAACCTTTGGGGAATTGTTCGTCTCGCTCAGATGGCCCAGAACGATATGCCGCAGTGCCGGAGAGCCATGCTCCAACAGCAATAATGCTCCCTCATAATTGCTCAGGTGCCCTTTCTTCCCGAGAATCCGCTGCTTCAGTTCCTCAGGATACGGCCCCCGCTTGAGCATGAAGACATCATGGTTCGCCTCGAGGACAACCGCTTGCGCTAACTTGACACTCTCCACTACATTTCTTGACACATATCCTACGTCTGTCAGGATGCTGAGGGATTGCGTCCCTTCTCGCAACGTGAAACCGACAGGCTCAATCGCATCATGGCTTGTGGAGAACGGAAAAATCTTCATTCCGAGAAACTCAAACGCCTCATCTGTAGAGAAGAGCCGCGCTCCTGTCAATCCCATCGCCTTAGCCGTGCCCCGGTTCGCGAACATCGGAATGCCGGCGTCCAGCAGTTTTGCCGCGCCCTTGACATGGTCCGAATGCTCGTGCGAGAGCAGGCAGCTCTGCACGTTGTCCAAATCTTTCCCGATGGCAGACAGCCTTCGCTTGATCTCTCGCAAATGGATTCCGGCGTCAACGAGAAGATCCCCCTGTTTGGAGCTCACAAGACAGCAATTTCCAGAGCTGCCGGAAGCGAGGGAGGTAAATTGCATGCCACTTCCTCAAGCCGGAGATTCTTATAGTTTGCGATTAAAGCCGCCGTCATGGAATCCAGAAGAATCTGAAAGAGAAAAATAGGCAGACGTGCCAAAGGTGGATGCAATGCTCCGGCAACAGTGGATCCTCGCCGTTTCTCGGCTCCGCATCCCCCTGGACACCGACTGTCTCAGTTATGGCTGCTCCATTCCTGGCCTGACCAGATTCCTGGGGCAATCAATCCCAGGGGACAGAGCGTCAACGTCCGGGCAAGGCTGGCGCCGAACACACGGCACCGCCCCAACAGCTTCGGCCCCGCCATGAAGCCCGTTTGCGGTGACAATGGAGGGCTGCCCCACCGGCCTAGTCTGCCCGGAAATACGAATGAAAGCGTGCTTTTAAAGTTAGCGGCTCAGGCCGGAGTTCGTTACGGGAACATACCTATTCGTAGGATGGGAGAGACGAATCGCTAACGGAGTCCCAGCGCGTTCAAGCAGTGCAAGGGCTCTCTCCTGCCGCAGGAAATGGTACTTGGTGCCTTCTCTCATCTTGTCCCGCACTTCAGCACGGTCAAACGAATTATCTGCTGAAGGTTCCATAAGGCCACGGTTGACAAGCATGCGCATCATGGCTGAAGGCGATCGTTCATAGGTCTCCTGCAGATGGTAGCGCGCAACACGTCCCTCAAGGGCCGGGCGTTCAGCTTCCAAGTTTTGCTTTGCTCTTTCATACGTTCTGCGTTGCGCTCTATCCAGAGAAGCACTTTCAAGCGCACGGCACACCATATTGAGAATATTCGTATTTGCAAGCAGATTATAGTGGCAACGTGGGAGGATAGCTGCTCTGCGGCGCATCGTGCTCACAGCCTGCAGCCAGGTGCCGTTTGGCACGCCCATCTGGCTGTCAAGAGTGCCGGCGTTGTAGAACATGGTAAAGGCCGCCACCGCGTCGCCTACGATCACTTCGGACTTGTCAAGAGGCTCGCCCAGCTTATCGTGATAAAGGCGCTTGGTCGCCTCAATAGTAGGATCTGTTTTGAGCAGTGTCACAATGATTTCTTCAGCAGTCGCTAGCACCGAGAACCGTTTAATCCGTGGCTCTCCAGAGATGTAATCTCCTTTGTAGAGAAACTGATGCAAGCCATCGCTGATCATATTGGAGAGCGCGTGCCATTCTTCCATGATTGCCCGATAGTCGCTTGAGCTTCCTTCCAGTTCGGGGATAAGGCCTCGTCGGAATACCGGCTCGGGCCGTGAAGGTGGGCCTCTGCCTGAAGGGCATTCGATACGTACACTCTCTACTGGAACGAAGACAACGTGATCCCGCACCCTCATGCCGTGGCGTTCATAGAGCATTCTGAGCCGATCGCGCTGCCCGAACATGCGTAAGTTTCCATTGGACGTATGTTCTGGCCAGGGATCTTCCCTATTCAGGAAGCCTCTTGCTCTGCGCGCTACTTGATGGGCGTTCACGTAATCTCCATGGGAAAAATAGAATCCGTTCGCATGCTCCTTGCTCTCAAAAGCCCTTGAGAATACGGGATCCTCAGGGATATCAATTGCGCTGAGTCGGCGGAAAACGTCCCAGTCACGGGGGGCATAGCTCGCTCCAGTACCGTAGCCAGCATGGAGCCATTCTCGCATTGTCGAATCGGCGATAATTCCTTCTGATGGTACGTTGGCATTGACGATTGTTCGGAGCACAGAAAGCATCGCTGCATATTCTTCTTTTGTGTAATCCTGGCCATCAAGCATCAAGGTCTTGCGCTCATCCACGATCACACGCGCACGGGGAGCTAGAGCCCGAATTAACCATTGCCGAAAGACCGGGATTTCCCTGCCTTCGCGGGTTTCAGTTACGACCTCTCTTTTTGAGCGCATATACACCGGATCGCTTGCGTAGTCTCTTTTGATCTCATCTAAGGTGAGGTCGATTCCTTCTGCATGGACGCCTATGAGGTCGCTGCGCATCACATCTTCCGCGAGCTTCTCAAGAGGCCTGCTCTCTTCCGGGGTCCCCGACTCCACGATAACAGTAGCCTTGCGGTCTGCGCGGAACGTGCCTTTCGGGGTGCTAAGCACCACTCTCTCTTCTAAGCTCATGGCAAGAAGGGATCCTTCCATCCTTTTAAAACTTTCTAGTAGTGAATACACACACAATTTCCACAACTGACATCCAGTTTCCATCATAATGTTTATTAATTTCGCCAGCTTTTACTCAATAATGGTTGCATCCCTCCACTTTCTCGGCACCGGGACAGGCGCGGGAGTCGTCGGCAAGGGCCTCCGCTCCTCGGCAGGCATCATCCTGAAGCTTGGCCAGAATCAGTTCCATATCGACCCGGGAGTCGGCGCCGTCATCAAGGCGGCGGAGTTCGGCATCAGCGTGAGGGATACTACCGCTATCCTCCTCAGCCACTGCCACACCCATCACGCCAATGATGTCAACGCTGTCATCGAGGCCATGTCCTATGACGGCCTTGATAAGAAGGGCGTGCTCGTCGCGAACAAGACCGCGCTCAATGGCACGGAAGAGTATCCTGCCATCATCACCCCCTATCACCGTTCTCTATTGGAGCGCTACATCGCCGTCGACAGGAACATGCAGCTCGCGATCAATGACGTCGAGATCCGCACGCTCACCGCCCGCCATAATGAGCCCAACAGCCTCGGCTTCAAGTTCATCCACCCTGAACTTACCGTCGTCTATTCCGGCGACACTGTCTACAGCCCTGACCTGGTGGAGCAGTATCTGGGCTGCCATGTCCTCATCCTCAACGTCCCGAATAAGGTGAAAGACAGCTATAACCTCTGCTTGGAGGATGTCCCACTCATTCTGGAGAAAGTGAGGCCCCGCCTCGCCGTCATCACGCATTTCGCGAACGACTTGCACAAGGCCGACCCATTGTACGAAGTCCGGGAGATCCAGAGGAAAACCGGCGTCAGCTGCCTCGCCGCCAAGGACGGCATGGAGATTCAGCCGACGAAATAGACGATGAGCCAGCCCAAGGCGCAGCCCAAAGTCAAAAACGGTATCGCCGGGTAATAGCGGTCTTTCTTTCCGTACACAAAGAGCAGGAAGAGCGCCAGTCCAGCCACAAAAGGAATGGGCAGCGCCCTAAGGAATCCCTCCCAAAGCCCATGCTCTAAGACAAGACCCTTGAACACCGCGCCAGTGAACAGCAGCGGGAAGCCGATGTCCCCGCCGCCGAGAAGCGCATTCTTCATCCCGACGGCTGGCAGCGAGGATCGCTTATCCATTGGAATTTTTTTCTGCCCCTTTTTCTTGGAAGGATAGGGAATATTCAATCCAGCGAACACGTTTGTCTCTTTGCTGAACTCGGCGATCTTCACCATGTGCTTGCTCTGCCAGACTGCGTAGAAATCATAGAGGGAAATGATGACGAGCAAAAGGAACATGACGCGCACGGAAAGCACAGGAACGAAGATTGCCGCCAGCCCGGGATAGATGAGCAGCTCGGTGAGATTGTGCACCAGCACGTGCGGCTTGAAGAGCTTGAGCCAGGCCAGCATCGCCGCCAATACGAGCGCGGCCACCGGCTCAAGAAAAGCCGCCAAAGCGACAGTCAAACAGAACAGCACGCTCAGGAAGAACCACAGCTTCCACAGCCAGATGCGCCTGAACGCGATGAGCACCAATACGAGCAAAGTCCCGGCGAGCAGCGCCCCGAGGATGAACCAGAACGATTCTGTCTCCTCCATCTGCGGCCGCTCGACGTAAGGCAATTCGGAAAACGTGACCTTGCCCTGCTCCAGCGCCGGCTTGTCCACATATTGCCCGAGAATCCCCAGCCCGATGAGCTGGCTCACAATGAACATCCCGACAAGAAGAAGGGTGACGCGGAGCGTGTGCTTCATGTCCTAAAACCGAGAGCCGATGTTTAAATGCGTTTGCCTATTTCCTTAAGAATTTCTCGACGCTTCCCGGCTTGAGGTAGATGGTGCTGATGCCCATCGCGTTTATCTGTTCCTCGGCCGTGGAGCGCATGTCCATAAGCGCGTCCGACCGGGCCCTGCGCCGGTCCGCGATGAAAAGGCCCAGGCCGTCAAGCCTCGCATTCACGGAAGACGCGATGGCAGGATTGCCGTCATAAAAAGCCAGCCAGGGGGCCTGGCGGCTGGCGTCCTCGGCCAGCGCCATCACCTGGCTCCCGTTCAGTCCCGACAGGTTCCCGTAGGAGATTGTCTTGAGCTTTCCGAGGCAGGCGCGGGCTACATCCTCAGGGACGGAAGAATCCTGGAGCCAGGCCTCATGCAGCTCCGCGATTCTCTTGACGAGGCGCGTTTCGAGATACAGTTCCGGCTCCTCCACACCGTGCGTTTCCACCACGCGGCTGAGGGCCAGGTAGAGCTCCGCGCCGTGCTCCGTCTCCGGAAAGGAATCCGCGCCGACCTCCCGATACAGGCCACGCATCCAAGCATGCAAATCCTGGCAGGAGCGCACATCGCGTGAGACATCCTCAACAAAAGCCTGCTCCGCGCCTATGTCTCTCTTGAGCCGGGCGACAAGTTCAGTATAGTCTGCCGCTGGCAGGCCCTGGTTACGCTCCCCGACGATGATGAGCACGCGGTCGCCCCGCCGTTCGGCTTCGGGCTCCAGCCCGAAGAAAGCGAGATACTGCAGCGCGCGGTCGAAGCGCCCGGCCGCTTCCCTTTTTCTCCGGTACATCGAATACAGCCCTGCGCCCTCGGTCTCAAGCGCGAGATCCGTAAAGACCAGCGCGGCAAGGCCCAGGAGTGCTCTTCGGGTAAGTCTTCGTCCGTCCATTTCCCCATGAGAATGGGTTTCGGGATAAAAAGGTATGCCACAAAATTTATAATGCTCAAAAAAGCGGGAATCCCATGGACAGGACGCTCCAGCTCGACCATTTCCACGAGATCCAGCAGCTCTTCCGCTACCACTACAAGAATGAATGGGTCAGCCAGAGCTTCATCAACCGCCACACAAGGTTATGGATCCAGGCCTTCAACAAGCTCGTGGAGCAAGGATTCATAGAACGCAAGAAGGCCGAGAATGGATTTGTCTATCGGTGGAGCGCTGCGTATCCGGAAGTTTGATTCATTTCAGGTGCAGTCCTTGAATGGGATTCCGCACAAAGTGCGCGAACTCCGTGGGAATTTCCGCAACACGATATCTTAGCCCGTAGTTATTGACGGTTCTGCCTTCAAGCCCTCTTGGGAATCCCGCATCGAGTACAGCTTTCACGTTCTCTTCAGGAAGACGCTGCTCCAGCCGGAGTCCACGCGAGATGTCGACCGTTGGCTCCGGGCTGTCCATCGTTTGTTGCGGCGGGTTCTCGACGATGCGGACAACGTAAAATCCTGAAGGATACGCTTGAACCCCATCGAGGACAGCATAGCCTCCATTTACGGCAAGCTCGACGCGCTGCTCCATGTCATGCGCGTATCTTCCTGCAAGGGCGAGCTTGAGACAGGCTTCCTCACTTTGAGGGCGGGCGCTCGCAATCTGCTCCCACAAGGCCCGTCTCACCCTACTAAACGCATCTCGAGCTTCTGCGACGGACACGACAGTCGCGGAGCTGGAATCGTTCCCCGAATATCTCGAGACGTAGCGCTCAACCTCGCCGTCCGTAGTGTAGAAGGTTGCGGCAAAGACCTTCTCCCCGGGAGCATTCGGATCTGGGTCCACCCGCCTGCTCACAACTGCGACAGGGCCATCGCGCTCTGTCCGCACGAAGTCGCCGACCGTGATGTCCGCAGAACTGACTATGACCAAAGGTTCTACGTTCACCATGACCACCAGCCGTCAGGAATGCGGTGAACTATATTAACTTTTGGGCAACCCTTAAAAACTTCACTTTACCTCAGTTTCGTATGCGCCTCTTCCATCATGCTTGGATCACCGTCTACGCCAAGCCCGAAGATGATTTCCAGCGAGTCAAGCAAACTCTGACGCATCTTCTCCCATTTAATCTGGAAAAGGAAAAACTCAAGGTGGAGGAAACGAGAGCGAACATCGACGAAGGCCGCGACATCACGATCCTTCAAGTCCACCTCCAGAAGGCCGCGCATCTCAACGCGTTTCTCGAGCATTTTCTTTCCCTCCTAACATCTGCTCAAAAAGCCGTTATCCTGAAGCAGAAGGAGAGCCGCCTCGATGCAGGCCTCAATTTCTTCATCCGCCTCGACAAGCCCAACCTCATCGAGCTAGGAGAGCCTTGGCTCACGGATTCAGGCAACTGCTTCCACATCAAGTTCGTCCTTGCTGCATATCCCGTGACGAGAAAGGCAGGATTGAAGCTCATTGAAAAGGTGTTTTCAGAATCCGCATAGAAAGATATTTATTCTTCCTTAGAAAAAGAGCGGAATATGAATCCTCTCAGGGAATATGTGAAGTCTGCTGTTGACGCGATGACTCCTTCTTCAGAAACTCTGGCGCGTATGTATGATGGGGCAAAGGATATGGGGAGACAGACTTTTCACCTTGTCCAGCACCCCGCTGAATTGGGAGAACGAATGTACGACGCAGGAAGGGAAGCCGCGGTGGCAATGCGAAGGAGAGCGCAGGTGCTCTGGGCGACGCATAACGACGTCTTCGTTCCACTGGCCGCGTTTTATGGGGTAGATGCTATTGCGCCTACGCCAGTTGCTATCGCGGCTCTGGCAGGCACCTCTATCGTTATGACCCTGGGAAAAAGCGACGCCTTTTCAAGGAGCAAGAGAAATTTAGCGTATCTCATGGGCGGCATTATGGCTCCTGACCACCCAGGGCTCGCGGCCTTGGCTGTAGGAGTCGGGCTTCTTAACGATTATATGATTGCGCATGGGTATACGTTCGAAGCTGCTAATCGAAAGTTAGATCGCATTGAAAGAGACACAGGCGCTCTTGACACTCAGCTCAATCTGCTCGGATTGCGGTTAGACGCTGTTAATGGGAGTATTGATGCAAATCGAGCAACAGTTGACGAATTGGATGCAACCCTCAAAGATTTAGAAGCTCGTATCAATCCATCCAAAAGCATTTAAACCTCGCCCAGCTTGTTCTAAAGTATGCGTTATAAAATCGCCCCCTCCATCCTCTCCGCCAAGAGAGAGATCCTTCAGAAGGAAGTGAAGGAAATTGAGCCTTTCGTCGAGCTCCTCCATGTTGACATCATGGACGGCAAGTTCGTCCCGCCGACAACCTTCCGCCCGGATGAAATAAAGGCAGTAAGGACAAAGCTTCCGAAGGATGTCCATCTCATGGTCGAGCGTCCGCTCACGGACGGCTTCATTGACGACTACATCGACGCGGGCGCGTCAAGCATCACCGTCCATGTCGAGGCGAAAGATAGCGTGAAGGAATGCCTGGCCTATCTGAAGATGAAGAAAATCGGGACAGCGGTTTCCATCAACCCGCACACGCCGCTCGAAAAGCTTCTTCCGTTTCTCGATGAAGCCGATATGGTCCTCATCATGTCCGTCAACCCCGGCTATGCTGCTCAATCCTTCATTCCCGAAGTGCTCGGGAAAGTAAAAGAATTAAGAAAACTCAAGCCAAAGCTTGACATCGAGATTGACGGCGGCATTAGCAAGGACACCATAAAGCAGGCGAAGGACGCCGGCGCCAACGTTTTCGTCGCCGGAAACGCAATTTTTAATAAGCCAGACAGGAAAGCCGCTATCAAGGAGCTGAGGGAAGCGCTGAAATGACCTACACTGTCACGCCGTGGGAAGTCAAGGGCAATATCGATTACGACAAGCTGGTCCACGAATTCGGTGTCAGCAAGGTTGATGAGCCCCTGCTGAAACGGATGGAAGGCCACGCGAAGAAGAAAGGCCTCACTCTCCATCATTTTCTGAGAAGGAATATCTTTTTTGCTCACCGTGACCTGAAATTTGTCCTTGATGAATACGACAAGGGTAATCCGTTCTTCCTCTACACAGGCAGGGCCCCGTCAGGCCACACCCATCTCGGCCATCTCGTGCCCTGGCTCTTCACCAAGTGGCTCCAAGATGTTTATGGCGCCGAGCTCTGGTTCCAGTTCCCGGACGAGGAAAAGTTCCTCTTCAAGGAGAATCTCACATTAGAGGACACGCAGAAATATACAACAGAGAACATGCTCGATGTCATCGCTTTAGGATTCGACCAGAAGAAGACAAAATTCCTCATCGACACCAAGCACGCGACCCAGATGTATCCAGAAGCCTTGAAAGTCGCGAAGCGCATCACCTTCTCAACTGCGAAAGCCGCCTTCGGCTTCACCAACGAGCAGAACATCGGCGCTATTTTCTATACCGCGATGCAGGCAGTTCCGGCTTTCCTGCCCAGCGTCTATCATAAAAAAGCCCTGCCCTGTCTCATCCCCCATGCGATCGACCAGGATCCGCATTTCCGCGTCTCAAGGGATGTCATCCCCAAGCTCGGCTATCCCAAGCCCGCCTCCATCCAGTGCAGGTTCCTTCCCGGCCTGGGCGGCATCTCAACGGACGGCAAGATGTCATCGAGCCAAGAGCACACGACGATTTACACAACCGATGACGCGGCCACGGTGAAGAAGAAGATCAACAAGTACGCGTTCTCAGGCGGAAAAGACACGCTGGAAGAGCACCGCAAGCACGGCGGCAACCCGGAGATAGACGTCGCTTATCAGTGGCTCACCTTCTTTGAGGAAGATGACAGGAAGCTCCAAAAGCTCTATCACGATTACAAGTCCGGCTCCCTCCTCTCAGGAGAACTGAAGGCCGTCCTCATCGAAAAGCTCAATGCCTTCCTCTCTGAGCACCAGAAGCGAAGGGAAAAGGCTAAGTCCGCAATAGATAAGTTTATATGGCAGCCATGACAGGAATAATCAAAAAGAGGTGAAGGATGTACCGCGTAGCACCGTTATCCGCAGGGTTCATGCTCACCAGCATCATCGGCGGCATCATCTCCGCCATGTACGTCTATCCGCGCTCCGCGCCCTGGGGTTTCACGTTCTTCCTCTTCTTCGTCCTCATGTTCGTCGCCTCGATGATCTCCATGACCTATGCCCCGATTGAAGTAGAATTGGACGCGAACATCAGGCGGGAAAGGGAGAGAAGGAAGATTAAGCGTTAAAAGAATCTATAAGGCGTCGAACTTCTCCTTCGCCTTTTTCTCCTTCCAATAAACAGTATGGCTCGCCCGCTTCTCGAACAAGGCGATCGCGATCTGCACCGCGTTGGTCTGGAAGTCCTTCAGTTTAGAATCCTTGAGAATCTCCCGCGCGTCGTGCAGACACTCCTTCAGCACCCGGATGTTTTCCTCGCGCGCCTTGCTCTCCTCCAGCCGTTCCTCTGCCTCGGAGAGGAAGACATCTTCCCAGACAGGATAGCTCTGCCCCTGCACCCGCCTCGGAAATGATTTTGAAAATGCCATAGAAAGAAAGAAGAGGCTGGATTATTTAATGATTTCTCAAAGAGGCGATTACGGAACCGGCCATGAGGGCGCATCGGGAGGAACATCCCGGACATAGAAAAATCCAAGAGCGGCGTAGGCAATCACAGTAGCCGCGAGCGCGGCTTTCTGTAAGGTAGTCTCGCCCCTGAAGATCCAGGGAGGAGCATTAACGACCGATCCCCCACGAGTCCGATGTTTTCTCCATTTCCCGTAGGCCATCACGAGAACGTTCTTTCCCTTCCTTGCTGATTCAATCGCGGGCACTAAAGCCAAAGCAGTCGTTTCGGTCCAGTCGTAGTCAGGACTCAGCCTTCGTAATGCACGCTGCAACTGAGTCGCTTCAAAGGCATGAACGTTTCTTGCTTCGTCAAAGCCGACGTTGCCAGTATGCGCCCAAAGTAAGAGAGGATACCGGCTGGGAAATTGGAGATGAAGAGGAAACATACCCGAATAGACTCCACCCCAATTCTTAATCTGATAGGTCCGCCATGCGTGTCGTGAAAACGCTTTTACGGCGGTTGGAGAAGAAAGATCAGGAGGCAGTGTTGGGGCGTCGCTTGGTTCAACGATAATAGTCTTGCTTCTGAAGGCAGCGGCAATCTTGCTGCCAATTCCATAGATATTTGCGCCGGTCCCAAGAACCCAGTAAGTTTCATTAGGAATAAGCATCTTCTCCTCAAGATCTTCCACAATCCTGTTCCCGATGGGAGCAAGTGCCTGAGGTCCATACAGCCCCTGGTTAAGGAAGATAAGGTTTTTTCTGCTCCTGACAACCTCCTCTAATTTCCGGACATACCCCTCTTCCGCAGGAAGATCAGCATGAATCACCTCTATATCATATCTTTTGAAAATATCTGCGGGTGGAAGAAATTCATGGGCCATAACGACGACCGCTTTTCTTCCCAGTTGCCTTGCGTGATATCCTACTGCTTCTAAGGCCGAGAATCCGGTAGCATCGAGCAAGGCAGCTTCAGGATTCTGGGCAAGCTCTGCTTGCACACGTGTGCTGTGGAGCAGGTGTTCGTAGAGCCAGAATTTGGGATTAGCAAGTTCTGCACGCTCCCCCAACTCTTCAGCGTAAGCTTTGTCGCCGCGCACAACAAGCACATGTCCTCGCGTTCCAAGCATATCTTTAAGATCAGTGATCTCAAGCGGCCCGGAATAGCTCTCACTAACTTTAGAGACATCAAACGCAGCCACGATCTCTCGAAGCCCCGCCATGCAAGACGAGAAGCTTCTCTACCTTATAAATCCGAAGCCCTAGAAGATAAAGTTTTAATACTCTTCTCCACTCCGAAGGAGTATATGGATGATCTAGAAAGCAAGGTATGGCTATTACTAAGAGACTTAGATGGCGCAACGCTCGACGTGGATCGTCTTTTCGCTGATAAAGCCCGCCATGCTCCAGAGGTAACTGATGTTAACCTTTTGGCGCGATGGGTCTACCTGCCTCTCTCGATTCAATATAAGGCAGCTGCCTGGGTGCTTGAAAGAGAAGAAGGATCAAGTGTATACGAAGTGAGGACTGGCGATTCGAACAGAAGTGTGCTCGCGACGATTGATCTCGCGCTTCCCAAGAACGAAAATCCCGAAGCACGCCACCTCGCGGCTCTTGTAGAAGCATTAGATGCGTTGGGTCATCCGTTATTGGAAGAGTCTGAAGACGCCATCTCCGAGTATGTCGTAAATCGTCCTTTGGACGCAGTAGTGGCTATTCTTCGGTTTTCAGGGAGCAGAGACGTGGATTTATTAGTATCAGAATACCTTATTGCTCAGTATGGTCTCGTCACTGGGCAATTCAAAGTAGACGGAGATACGGTGTTCGGCTCATTACCCCCTCAGTTAATCAGCGATGGCATTCCTCACTATGGTATTTCACCGGATATTTTCGGAACAAGGGAATCTCCTGAATCATGGGGAACGAAATGGGTAGATAAGCTCCAGATTGATATAGACGAAGATAGAAAAACTGGACAATTGAGATTCGACCGAAGTTCCGCGTCCTTGCCCAACTTAGTCGCAGATCCTACAAGCATCGATAAAGCAGAAGCTATCTTGAGAGTCCTGCAAACGTACGTAGTCCCATAGAATCTAGAAATCAAACAATTCCTTCTCCATTTTCAGCGCGCTTGGGCTTCCTCCTCCGTGCCAGCTGATCCGGGGCCGCACGCGCATCGGATACATCTTCTCGTTGCTGTCGTCGAACACGATAGCCGCCCCCTGCACTCGCGGAAGGTCGTTGAGCTGTTTGTCCAGGCCTTCGCGCATGTAGCTCTGCATCAGCGTTCCGAGAGCCTGGATGTCGAAATTCGCCGTCACGCGGTGCGCGATCACAACGTCAGATTGGGTCATCACATCTCCATGGATCTTTCCCGGCTGTTGTGTCGCTAAAATCAAACTAATTCCGGGTTGCCTGCCCTCGCGCAAGATCGTCACCAATGGCCGCGTCGCCACCGTCTCCCCCTGGTTGGGAAGGAACTCGTGCGCCTCGTCGAGAATCAGCCACACTAAGGGCTCTTTTTTCTCCTCGAGATCAGGCTGCACGAAATTGACATCCTGCTGGATGCTTTCCCTCTCTTCCTGCTTCCGCGCCAGCATCCGGTCTAAAAATAATCGTTCGCTCACCAAGCCGATGACGAGCGCTTTCACGTTGGAAGCTCCCGGAATCGTCGCGTAGCAGCTCACATCTAGCACGGTTACTTGCCCGCCTTTCACCAAGTCGGAGATAGGCGTTCCTTCCGTGTCAAACAGCCCCCAGCTCTTCGCCGACAGGAACCGGTTGATCACCCCTTCTCTCACCTCGGGCCGGATGTCCTCTTCCTGGCGGATGCGCGCAATGATGCCGTCAATATCGTAGTCTTTCCCTTCTTCTTTCAAATCAGTGATGACGCGCTCAATCACCACCCCCAATTCAGAGGAAAGCGCAATCTCGAAGCTCAGGCACCAATCAGAAGCATCAAGTTCCGTCGGCTTGATGGAAAAGGGGAAATCAGTCGGGATGTCCTGCTCCTTGTACTGCTTGAAGAATCCCTTGGGCGTGTAGACGTGGACATCTAGGCCGCGCGCTTCAAGATCCCATTCCTTGAGCAGTTGATCATCCTTCCGGTTCGGGTATTTCATCGTCCAGTAAATGCCCATCGTGTCGAGCATCACGACAGCGATGTTGTCCTTCACCTCAGGCGGCAAATCAGCCATGCCCTCGGCGATGACCCCCTGGCTGTAGGACTTACCAGAATTATGCGAAATAATGCCATTAGCGATGAAAGAGTGATTTTTTTTGACCCTTAAATCATAAACTCTCTTTATTCCTTTTACTCTTTGGATAGTCTTTATGTTCCGGTAAACCAAGCCTTCATTAAAGTTAGTCAATTTCCCCTTGCCAGTTCTAGCGGGCAATGCGCGGATCGATGCCAGCCGATCACCTCTATCGATGTTAGCCGCGATTTGCCAGCTCAATTTCTTTTTTTTGTAAACGAGGAGCGGGTGTTCTTCTGTTAGCTGCAAGATGCCCCCATCCCGCAACTCGATCTCAACCAGTTCCTCATCCTCAAGGGGATAAGAGATGAGTTTTGCGCCAGATTCCCATTCAAATGATTTTTTACGCGTGTCAAACGAGAGAATCCTGTCCTTTTGGTCGTCAAACGCCCTAATCTTTTTATAGCCGCTATCCGTAAAGACGAGAGTTTCTCCGCTAAGGCAGCCCCGTTTTCCGCAAATTAGCACGACATGGCTCCCTGCCACGTCCATGTAGATGCGGTTCGAAAGAGAAGTCGTCTGCCCCATCTTCACATAATGCTTCCCGAGGAGGATCGTTCCCGCGGTTCCGAGCTTCTTCCGCTCCGCCTCTCCCCTTCCGATGATGAGATCGTACATGTTTTTTACCAATGCCGTGGCGCTGCTGGCCGGGGGTCGCCCCCTAGCCTTTTCGAAAGGCCTACCGAAAGAGGAGCATGGCAAGCATGCTCCGCCGAGACGCTTGGGAAAACCGCATGTCTCGGCAGGAGGATTCATGCCTCCTCTTGCACGTTAACCGGGCGTAATTTCAAACCAAAGGTTTGAAAGTATGTTGGGGTTTGTTCCCCAACATAACCGGTTACGGGGTGGCGTTAGGGCCGGAGGCCCGTCAGCCGCCCAAGATACGCCAAATCCATGGTCACCTTTTCTTAGAAGGGGTGCTCTATATATACATTTACTAACCATTCTGGAGTAGTTATGACAGAAACCTTTATTAATCTCCGGGCCTTTGCGAGGGGCATGGGGAACAAGCAGTCAGCCGTTGTCACCGTCATCATCGCCGTGGCCATTGTGGCCATTCTGGGGTATCTGGTCTCGACGCAAGGCGTAAAGCCAGCAGCCACGGTCAACGGCGTAGCCATCACCCAAAAACAGGTTGACGAGGCCTCGGCCGGAAGTTTTGGCGCATCGCGCGAAGCTGTCCTGGAGCAGCTCATCAACCGCGAGCTCCTGATCCAGGAAGCCAGGGCTCAGGGCTTTGTCCCGACAGACGCTGAAGTGCAGGCGGAGTACAATAAAGCGGTGTTGAGCTTCCCCAGCCAGCAGGCCTTCCAGGAGGCGCTCGACGCCGCCAACCTCACGAAGGAGCAGGTGATGAAGGATCTGAAGGACAGGATGTCGATCACCCGCTATCTCGAGGCCACGATCATGAATGTCACAGCCACCGACGAAGAGCTCCGCGCCTATTATGACGCGCATATCGGGGAGTTCACGGCAGCGCAAGGCCAGATCCATGTCGCCCACATCCTTCTCACAACAGAGGAGGAGGCGGAAGAAGTCTTTGAGAAGCTCAAGAAGGGCGCTGATTACCGGGAGCTCGCCGCCAACTATTCCCTCGATCCCAACGCCGCTGCTACGGGCGGAGATCTAGGCATCATCAGCCGGGGCCAAACAATAAAAGAGTTCGAGGACGCGGCCTTCTCGCTCAAGGTCGGCGAAGCGAGCGAGCCGGTGCAGACGATCTACGGCTCTCACATCATCATCCGCCTCAGGGACACGATCACGTTTGAGGAGGCCAAGCGCACCATCCGGGAGCTGGTCGAGAATGACAAGCGCGAACAGGCATTGGAAGCCCGCCTCGCCGAGCTGAGGGCAAAGGCGACAATAGTATACGCGGTTCCGCCTCCAAATCAATTCGCCCCGACAGGGGATACTGTATGCGAGGAAGGCGGCAAGCCCATCATTCGCATGTATGCATCTTCTTCCTGCCCGACCTGCCCGCAAATGGCAACCTTGCTGCAGACCCTCGGCCAGAATGATTTCGTGATGAAAGTTTGGGAGCTGGACACAGGCGACAATCTCGACACTGTTGAAACGGAATCCAGTCTCACAAAAGAAGAGTTCGCGATTTTGAGGCAGTACAATCCCGGGGGAAAGGTGCCAGCGTATGTTCTGGGGTGCAGGTATGTCCGCCTCGGAAACGCGCGCGACCCATTGAACCTCACCGCAGAGCGCGAGGCCCTGTCCCCTCTGTTGGATGAGCTCGCATGACAGACATCACCAAGCTCAGGAGAGAGCTGCAGTTCATCGAAGATAGCTTGAAGTCCCAGATTCTCACCAAAGAGGAATATCTTGTCGCCAAGAGCAGGATCGAGGAGAAGATCCGGGCGCTCGAGGCCAAGCAGCCCAAGAAGCCCGAACCCAGGCCCAGGCCCCGGCTCTTTGGAGTTGAGCCCTATTACGAGCCGGAGCCGAAAGCTGAAGCCAGGCAATCTCCAGAGTCAAAGCCGGAAACAAAGCCGGAGCTTCCTCCCGAGCGCGCCAAAACTCCCTTGTATTCTTACACAAGGAAATTACCTGAAGGCCAGCCGAGAAAGGTTCCATGGCGCCTCATCTTCGCGGTCATCCTCCTCGCGATCGCCCTCGCCATCTACGCTTTTTTGCCCAAGGGTCAAAGTCCACAGGCACTGCCACTATGTTCAACTGATCTCGACTGCAGCAAGCCGGGCTTCGACGGCACGTGCGTGAATCCTGGCACCGCTTCAGCGAACTGCACCTTCGCTCCAGCCCAGCCAGTATCCGTCACAGTCCTGACAGCCGACTGCCCGGTGTGCGACAGCCGGCGCATGGAAGCCACGCTCCGCCAGATCTATCCCGCGGCGACGTTCGGGCGTGTGCCCTCAGATTCGGAGCAGGGCAGCTTCCTCATCCACACCCACAGCCTCACCGTGCTCCCCGCGTATATCGTCGGAAAGGAAGTGGAGCAGAACCGTAGGTTCAATATCACCCGCTCGATGCTCCTCCCCAGCCAGGGAAGCTATGTCGTGAATCCCCTCTCGTCCGGCGGCTCTTACTTCTTCACGAATGCAGAAGCGCCAAGGCAGGTGGAGCTCTTCATGAACCCGGACGAGGAGCCGTCAAGGAAGGCGCTGGAGAATATCTATGAGGTTTCGCAGGATAGGAATCTCAATCTCATCATCCGCTTCCTCAAGCCGGCAGAGCAGAACCTTATTTGCGTCAAGGAGATTGAGCCGGAAAAATTCGCCCCCTTCCTCGCCTGCCTGGACAGGAGCGACGCCCAAGCATGCTACTCCAATTACAACATCAACCGCCAGGCAGCCGAATCCTGCGACTCCTCCTCCATCCTCGCCCAAGACAGCCAGCGCGCAAAGATGTTCTACATCAATACTGCCCCGGTCTTCGTCTTCAGCAACCAGTTCAAGAAAGGCGGCTCCCTGAGCCCGGAAATCCTGGATGATCTCTTCTGTGACGTGAATGGGTGCTGATATCTATTTGGACGTATTAAATTCAAAAATCCGAACCACATGATTACAGAAACCGGCAAGTGGATAGATACACGGCAAGGAAAGAAGGGTCCTCGTACGGATATTTCTACGAGAAATCTTATTCTTCAGGATATGGGCTCGGGAGATGAGGAATACTATGAGGGTCAAAGACTGGAGCATCTCGCGGGCAGTTTTGAAGAACTGGTTCCTAAAATCCGAGCAAAGGCAGATGGAAATGTAGGCAACGACCCTGACCAGATGGCTCGTGAACTCCAAAAAGTTCTTGTTGAGAAGGGCCCCGCCTTCCGCCATACGCCGGAATTTTTCAGGGCCATCGAACAAGAGCGGATTCGCCAGGAATCCTACCGTGGAGTTGTCGTTACTGGTATTGTTGCCGAAGAAGAGAGGGACATCAGGGACAATCCCTTCCAGTATCTCGGCCTTCCCCCCAATGCCACATTCTCGCAGGTGAGGACGGCGTATATCACACTTTCTAAGCTCTTGCACCCGGATGTCCAGCGGCCTGAAGACCCCAACATGCGCACGGCAATATTTGGGACCCGGGGTAGATTGGTGTCCGGACAGAGCATTGAAGATTTCCTGCAAGAGTTGGAAAAGACTTCCAGGCCAGATATGCTCACGGCATGTGAGCTTACCCGTATGAACGAAGCTCAACGGGCCGAATATGTACAAAAACACGGAGCCTATCAGGCTCTTGAACGCAAGTATGAAAGAGTACGGGAGGAGATGCGCTCGCGTGCTTTGGAACGGATGCAAAAGATCACCCGTGCTTACCGGATAGCCAAAGCGATGCTGTCACATCAAAGCGCGGAGCTTGAGGGGTATGAGTGGGAGCACGCGGAAACCGTTCCTTTCCCCGGGACCGGCTGGGGCGACCACATTACGTTGGAGTATGACCGTCTGAGACTTGAGGGCGATGGTGAGATTCGCCGGGACAAGGGCAGGTTCGCCGACGAACATGAGTCGGTCCACATCGCTTATGATTGGGGCGTGCCCTACTGCTCAGAACCGGACTTCATGATGAGGGCGTATCTCAAAGACCTTTTCGCATGGATGGACGTTGTCCAAGGACGTCAGCTTAGCCCGCTCCTGCTCACTGATATGGTTCGAAGATACCGATTCTCCGACGACCAAACCGAGCAGTTACGGCTGATGCTCATGAATGGCGAATCTCCAGGATTTGTGGCAGAGACTTTGGGGATGTCCACAAGCGGCCACGAGCATTATCCCCTCATGAGATTCGTTGATGATGTGATTTGCGGGCCAACGTTTTATCATCAAACTGCGCCGAGGGATTCACACGAATTTTCTCTAGGTGTTGAGCTGGCACCGAACGGCGGACTCGTTTTCCGGCACCGATCACAGGAGGATCAGATGAATTTCTGGACTGCAGGAGTACCGAAAGTGGCCCAATTCACGCCCCAGGATGTTCTCATGATGGTCAACATCGCATATGGACCACTCCTTGGAAATACTGGCCATTAAAAGAAAAAATAAAAATTCTACAATTCGTTCGCCGTCAGCAGCTCCACTCT
>Ga0209541_10004292_pt1 | contig 25399 bp, 25 predicted proteins | sample RifCSPlowO2_01_FD_184027 | JGI IMG/M metagenome (GOLD analysis project Ga0209541, IMG submission 184027) | Groundwater microbial communities from Rifle, Colorado - Rifle CSP2_plank lowO2_0.1 (SPAdes) (version 2) | ecosystem: Environmental > Aquatic > Deep subsurface > Groundwater | place... | reverse complement strand
GGGGGGGAGCCAGCCCGCCGGCAAGGAGGGCCCCAGGGAGATCAAGGCCATCATTCCGAAGAAGGCCGCGCAGGAAATGCGGCACCTGCTGGAAGAGGGAGACGGCGAGCCGCTGATCGGCTTCACCAAAAACCTCATGATCTTCCGCAAAAGCGGCCTGCTGCTAACCTCGCGGTTGATGGAGGGGACCTATCCCAACTATCAGCAGGTCATTCCCAAGGACAAGGATCCGGACAAGCGCGTGTCGGTTTCCAAGCCCGAGCTGGAGGGCGCGCTGCGCCGCGTGGCGGTCCTCTCGCGGGACAAGACTAACGCCGTCAAGGTGACGTTCTCGTCCGGGAAAATCACGCTGTTCTCCAGCAACCCGGATTTCGGCGAAGCGACGGAAGAACTGCCGGCTCAGTACAAGGGCGAGACGCTCACAACCGGCTTCAACGCGCGGTATCTGCTGGACGTGCTGGGCGTCGTGGACGGCGAGTCCGTCACGATGCAGATGGATGCTCCGCTGAGTCCATGCCTGGTCCGGGAACCCGGCAACGCCGGTTTTACCTGCGTCGTGATGCCGGTCAAGGTATAAGGCTGACGAAGGGATTTTCATGGACAAGGACGATAAAGACATAGCCGACGACAGCCAGCCCAAGTCCGACAGCTACGGCGCGGACCAGATCAAGGTGCTGGAGGGGCTCGATGCGGTCCGCAAGCGTCCCGCCATGTACATCGGCAGCACCGGCCAGGACGGGCTCCACCACCTCGTCTACGAAGTCGTGGACAACAGTGTGGACGAGCACATGGCCGGCTTCGGCGAATCGATCGAGGTCACGATCCACATCGACGGGAGCGTCACGGTTGTGGATCATGGCCGCGGCATCCCGACGGGGATGCACTCAACGCAGAAGAAATCGGCGGCGGAAGTCGCGCTCACCGTCCTGCACGCCGGCGGCAAATTCGAACAGGGAGCCTACAAGGTCTCCGGCGGCCTGCACGGGGTCGGCATTTCGGTCGTCAACGCGCTTGCGGAATGGCTCGAATTGGAAATCTGGCAGGACGGCCAGGTCTTCGAGCAGCGGTACGAGCGGGGCAAGGCGACAGCGCCGCTCACAGTCACCGGCAAAACGAAAAAAAGCGGGACCAGGGTGACCTTCAAGCCCGATGGCGAGGTCTTCGAAACGACCGATTACAGCTTCGACGTCCTGGCCCAGCGCCTGCGCGAGCTGGCCTTCCTGAACAAGGGCCTCGAGATCGCGCTCAAGGACGAGCGCAAGCAGAAGGAGCAGGTCTTCAAGTACAAGGGCGGCATCGTGTCGTTCGTCGAGCACCTGAACGGCGCCAAGACGCCGCTCCACAAACCGATCTTCGTGGAGATCGAGAAAAACGGCGTCATGCTCGAAGTGGCCATGCAGTACAACGACGGCTACGCCGAGAACATGTATTCCTTCGCGAACAACATCAACACCCGCGAAGGCGGGACGCATCTGATCGGCTTCAAGGCGGCGCTGACGCGGACGATCAACAACTATGCGAACGCCCATGAGCTGCTCAAGAAGGACGACGAATCGTTGACCGGCGACGACGTCCGCGAAGGCCTGACGGCGGTCGTGAGCGTCAAGCTGCGCAACCCGCAATTCGAGGGACAGACCAAGGCCAAGCTCGGCAACAGCGAGGTCAAGGGTATCGTCGAGGCGGCCGTCAACGAGGCGCTCGGCTCCTATTTCGAGGAAAACCCGCCGGTCGCCCGCAAAATCATCGCCAAGTCGCTGGACGCCGCGCGCGCCCGCGAAGCGGCCCGCAAGGCCAAGGATTTGATCCGGCGCAAGAGCGCGCTGGACGGGGGCTCGCTGCCGGGCAAGCTGGCCGACTGCTCCGAGAAGGATCCGGCCCACAGCGAACTGTTCATCGTCGAAGGCGACTCGGCCGGCGGATGCTTTACCGGCGACACCAAGGTTGCGCTCGCGGACGGCCGGGATGTGCCGTTCCTGCAATTGGTCGAGGAATGGGACCAGGAGAAGAGGAACTACTGCTACACCGTCCAGGACGACGGCCGTATAGGCATCGCGCCCATCCTCAACGTGAGGAAGACGAAGACGAACGCGGAGCTGGTGAAGGTCGTCTTGGACGACGGATCGGAAACCGTGTGCACGCCGGACCATCGGTTCATGCTGCGGGACGGAACCTACCGCCAGGCGGCCGGCCTTAATCCGGGAGACTCCCTCATGCCCCTGCGCCGGCAGCTTTCGCGCGTCGGGAAAAGGATCACCATCGAGGATTACGAGATGGTATATGACCCGAAGGAGTTGCGCTGGGTCTTCACGCATATTTTGTCCGACCGGTATAACCTTGAGCATGAGGCATATGATTCCTCGGCCGGGGCCCACCGCCACCACCTCGATTGGAACAAGCGCAACAACAACCCCGAGAACATCGTGCGCCTCACGAAAGAGGCGCATCTTGCGTACCATGCCGCGCACGCTGAGCGGACCCTGAACAAACCCGAGACGCGTGCAAAATTGCGAGACATCCATAAGACGCCGGAGTTTCGGGACAAGATCCGCCGGGCGATGACCAGCCCCGGGATGCGCCGCATGCTGTCCGAGCGGGCCAAGGCTCAATGGACGAACGTGGACTATAAGCGGTTCATGACTGCCAAGTACCTGGAGTTCTATGCCGCGAATCCTGAATTCAGGAAGCAGACCCGAGAACGGCTGGACGCGGAGCAGCGGAAGTATTGGCGTCAGGAAGCCAATCGCCTACTGCAGTCAGAACGGACGAGCAGGTTCCTCAAGGAGCATCCGGAGGCACTAGCCCATCTGAGCGCCATCGCTAGGCGGCAGTGGCAGGACGAGACCCTCCTTCAATGGAGGGGCGGGAAGACGCGGGAGCAGTGGACTCCGGAGTTCCGGACCCGGCGCAAGGCTTCCTACGACGAAACCTACCTGCGCAAGGGGCTCGCCACGCTGCGGAACGTCTACGAGAGGATGGGCCGGCTCGACGAGTCCGTGTACAACGCCGAGCGCCGGAGGATCGGGGACCGGAGTCTCCTGAGGCTGGACACGATACGGAGACGCTTTTTCGGCGGCAGCCAGGAGCGCCTCGAGGAAGCTGTGGCCAAGCTCAATCATAAGGTGAAAGAAGTCATCCGGTTGGAACGGCGGGCGGACGTCTACGATCTCGAGGTCCCCGGCACGCATAACTTCGCTCTCGCAGCCGGTGTGTTTGTCCACAACAGCGCCAAGCAGGGCCGCGACCGGAAGTTCCAGGCCATCCTGCCGCTCAAGGGCAAGATCCTCAACGTGGAGCGGGCGCGCTTCGACAAGATGCTCACCAGCGACGAGATCCGCACGCTGATCATGGCGCTCGGCACCGGCATCGGCCGCAAGCGCGACGAAGACGACAAGGACCGGGAGTGCTTCGACATCGCCAAGGCCCGGTATCACAAGATAATTCTCATGACCGACGCCGACGTGGACGGCAGCCACATCCGCACGCTGCTGCTGACGTTCCTCTACCGGCAGATGCACGAGCTGATCGAGCGCGGCTACATCTACATCGCCCAGCCGCCGCTCTTCAAAGTGAAGAAGGGCAAGAGCGAGAAGTATCTCAAGGACGAGAAGGCGCTCAACGAATATCTTTCCGATCTCGCCGTCGAAGATGTGGAAGTGTCGTTCGACGGCCAGGGGTTCGTCACCGGACGGCGCCTCCTGCCCGCGCTCAAGAAGATGATCGCCTTCGAGGAGATGCTGAACCGGCTGGTCCGAAAACAGTATGATCCGGCCATCCTTCGCGTGGTGATGGATGAACCAGGCCTGGACCGGGACCTGCTCAAAAATGCGCCCGAACTCAGGAAGGCCGTCGCCAACATCAAGAAGGGGCTCGCGCTGGCCTTTCCCAAGGCGACGATCACGGTGGATATCGCGGACGACGAGGAACACCGCTCCAGCAAAATCATCTGCACGGTCCTGTCCAGCGGCCTGACGCGCAGCCAGGAGATCACGCACGACGTGGTGGCCTCGGCCGAGTTTCGCGAATTGCAAAAGCTGTCGCCGTCCGCGATCGGCCTGGGCCGCCCGCCCTACAAGCTGAAGGCCAAGGGCGCGGAGACGCAATACACCGGCACGGGCGACCTCGTCCGGGGCATCCTTGAAATCGGCAAGCAGGGGTTGAACATTCAGCGGTACAAGGGGCTGGGCGAGATGAACCCGACCCAGCTCTGGGAAACCACGATGGACCCCGAGAAGCGCTCGCTCCTGCAGGTCAAGCTCGAGGACATGACCGGCGTGGACGAAGTCTTCTCCGTGCTGATGGGCGACGAGGTGGAACCCCGCCGGGAATTCATCCAGAAGCACGCACTCGAAGTCAGAAACCTCGACGTATGACGGAGCATATGGCGTATAGCGAATGGCTTATAGCAGGAACGGCGCATTCAATTCTTGCCATCAGCCATAGGCCATAAGCTCTTCGCTCAGGAGAAAAGATGCCCCTAGACGAACGCCTGGCACAGATCGCCATCGAAGACGAGATGCGCTCGTCCTACCTCGATTACGCCATGAGCGTGATCGTGGGGCGCGCGCTTCCCGATGTGCGGGACGGGATGAAGCCGGTCCATCGCCGTATCCTCTACGGCATGAACGAGATGGGCCTCGCCCACAACCGGTCCTATCGCAAGTCGGCCAAGATCGTCGGCGAGATCATGGGCAATTACCATCCGCACGGCGACACGGCGATCTACGACACGCTCGTCCGCATGGCGCAGGACTTCAACATGCGCTACATGCTGGTGGACGGCCAGGGCAACTACGGCTCGATGGACGGCGACCCGCCGGCGGCCATGCGCTACACCGAGGCGCGCATGACCCGGATGGCCGAGGAAATGCTGGCCGACATCGACATGGAGACGGTGGACTTCGGGCCGAACTACGACGAGTCGCGCACCGAGCCGCTGGTCCTGCCGGCCCGGGCGCCGAATCTGCTCATCAACGGCGCGGGCGGCATCGCCGTCGGCTACGCGACGAACATCCCGACGCACAACGTTGCAGAGGTCATCAATGGCCTCGTCAAACTGATCGACGATCCGGAGACGACGATCGCGCAATTGATGAAGGACATCCCCGGCCCCGATTTTCCGACCGCCGGCTTCATCTACGGCACGGGTGGCATCAAGCAGGCCTACGAGACCGGCCGCGGCCTCCTGACGCTGCGGGCCAAGGTGAACGTGGAGGTGGACGAGCGGACGGACCGCAGCCGCCTGATCGTCACCGAGATCCCCTACCAGGTGAACAAGGCGACGCTGATCGAGAAGATCGCCGACCTGACCCAGGACAAGAAGATGGAGGGCATCTCCGACCTGCGCGACGAGTCGGACCGCGACGGCGTCCGCATCGTGATCGAGCTCAAGAAAAATGAAATTCCGCAGGTCGTGCTGAACAACCTGTTCAAGCACACGCAGCTCCAGACCACGTTCGGCGTGATCATGCTGGCGCTGGTCAACAACCGGCCGGAGGTGCTCAATCTCAAGCAGGTGCTCGAGCACTTCGTCGCGCACCGGCGCGAGGTCGTCGTCCGCCGCACGGCGTTCGAGCTGCGCAAGGCGGAAGAGCGGGCCCACATCCTCGAAGGCCTCAAGATCGCGATCGACAACCTGGACGCGGTCATCAAGCTGATCCGCGGCTCCGCCTCGCCGGAGGCGGCGCGCGGCGGCCTGATGCGGCAGTTCCAGCTGAGCGAGGCCCAGTCCAACGCGATCCTGGACATGAAGCTGCAGCGCCTCACGCAGCTCGAGCGCAACAAGCTCATCGAGGAATACCAGGAACTGCTGAAACGGATCGAATACCTCAAATCCGTGCTGGCCAGCGAGCCGCTGGTCCGGAAGATCATCAAGGACGAGCTGCTGGCGATCAAGGAAGCCTACAAGGACGAGCGGCGCACGCAGATCGTGAAGGAAGAGGCGGAGATCAGTGTCGAGGACCTCATCGCCGAGGAAGAGGTCGTCGTCACGGTGTCGCACGCCGGCTATATCAAGCGGAATCCCGTGTCGCTCTACCGCGCGCAGCGGCGCGGCGGCAAGGGCAAGATCGGGATGGGCGTGCGCGACGAGGATTTCGTCGAGACGCTCTTTACCGCCTCCACGCATGACTATCTATTGTTCTTTACGGACGCGGGCAAGGTGTACTGGCTCAAGGTCCACGAGCTTCCGGAGGCCGGCCGCGCGGCCAAGGGCAAGGCGCTGGTGAATCTTCTCACGCTCAAGGACGATGAAAAAGTGACGGCCACCCTGCCCGTGAAGGAATTCCGGGAGGACCAGTTCGTCATCATGGCGACCAAGCAGGGCATCATCAAGAAGACGGAGCTCTCCGCCTACGGCAATCCGCGTGCGGGCGGCATCATTGCGCTCACGCTGGACGAAGGCGACAAGCTGATCGGCGTGCAGATTACGGACGGCCAGCGGGAAATTCTCCTGGGCACGAAGCAGGGCATCGTGATCCGGTTCAAGGAGAACGAGGCCCGCCCGATGGGCCGGACCGCCCATGGTGTCCGCGGCATCACGCTGGAAGAAGGCAACGAGGTGATCGGCATGGAGACGATCACGCCGGATTCCACTACGGCCATCCTCACGATCACCGAAGGCGGATTCGGCAAGCGGACGCCTGTGGCGGAATATCGCATCCAAGGCCGTGCCGGGAAGGGCATCATCAGCGTCAAGACGACGGACAAGACCGGGCTGGCCGTCGGCTTCCTCCAGGTGCGCGACGACGACGAGATCATGCTGATGGCGGCCATGGGCAAGATTCTCCGGTGCAAGGTGAACGACATCCGCGAGATCGGCCGGAACACGCAGGGCGTCCGCGTCCTCGAATTGGAAGGCGAGGCCGACCGGGTCGTCGGCGTGGCCCGCATCGCCGAGCACGAAGAAGATTCGTCCGAGAACGGCAACGGCGGGTAGAAACCAGCACTGAGTAACGAGGACTGAGGGCCGAGCGGTAGAGTTCTCTTCAGAAACCTCGGTCCCCGGCCCTGAACAAGCTTCATCCTTCCCACATGTCAGTATCCATCGTGCCAGAGTGGTTCAGGAAGCTCGACACGGTCGTCAAGCTTGGGCTGGGCGTCTTCATCGGCGCCTTCGTGCTGATCTGGGGCGGCATGTTTCTCACCAGGCCCGACCGGACGATCCCGCCCTACAGCATCGGCTCGCAGGAAGGCACGGCGGTGGCTGTCCACGTGCCGTCCTGGACCAGCGACACGGAGATCGAAACGCTGATCTACCGGTTTCAGAGGGTCGCGCACGAGGGGCGCGAGTTCGGTCGGATGAAGATCCGGCCGACGACGGACAACGATCCGGCCGGGCGCTATCAGCGGATCACGATTTATATCTTTGCCAACGATCACTGGGCCGAGCCGGACATGCTGCACCGGTATCTGTCGTCGGAAACGTCACGCGATCCGGCCGAACAGGCCTTCAAGGCCGAGTTCGAAAAAACCGTGCGAGGCTACTACCGGCTTGACGGGTCGGCCGAGGAAGGCCGGATCGGGAGGATCTATGAAGTGCTCCGGGGGACGGACACGGCGGCCACCGCCGCCTACGCGCGCCAGCTGTTCAAGGGGCCGGTGACGGCGGCCGTCGGATCGCCATCGCCGCAAGCGCCGGCTGACAAACCGGCGTCCTCTCCACTCTCACCGTTTTGACGGCGTTCGCTGCCGGCTCAGCGCCTGCGCGATCACTTCCGTCAGCCGCGCCCGTAATTCCGGGTCCGTCACGGCAGTCGTGTGCGCCTCCGCCTCCGCGAGCGATTGCGGGGATGGTACCGGGGCTGGTCCTTCGTCCGATTCCTCCGGCTCGCGGGTACGCTCGGGGCCGGTCACCGATCCCACCCGCAGCACGATGTCCGTAATCATGGCACTGCCCGCCGCTGCGTTGACCTTCGCGATCAGCTCCGGTTTCAGAAACGTCAGGTGCTGGACCCACACGGAACTCTCCGCGACCAGGTAGAGCTTCTTGAACTTGATCTGGTCGGGCCTGGTATGGGCCGCGATCGTCTCGCCAGCGATCTCGGGCCAGTTCTTGAGGAGCTTGTGCTCCAGCAGCTTCGCCTCCATGCCGTGGCGGCGCGCGATGCCGGTGAGGACCGAGGCGATTGAATCGAAGAAGGAGTGGGAGGCCATGGGGGTATCTTAAGCGCGAGTCATCACGTCGTAAAGTCCGAAAGTCATAAAGTCGAAGCATCGCTTTCTAGGACTTGATGACTTTAAGACTTGATAGACTTTGTGACTGTTTCGCGCCCCGCGTAGTATAGTGGCGCGTCATGGCGAAGGACAAAGATAAGGGCGAGAAAGTCGTCGCCACCAACCGGAAGGCGTTCCACGACTATCACATCGAGGACAGGCTCGAAGCGGGAATCATGCTGCGCGGGACGGAGGTCAAATCACTTCGCGAAGGCCACGTGAATCTCAGGGACAGCTACGCCAGCGTGGACCACGGCGAGGTGTTCCTGCACAACTGCCATATCAATCCCTACAGCCACGGGAACATCTTGAACCACGATCCGCTCCGGCCGCGCAAACTGCTCCTCCATCAGAAAGAAATCACCCAGCTCATCGGCAAGACACAGCAGAAGGGCCTCACGCTCATTCCCCTCCGTATCTATTTCAGCCCGCGCGGGCATGCCAAGGTCGAGCTCGCGCTCGCCAAGGGCAAGAAGCAGTATGACCGCCGCGAGACCATTAAAGAGCGAGAGGCCGGCCGAGAAGTCGAGCGGGCGATGAAGGACAAGCGCCGGTAGCTCCTTCCGCAATCCCCCAATCGTCTCGAACCATCTGATTTACCTCTTGAATTCGTACGGTCGCAAGGGTTGAAACAACTTGCCGGCTACCCCATTGACAATGGTTCTAGCTAGGACTATCTTACAAGGTCATGGATGCCCGTGCGCGAGCGGGATTGCTGAAAACCCGGATTAAGGGTTTTCTCCGGCCGCACCAATCGCGATAAACCGTAGAAGAGCGGCCGGCTCAACCAAAGGTTGGTATGGAGGGACCCATGAAAGCATTCTTTCAGTCCGACGACAGTTGGACGGGCTTGATCCTGAGACTCACGCTCGGGCTCGTCATGTTCCCGCATGGCGCGCAGAAGCTGCTGGGCTGGTACGGCGGGCTCGGGTTCGACGGGACGATGGGATTCTTGACCGTGACCATGAACCTCCCCTGGCTGATCGCGATCCTGGTAGTCATTGCCGAGTTTTTCGGCAGCCTGGGGTTGCTGGTCGGGTTTCTGACCCGGTTCAGCGCGGCGAGCATCGGCGTCATCATGCTGGGCGCGATCACCCTGGTCCATTGGCCGAACGGCTTTTTCATGAACTGGTTCGGCAGGCAGCCGGGCGAAGGCTATGAGTATCACCTGCTTGTTCTCGGCATCGGCATCGTGCTGACGATCGTTGGCGCGGGCCGCTGGTCGGTGGATCAGCAGATTGCGCAGAGGATCGCGAAGTAAACGTCGGAAGGAGATATACCATGTTTGTTGTCGCAGGGGTCACGGGCAACACCGGATCGGTCGTCGCGCAGACTCTGCTCGATCGGAAACAGCCGGTCCGGGTGATTGTGAGGACGGCGGACAAGGGAGCGGCCTGGAAAGCCAAGGGGGCTGAGGTAGCCCTGGCCTCGTTGGATGATGTACAGGCATTGACCAAGGCGTGTGAGGGCGCCACAGGCGCCTATTTGCTAGTGCCGCCCAATTACACGGCAACGTCCTACCTCGACGACCGCAAAAAGGTTTCCGAGGCGCTGGCCAAGGCCGTCAAGGCGAGCGGGCTCAGCCATGTCGTGTTCCTCTCCTCCATCGGGGCACATTTGCCCGAGGGAACAGGCCCGATTCGCATCGTCCGCTACGGAGAGCAGCAACTCGGGGCCGTGGCAAAAAATCTGACGATCCTCCGCCCGCCCTCCTTTCTCGACAACTGGGCGCCGGTGCTGGGCGCGGCCAAGGCCCAGGGCATACTCCCCTCCTTTCTCGAGCCGGATCGCAAGATTCCGATGATCTCGACGCTCGACATCGGGCGCATCGCCGCGGAGCAGCTCATCGCTGGGGGCCAGGGACGAAAAGTGCTGGAACTGTCCGGTCCCGAGGACTACAGCCCCAATGACATCGCGGCGGCGTTGGGGAAGCTTCTCAAGCGGGCCGTCACGGTTCAGCACGCGCCGCTCAGCGCGGTCGTGCCGACGTTCAAGTCGTTCGGATTTTCCGATGACGCCGCGCGCCTGTTCGAGGAGATGTACCGGGGCTTCGAGCAAGGCACCATCAATTACGAGAAGACAGGCGCAACGCACGTGCGCGGGCACGTGACCGCGACGGAAGCATTGCAACGTCTCGTGTAAACCGACGCGGCAAGGTATCGGTATTCAGGAAAGAGAGGTGCACCATGAACATGACGCAGGTTGCACAGACAAAAGGTCAGGACAGAGGACAGGTCAAGGAAGTCGCGGAGGTGCATCGACACGGATCGGCCCACATGGTCGGGGACGGGTTTCCCGTGCGCAACCTGATTCCCGGCGACGATGTCGGCGAGCAACTCTCGCCCTTTCTGTTGCTGGACCATGCCGGGCCGGCCTACTTCCCGCCCACCGACACCCCGCGCGGCGTGGGCGAGCATCCACATCGCGGGTTCGAGACCGTCACCATTGTCTATGAGGGCATGGTGGCGCACCGGGATTCGGCCGGCAACGCCGGCGTGATCGGACCGGGCGACGTGCAATGGATGACGGCCGCCTCCGGCATCGTGCACGAGGAAATGCACGAGAAGCAGTTTGCAAAAAAGGGAGGCACGCTCCACGCGATTCAACTGTGGGTGAACCTCCCCAAGGCCTTCAAAATGTCCAGGCCCGGCTACCAGACGCTGCCGAACAAGGAGATTCCGGCGGTGGATCTGGAGGGCGGCGCCGGACGCCTGCGCGTGATTGCCGGCTCGTTTCAGGGCATCAAGGGACCGGCCAGGACTTTCACGCCGGTTCATCTCTATGACCTGCGCGTGAAGGCGGGTCATCATGCAGATTTGACTGTGCCGGCCGGACTCAACACAGCGGTGTTTGTGCTGCAGGGCGAAGTTGCCATCAACGGATCCGGGCCGGTGAAGGAAGCGGAGCTGGCACGCCTCGATAAGACCGGCGAACGGATCGCCGTCGAGGCCGTGTCGGATGCGACCCTGCTGGTGCTCAGCGGGGAAGCCATCCCCGAGCCCATCGCCCGCTATGGCCCCTTCGTAATGAATACGCAGGAAGAGCTGGCCCAGGCCGTGAACGATTACCGGATGGGCAAGATGGGGCATTTGGACTGAAGGCGTGCGCGACGCGCATGCGAAGGAAGGACAGAAGACCATGGCCGTGCAAGTGTATGGCTGCAACCACATCGTGATCGAAGTCACCGACGCCAAAAAGGCCGTGAAGTTCTATTCGGATGTCTTCGGACTCAAGATGCTCCGTGGCGGCGAAGGCGCGGCCTGGTGCAAGCTGGGCGAGCACCAGTTCATGGCCATTTTCGAGGTCGAGACGCTGCAGCCGGACCGCGTGAAGCATTTCGGGCTGATGGTCCGCGATCAGAAACAGATCGACGAAGTGCGCCGGAAGCTGACGAAGAAATACAAACTCAAACTGCATCCGAACTTCCGCTGCGATTTCCGCGATCCCTGGGGGAACCGCATCCAGGTGGGGGACCTGCACGACGAGTCGCTCGTCTGGTTGCTCCCCTATCAGGAAGTCCAGAAGGCCGGCGTCACGTTTACGAAATGAGGTCAGCCATGGCCCTCGATCACACACATCATCAGCATGGACATCACGAGCATCACGAGATGGCGGGAGAGGGAACCTCGCTCACTAGCCTCGCTGTCTCGGCCACCATCCATTGTCTCACCGGCTGCGCGATCGGTGAAGTGCTTGGCATGGTGATTGGGGTAGCGCTCGGCTGGAGCAATGCCGCGACGGTCGCCCTTTCCGTCGTATTGGCCTTTCTCTTCGGCTACTCAATGACCCTCTGGCCGCTCCTTGCCGGTGGAATGGCGTTCAGGACGGCAGCGGGGCTGGCCTTGGCCTCGGATACGCTCTCGATCACGATCATGGAGATCGTGGACAACGCCGTGGTGCTGATGATCCCCGGCGCGATGGATGCGGGACTGACCAGCCTGTTGTTCTGGGGAAGCCTTGCTCTGTCGCTGGCCGTGGCTTTCGTTGCCGCCTTGCCGGTGAACCGCTGGCTGCTCAGCAAAGGCCGCGGCCATGCGCTGGTCCACGCCCATTATCATTGATGGCAAGAGCAGGAAGGGGAATTGCGATGAAAGCCCACTATCTCGGCCACGTGGTGTTCTATGTGAAGGATTTGGAGCAGTCGCTCGCCTTCTACCGTGACCTGCTTGGGTTCACGGAAGTCGGTCGTGTGTTCAACGGCGCTGCTGCCGCGCTCACGTCGGGCCGCACGCACCATGAGCTGCTGCTGATCCAGGTGGGCGACGCCCCTCCCCTGCCGCCGGGGCGCCGGCTGGGGCTCTACCACATCGGCATCAAGGTCGGAGACACCCTGGACGAATTGCGCGTGGCAAAGAAAGAGCTGGAGCAAGCCGGCGTGGAGATTAACGGCATGAGCGATCACACGGTGAGCCAGAGCCTCTATCTTCACGATCCCGACGGCAACGAAGTGGAGCTGTATGTCGATGCAGGCGAGGCGATCTGGAAAAACAATCCGGCCGCGGTGCTGTCCCCGATCAAGCCGCTGCGGCTGTGAATGCTGGCAAACCCTTGATTCCTGCGTTATCATGAGCATCTAAAATAGATGAAGCCGGATTGTCGTTTAAGGTTGTTCAAAACGACCGTCCGGCAAGGCCGCAGCAAGCGAGGGACCGAGGCATACGTTTTTCGGTATGTTGAGGTTCCGAGCGAAGCGAGAACGCAGCCGGCGGTCTGTTTTCAACAACCTGAACAAAGGGGGCGACCGGTTTCGACGGGGATCAAGAGGTCACCAGTGCATGCCGAGCTCTCGGGGTCTCGTAAAACCTCCGGGAAAACGCAACTGCCAATCAAGAACTGGCACTCGCGGCTTAAGCCGTGACGTCTCTCCACCTGAGGCCCGCGGGGGTGGAAGGGGCGCGATGCAGCGGGCTGGTCCAAGGCTGGTGCTCAGCGGCTGAGGACGAGAACTTTCTGGGCTAGTGGCTGTTCTAAGCCTGCCGATGGGCGTGGGCGGCTGCGAAACTCAAACAATCGGCTAAGCATGTAGGTCTGGTGCGCTGAAGGTCTTCGGACCCGGGTTCAAATCCCGGCGCCTCCACCATAAAAAGCCCCTGAGTTTAAACTCAGGGGCTTTTTTATAAAAGCTCTCATTAAGTGGTCATCGGAAAGAAGCATGACCCACAAAAAGACCAATAAATTGTCACCCATCAGTGCATCTTATTTGACAGGGTTTGTTGATGGAGAAGGAACTATCACTCAAGAGCAACTTTGCCAACGAGAAGAGTTTATTCAACAGTTCTTTGACATCCGACCGGCCGAAGCTACAGGGAGGCCACACCCGTTTCCGAGATCGTCATAAACCGTGACTCGCGATGAAGATCCATAAGTGTTTTTGTAGTTACTCCTTCGGCGGATAATTCAGTATCACCGGTTTACGAATTCGCAACCGCTGCATCTTTATGGTCCGGCACGTTGTGCAGGACCGGATCTTCCTCTTCCTGGTCCGGCACCTCCAGGCTGCCCCTGAAGCGCACTCCTGTTTCCATCGAGAGGAGCGGTGTCATCACGGAACCTTTGAGGAGGGCCGGCTCGAGCAGCGCGATCTTTTCCGTGGCGGCCACGTTGCCGATGATCGTGCCGCAACTCACGATGGACCTGGCGCGGACCGTGGCTCGAATGACGGCGGTCCGGCCGATCAGCAGCACTCCTTCGGTATGGATCTCGCCGTCGACTTTCCCGTCGATGCGGATGGTGCCGTCGTAGCGGAGGACGCCTTTGAACTCCGTATCGGCGCCGACGATCGCAGTCATCTCCTCCCCCGACGATTCGCCTGACAGGGATGCGACCTCTTGCGACATGCGTTCCAGCAAGGCGACGCTGGTTCCCTGTCCGCTCCCCTGTTCCTGATCCTCGGTCCGTTCAAACATAGATGGTCTCCTTGAGCGAAAGTTCGTTGTGTGCTGCGGCAGATGCGTCAGGCAAACTCTGCCACGATAATATGAGCAGGGAATATGCCAGTACGGACACTGGAGGCAGGTCTACTGTTCGATGAGAGAAAATGCTGAAGAGACCGATAGTTAGCCAGAGGTGTGCAGATAAGGCGACGGAGTCAATACTTGTTCAGACTGTTGGCTGGAGCCTACAAACTGAAGGCTTTTGCCTACCCTGGCGGGATACGTTCCTTGTCCTGTTATGCGACTGCGCGAATGGGTGACGCGTCCCCGTCGCTGGACAACTCCTCGGTCTCGTAGACCGTGTTCATGTTATCGGTGAGCAACGCGCCGTCGTCCACCAGGCACACGGGCGCACGCACCGTGCCGTTCAACGAGGCCGAGTCCAGCAGTTCCACTTCCTCCGAGGCTATGATGTCGCCGACGATCAGGCCCCGGCAGATGACAGAGCCGGCATAGACATTGCCGACCACGATCGCCCCTTCACCGATCATCAGGAGGCCGTCCGTACAGATGTCGCCTTCGACTCTGCCGTCGATCAGGACCGTGCCTTGCGCGCGAATGGTTCCGCTAATGATCGTGTCAGCCCCGATCACCGTCGATGCTTCCAGGCCCTGTCTATCCATGACCGTTCTCCTTGGCGCAATGAGTGATACCTTGGTAAATAGCAGGACCGGTGCCGTTCCATCGAATCCATAACCCATTGATTTATATGGTAACTAGTTGAAGGAGGGATGAGCAAAGTTGTACACCCGTTCAATTGTGTGCAGGGGGGGTGCGTTACGTTCGGTCAGGATGGCTCGACACGATCCCGTCCACGCCCAGCGCGCGCATCCTGGCGATGTCTGCCGGTCTGTTGACGGTGTAGACGAACACCCTGAGGCGTGCCTTGTGAAGTGCCTTCATGAGTGGCAGCGTGGCGGTGTCGAAGCGCAGGCCTACATGCGTGGCCTGAAGCCTGGTCGCTTCGGCAGCCGGATCTTTGGATAGCCGTTTGAAGAGGACCAGCGTGCGGGCGTCGGGGTCGGCCCGGCGGACGTGCTGCAATTCGTCGTGCAGGAACGAAGCATAGATGATCTCACCGGGAAAGCCGCTGGCGCGGACGATCCCGCAGACATCGTAGGCCAGGCCCTCGGCTTTCAGCTCCAGGATCAGACCGATCCGGCCACCGGCCGTCGCGAGCGCCTCCTCGAGCGTGGGAATCACCTGGCCGCCGCCGGCATCCAGCTTCCGGATGTCCGCCAGCGTCATCTCGGCGGCCGCGCCTTTTCCGTTCGTCGTGCGGTCCACGCGCTCGTCGTGCAGCAGGATGAGGGATTCATCGGCTGTCCGCTGCACATCCACCTCGGTGAAATCGCACCCGATGGAGATCGCTTTTTCAATGGACGCCAGCGTGTTCTCGGGCGCGTGGCCGCAGGCGCCGCGATGGCCGATGCGGAGGACCTTGTGGCTGGGGCTTTCTTTTGCCATGCGACTGTCCTACCATATCAAAGTATGGCGGAGAAAAAAGCGAGGAAATCGCCGCTACCCAGGGGCGCCAGACGGCGCCGGAAACCGGTCGGTGCATCGGTCGGCCTGACCGCGACGGAACTGCAGTCCGCGGCTCCTCCGGGCGAGGTGGCGGAGCTGCACCGGACTGTCGAAGGCGACGGCGGCAAGGTGCTGTCCATCTATCGCGAGCCCTACGGCGGCAGGTGGGTCGTGATGGCGGCCCTGCCGATCGACCTGGTCGAGCCCACCCCTTATCAGCGCAATCTGTCCGGCACGCACGTCCGTAAATTGGAAGCCGTGATCGGGAAACTGGGCCGTTTTCTGGACCCGATCATCGCGGTGCGCGCGCCCCAAGAGGGGGGTAAAGGGGTAGAGGGGTACAGGGGTAAGGGGGGTGAGGGAGCAGGAGGGCGCGCCAAATACTGGACTCCGAATGGCAATCACCGGCTGTCGGCCATGAAGACCCTCAGCGCCAAATGCATCACGGCGATCGTGATCCCGGAAGCCGGCACGGCCTACCAGATCCTCGCACTGAATACCGAGAAGGCGCACAACCTCAGGGAAAAAGCGCTGGAAGTCATCCGCATGTACCGCGAATTGGCGCAGCTCGACCACGTGAGCGAGGAGCACTACGCGCTGGAGTTCGAGGAGCCGGCCTTCGTGACCCTGGGCTTGTGTTACGAAGAGCGGCCGCGCTTCAGCGGCGGCGCGTACCATCCGGTGCTGAAGCGCGTGGAGCAGTTTTTTGCCAAGCCGTTGCGGACGGCCATGGATGTCCGCCGGCAACGCGCGAGGACCGTGCTGGAACTGGACGATCTGGTCGTGAAACAGGTCGAGGCCTTGAAAGTCAGGGGGCTGACGAGTCCCTATCTCAAGAGCTTCGTCGTGGCGCGGATCAATCCCCTCCGCTTCCGTCCGAAGGATGCCCCGCCGCTCTCGTTCGACGAGGCGCTCGACCGCATGACCAAAGCCGCCGCCAAGTTCAATCCGGACAAAATCCAGGAACGTGACCTGGCATCGTCCGGAGGGGTTCAGGATGACAGCGAATAAACGACAAAACGATTGAGGCGCTTCTCACCCGGCCTCAATTACGGTATGGTAGTAATCAAAGGACTGCCGGACCTCACGAAGCACGGCAGGAAAATTTCTATGAGCCTGGCCGACAACAAATGCGTACCGTGCCGGGGCGGCGTGCCCCCGGTGGAGAAAGCCAGAGCGGACGAACTGCTCAAGCAACTGGGCCGCGGCTGGAGCCTGAATCAGAAAGGCCATCTTGAGCGGCTGTACACGTTCAAGGATTTCGCCCAGGCGCTGGCGTTTGTCAACAAAGTGGGCGCGGTCGCGGAAGCGGAGGGCCACCATCCCGACCTGTCTCTCGCCTGGGGCAAGTGCGGGGTCGAGATCTGGACCCACAAGATCAACGGCCTGACGGAAAGCGATTTTTATCTGGCCGCGAAAGCGGATCGCGAATTCGAGGCCTTCCGCTCCGCTGTCTGAGGACGGTTCGTTCTCCGGAACCAATAGTTGCCAGAACAGACCGTAAAGGAGGAACGTATGATACCGGCATTGCGCATAATCCTCATCAGTGTGTTCTGCCTGAGCCTGATCGGGCCGGCTCTTGCCGGAGAGAAAGGGAACCGGGAAGCCGGCGGCGCCAAAGACCTCGCGGCGATGTCACAGCAAGATCTGATCAAATTGGCCTTGAGCGCGGCACCTGCTCATATTTCCAAGGACGCCGCCGTGATGCTGCCGGACAAGGAAGGCAGGCTGGTGGAAGCGAAAAAAGGCAGCAACGGATTTACCTGCATTCCCACCGTCAACAACCGGCCCGTGCCGGACCCCATGTGCTTTGACGCGGCGGTGGGCCAGTGGGTGGATGCGCTGGTGAACAAGAAGGAGCAGCCGGGCAACACCGTGCCGGGCATCTCGTACATGGCGCGCGGCGGCTATCACTGGGAGAAGGACGGGAAAATCCTGATGAATGAAGAGCCCGGCGCTAAACTGGTCAAAGAACCGCCGCATTGGATGTTGATGTGGCCGTTTGACTCCAAAGCAGCCGGGCTTCCCACGCTCCCGAACCCGTCCGGTGTCTATATCATGTTCGACGGTTCGCCGTTTGCGCACTTGATGGTGTATCAGGACCCGAACAAGATGAAATAGCGATCGGTGGCGAAGGGCACGCCGGTCAAAGCCGGTCGCTTCGCTGTTTGTCCGATGTCCATGGAGACGGGTGGTCCTGTGGGTCCCTTTGCGTTACGGAGAGGCGCACAATGAGCAGAGTCATCATGACCATGTTGCTGGCCGCTTTGATCGTTGCGGATGCGCGTGCCCAGACGGCCCTGCGCATTCCCGAGAACGCCACCGAGCGGAAACCGTTCATCAGCCAGGATCTGCCGCAACCCACCGTGGTCCAGGGCAGTTTTTTCTCCGTCGAGGTTCCAAAGGACTGGACCGTCTCGTCCATCGGCCCCACCGAGAAATTCCTGGACGATATTCTGGTGACAGCCGGTCGCGATCCCCTGTTCGAACATACGTACCTCGGGCTGCACACCTTCAAGCAGCCGGCGCAACTCACGATCGAGGAGAAGTTCGCCAGGGTGAAGGGGAAGCTGTCGGCGTCGGACAAGCTGTCGCAGGAAACGTGGCAGGGAAAGAAATGGATCGTGAAGGAATATGCCTGCAAGAGCCGCGTGATGGAGTCGGCTGCGCACTGCTGGACGGCGTGGATCTACGGGGAGAACAAATGGGTCGGCATCCTGACCGCTTCCACGCCTGACTCGCTCGCCGACCGCTATGCGGCGACCCTTCGGGCGATGATGCGAAGCGTGAAGTTCACCCCGCCCGGCCGGTAACGCCCCGGCACGGTTTCTTCCGGCGGAATTTACATCGAGAGCTTCTGCGCGACGTTCCGCATCTGCACCCCGTGCACGAGCGACGCGCCGCCGCGGATGGCGCAGGCGACGTGCACCGCCTCGGTCATCTCTTCGACATTCGAGCCTTTTTCCAGGCTGGCCTGCGTATAGGCGTCAATGCAATAGGGACACTGCACGGTGTGGGAGACGGCCAGCGCAATGAGCGCCTTTTCTCGTTCCGTGAGCGCGCCTTCCTTGAACACGGCGCCATAGTAACTCGAGAATTTTTCCCACAGCTCCTTGTTCCCCTTGCCGATGTCCGCAAACTTCCCCAGGTCGTGAGGGTGATAGTAAGTGTCCATGTTTTTCTCCTTTACGGTGATGAACGCTGTTTTGATATTAGGCGAGACTGGCGGGAAAGGCGCGAAATGCAAGTCGCGCGAGTCACGCCCGTCTCGCAAGTCTCGCAGCCGTTAGGCTGTTCCCGGTTTATCGGGTTCGGTTTCGGAGAGGATTTCGGTGAAGCGGCTGCCGACGATGGTCGTGACTTTGGCCATCAACTCCGTGACTTCCTTCAGTTCACCAGGTTGCAAATCCTGCTTGAGCTGAGGGTGAACGGCCCATTGCGCGGAGACCTGTTTCCCCTCGCGGGCAATCAGCACGCGCAACAATTCGACTTCCTTCGAGACGGTCTGGCCGTTTCCCGGCTGATCTGGAGGGGTCTGTGTCGCCATGTCACCTGCTTTGCGCGAGAGGCATCATACCGAAGGCCGGTTCAGGACTTCCACCATTTCGTTGTGGATGTGGTGATTACTGGCCACGAGCTCGAGGCCGTAAATCGAAAAGGGCCCGCCCTTGAAGTCGCTCATGTGTCCGTCCGCTTCGGTGACCATGAGGGATCCGGCGGCTGTGTCCCACGGATTGAGTTTCAGCTCCCAGAATCCGTCGAACCGGCCGCAGGCGACGTAACAGAGATCGATCGCGGCCGCGCCCATGCGGCGCATGCCCTGCGCGCGCAACGCAAAGTTGGCGAAGTGATCGAGATTGTTCTGCTTGCTCACCCGGATGTCGTAGGCAAAGCCGGTGACCAGCAACGCGCCATCGAGCTTGGGGGTGTGCGAGACGTGAATCGGCTTGCCGTTCAGCGTCGCGCCTCCGCCGGCCTCGGCGACGAACAGCTCCTGCCTCGTCGGATCGAAGACGACGCCCAGGATGCACCGGCCCTGGTATTCCACGCCGATCGAGACGGCGTAGGCCGGAAAGCCGTGCGCAAAATTGGTCGTGCCGTCGAGCGGATCGATGATCCATTTGTACGGGGACGTGCTCCCCGCCCGTCCCCGTTCTTCTGCCAGAATCTCGTGGTCGGGAAACGTGCGGCCGATCGCGTCCACGATCGCCTGCTCCGAATGGGTGTCCGCATCAGTGACGAGATTGAGCGCGGCCTTGTGCTCGACGCGGAACCCGTTTTTGGCGTACTCGTTCAGGATCGCGCCGGCCTGGCGCGCGGCGTCAACGGCGACGGTCCTGATCCGCTCGCGAGTCGAACGGTCGGGAAGCTGATCGGTTGCCTGCTGCGACATGAGGTGGATAATACCATACGGAAGGTTGAGGTTTAGGCTAAGGCTTAGTAAAGATTTTTCATCCTCCTCAACCTCAGCCTGAACCTCAACCTTCTTCAAAACGTCGCGCGGAGCTCGGCAAAGAACGCCGAATTGTTCTGCAGAAATCCATTGAGCGACTCCTTGCGGCCGTTGAACACGTCCCACCCCATGAAGCCCTTCCATCTGTCGGTGAAGGCGTAGGACACGGAGGGGCGCACGAAGAAATCGCTCCGGTTGGCATTCCAGACGCCCAGCAGCTCCGCCTCCAGCGTATCGTTCCACCATTGGGCCTTGATCCGCCCGCTGAGCCCTTCCTGAATCCGGTCCATCTGCTGTTGGAAGATCACGTTGAGCACCGCTATGTTGCGCACCGCCGGATCCTGAATCTTGAACATGTCCTGGTAATTGATGATGAATCGCTGATAGGCCTGCAGGTTGATGTTCAGGTCTTCCGTGACGTCGTGGTCCACGCCCAGCACGTAATAGACATAGGGGTTCTTGACGTCGATGTTGGTTCCGTCCGGGTCCTGGGTATGCACGTAGGCGCCCTCGCCGCGCACACCGAATCGGCCGAGGTTCTTCGCAAAGTCCGCGCCGACCATGTGGATGCGATTATGCGTGAGCTCCGTCAGTGTCGGCGTCGTCGAGTGGCCTGTTGGGATCACGTCCAGCCCGTAGTAGTAGCTGACCGACCAGTCAAAGTCGCCGCCGGTGTGGTCGAGTTTGGCGGCGAAGCCCTGCTCGGTCCACCGGCCCTGCGAGCGCTTGTCCTCCGTGATCTGGAATCCCGGCGGGGCCGTCAACGGAATCGTCGAGGGATTGAAGATCGGCAGCCAGATCAACGACAGCGTGTAGTCGCCGCGATAATAGTTGGCCTTGAGCGCGGCGGTGCCGATCCGGCGCTCCTCCTCGTCCCTGGCGGAGAGCAGCGTGAAGTCCTTCGGCGTCAGCACATCGGTCGGATTGAGCGCGTCGGCACGCCCCCACGTAATGATCTGCTTGCCTACACGGAGGTCCACGTTGCCGAAATAGAAATTCGTGTAGCCCTCAAGCATGCGGCCCTGGAACCGGCTGTCGTTGCGCAGATTGTCGTCGGTGATCCGCCATTCTATTTTAGCGTCCCCCCATGATCCGAACTTGGGAAGCGCCTTGGGTTGGAAGGTGAGGCCCGGAAGACTTCTCTGGTCGTCCAGCCGCTTGGAAGCCGAATAGTAGTCGCTCCGGACGAACCCGCCGAGCCCCAGTTTGTCGATCCAGGCAGTTGTGGCCGATGGTGGCTCCTCCGGTGGCGCGGGCGTCGCGGGCTCCAGCGAGGGATCGGCGGCGAACAGGCACGTCGGCAGCGCGAGCAGGATCGCGGCGAGCGCAATAGCAGCGAGTGATGAGTAACGAGTGATGAGTGTGAAATCAGCCGTTCTCAACTCAACACTCAAAACTGATCACTCATCACTGGTTACTTTTCACGCTCCAAATAGCGTGTCGTGAAGAAGTCTTCCCCTACCGGCTTTTTCGTGTCGAGGTTTTCGAAGATCAGGAGCGTGCTGTGCCCGGTCTGGAGGTTTTTGACCTCCCGCTTCAAGGCCCACCACTTGTGGCCGGCGGCGTCCACTTCGACGATCTCCGGGACGACCATCGTCTTCAGCGGCCGGCCGCCGGTATCCATGAACTCGACTTTCTTTTCCATGAAATTACTCTTGCGGATCCACGATGTCTTCTTGCCGTAGCCGTAGTCCTTCCGGATCTGCTCGGAGGCCGGGACGGATTCGATGACCCAGCAGTCCTCCCCGTCGAGGGCTTCGCTTTTGAGAATGACGTGTTTGTAGGTATCCACGACCGGCACCAGAATGTCGCCGTACGAAAAATCCGATCCCACGAAACTGTCCTTCTTGTTGTTGGCGACCAGCCGGCGGACCTTCTTCAGCGCCGGCAGGTAGATCCACATGTCGTCCTCGCCGTCGTAGTGCTGCACCTGCAGGTAGCCCGTGCCTTCGACATCGCCCGGCTGGAGGAACCGGATCATGATCTTGCTGTCGATTCCGTTCGGCTGGAGCAGGCTCACGCTGCGCGTCTTGCGGACGCGCTGCTGGCCCTTGTCGTTGGTCAGGGTCATGGTGCTCTCGTTGAGCATGTGCTTGATCTTGGTCACGTAGAAATTCTTTTCCATGATGTCGCGCGCCGATGGTTCCTCCGCCGAGGCCGGCGCTGCCAAGGCGGCGGCACCGATCAGCATGACGGCGGCGAAGAGATGTGTCGATGGTGGTCTCATATCCGGTCCTTTCTGATTTAGCCTTGCGCCCCCCTCGACTGTGCTCGGTCGTTCGACCCAGTGGCTCTCGACAGGGGCCCTGAGCTTGTCGAAGGGTCGAGCCCTGCGTCCCGTGCCTGCGCGGCAACCGGCGCGCCGCTTTTGCCGAATGCGAACCCTGGTTTCAGCCGGTGCAGAATGGCCGGCAGCAGGGCGATGGCGGCCAGGCAGCTCACCGCCATCGCGACGGCCACGAGGAAACCGAGGCGCTGGTGCATGCCCAGCCCGCCCAGCATGAGTACGGAATAGCCGGAGCCGACGGCCAGGGCGACGAACGTCACGGCCTTGCCGGCGGTCGCCAGCGTGGTCGTGACCGCGCGGTCCACGTCCCCGTGTTTGGCCATCTCCTCGCGCAGCCGGTAGATCAGATAAATCGCATAGTCGGCGCCGACGCCCACGGCCATGGCGGAGACGGCCGCCGTGCCGATGTCCAGCCGGATGCCGGCCAGGCCCATCACGCCGAAGTTTGCCAGGACCGCCAGGGTCAGGGGGATCAACACGAACAGGCCGGCCAGCGCGGAGCGCAGCACCACCGACGAGATGACATAGATGCTCGCGGCGATCGAGCCGATGTTCAGCAGCTTGCCCTTGACCATGACTTCGTTGAGCGCCGCGCCCTGGGCCATGCCGCCGCCGATGCTGATCGTGTAGTCGGGCGGAAACTGCTTGGCGACGAAGGGACGCAGCTCGGCGATGATCTGCTCGATGACGGCCGTGCTGTCGGTTTTCAGGTAGGCCCAGATGACCGCCGACTTGTATTCGTAGTCCACGTAGGTGTCGAAGTCGCCGGGATCGCCCGACATGGAATAGAGCAGCAGATATTGCGCGTTCAACTCGCGCGTGTCCGGCAGCCGGTCCTCCTTCGGATCATCCGCGTGCATGGCCTTGTTCATTTTCTTCATGAAGTCGGCGAGCGACTGGGTTTTGCCGACCGTCTGATAGGTCTGCTCGAGGTGCTGTTGCACGGCTTCCATCGCGCGCAGCGCCGCGGGGTTCTTGATGGCATCCGGCCCCGGCCCCTCGATCAGGAGGTACAGCGTGTTGGTCCCCCCCATGCCCGCATTGAGCGGAACGTCGTCCCGGCGCACCTGGCTGTCCGGAGAAAAATTTCCCTTCAGGCTGTTGTCGATGTTCAGGAGATGGATGCCGAGCGCCAGCAGGAGCAATCCCGCCAGCACGGTTCCAAAGATGGCCCGCCCGCAGCCTGCGACGATGCAGTGGCCGATTTTTTCCAGAAACCGGTCGAAGATATCCCGCATGCGCTCGCGCTCGACCTCATAGCGTTTGGGGGCTGGAATCATGGAGCGGAACGCGGGCACGAAGGTCATTTCCACGATCATGGCAGCCAGCACGCCGATGGCCGTGAAGATGCCGAAGACCCGGATGGTCAGGGTCGGGAAGGCCGTCAGGGCCAGGAAGCTCGCCACGGCCATGCTGCCGGCGGTCAGCATCACCGGACCGACCCGCGCGAGCGATTCGATCACGGAGGCCGAGCTGTCGTGCAGGCGTCCGTACTCCTCGTAATAGCGCTTTAATATCTGGACCGAGTGGCCGTGCGCGATGGCCATGATCAGGATCGGCGTCGTCGCGTTGAATGTATCCATCGGGATATTCAGCATGCCCATCACGCCCAGGCCCCACACGACGCTGATCAGGCCGGTCATCACCGGCACGATGGTGCCCTGGAACGACCAGAACGAGAGATAGGAGATGACGATGACGATGGCGAGCGCGGTAAAGAAGAGCACGATCATCTGTTGCGAATAAATTTCCAGCCAGGCCAGGTTGATCGAAATGCCGCTGAGGTAGATCTTCACGCTGTCGTCGCGCTCCTTGTCGACGACCCGGTCGACGGCTTCCTTGATGGGCCGGTAGCCCTTGAAGCCCTTGCCGGACCTGAAGTCCGCGATGATCAGCGCCATCCTGCCGTCGCGGGAGACGATCGAATTGATATAGGTGGGGTTGGCGTAGACCGCCCGTTTGAGCTGCGCGATTTCGTCGGGCGTCTGCGGCACGGTTTCCATCAGCTGCCGGACCACCATGCCCTCTTCGGTGCCGGCGATGTCCTTGGCTTTGCGGGCAGCGAGGCTGATGACGTTGCTGCGGATCACGCCGGGGATCTCAAGCACGCCGTCGGTGATGCGCTGGATCTTGGCAAGGACCGCGGGCCGGAACACATCGCCGGAGGCGCTCTCCACGCCGATGACGACCAGGTTCCGCCCCCCGAAGATCCGTTCGATTTCGTTGCTGGCGACGACGTAAGGGTGTTCCTGCGGCAGGTTGTCGTTCGGATCCACCACGACGCGGAGATTGCCGATCCTGGTGAAAAAGAAGATCGTGACCGCGGCGGCGATCAGCATGACCGCCACCCGGTAATGCACAATGAAGGTTGCGTAACGGCGCAGCACGGGCGCTCCCTGACTAGAACATTAGAGCCATGCGTTGGGCAAAGGATTCGCTGCCGCTGAAGATGCCCGCAGAATAACGTACGCAATCCGAAGGGTCAACCGCCGCTTGCCTTCGTCCCAGGCGCCGCCGTATGCTCCCGCCGATGACGCAACCCGCTTCGTCAGATCCGGTTCAGGCGCTCCGCGAGGAATTCCGGCGTCATCTGGAGGTCTTTTACGCCGGCCTCAAGCTGGCGGCTCCCTACCACAGCGTGGAGAAAGCGATCGCGCAGTTGACCGCCGCCCTCAAGGCGATGACGCCGGAGGAGCGGGCGCGTCTTGCATCGGATCCAGCCGGTCGGTGGCTGGAGTACCGGAAGGCCTTCGCCGAATCGGAATTGAATCAAAAGCACCGCGGCATCATCGCCGGATTGGCAAAATCGGGACAGACCGGGAACCTGGCGAAAGAGTACGATCACTTCCTGCAATTATTTATGTCTTAGGGGAACTGACGCCCTTCTTTTGGCGTCTGTCCCTGTACGTCTTGGGGACAGGCACCGTCCTGCGGCCGGAGCCTGTCCCCTGCCAGGACGGCCCGCAGCTCCTGGTACGCCTGCATCAG
>Ga0209541_10004288_pt1 | contig 25428 bp, 28 predicted proteins | sample RifCSPlowO2_01_FD_184027 | JGI IMG/M metagenome (GOLD analysis project Ga0209541, IMG submission 184027) | Groundwater microbial communities from Rifle, Colorado - Rifle CSP2_plank lowO2_0.1 (SPAdes) (version 2) | ecosystem: Environmental > Aquatic > Deep subsurface > Groundwater | place... | reverse complement strand
ATGAAGGGCATCAAAAGAGTCCACATAGGCCACTTTGTCCTTGTTTTTTTGATTAACCACGTAAAGAGGGCGCTCTCTTTTGAAGACTATGACCCTCACGATATAATTTACAGATAATGCCTTCCGATACGTTTTTAAACCAGCGGTTGTTGCCAGTTTCTATGGTGTATAAAATATCCAGGTCGAGCCGAAGAGTAAGGAGAAACACGCCTGCGGGCAGGGCTGTTATTCATTATGAGCCAAGGAAAAAGTCCAAAGCAACCTGCGCAAAATGCATGTCAAAACTCCACGGAGTTACTCATGGACGGGGCCTGGCTGCCTCAAAGCGCAGCCCTTCAAGGCCTTTTGGAGGGGTTCTTTGCAGCAAGTGCAGCAGGGCTTCTATTAAGGAAATGGTGAGGGCAAATGCTTGATGTAGGCAGGCTATGCGTTAAAACAGCAGGGAGGGAGGCAGGAAAAAAATGCGTGATAGTAGAGCTTGTTGACAAAAATTTTGTTCTCATTGACGGGAATGTCAGAAGAAAGCGATGCAGCATTTCCCACCTCGAACCTCTGGCCGACACAATAGAACTGAAAAAGGGGTCTTCGCATGAAGAGGTTGTTAGCGCATTCAAGAAGCTCGGCATACTATCTGAAGTTTCTAAAGTGAGAAGAAAAGAGAAGGCAAAGGAAGAAACAGCCAAGGAAAAACCAGCCAAGAAAAGGAAGGCTTCAAAAAAGAAATCAGAAGCGCCTAAGAAATGATATTCTTTATTTCAGTCAAATCAATTTCCAAAACACTAACTGGCATTTCCAGCTCCCAGTTAACAAGGACTTTTGGGGAAATTTCCCCGATTATTCCGATTTCCTTTCCATAAGCCTTTATCTTAGCACCCCTTCCGTCTATGAACGCCTTTAAGTCGGAAGCTTCCAAGGAATAATTTACGCCAAAACTGCCCATTACAGCGTCTAGGCACTGCTTTATTTCAGTGAAATCGGTTTTTGTGTGCGATATTGCAAGCGCAAGAACCTCCATGCCAACTATGCGGTTGCCCTTTCTAATATTCACTAATCCCTGCTCAAATACCCTCTGTGGAAAATCACGGTGCTTGTTTTTGGAAAGCACCTCCATCATAACTGGGGTGAGCCAGCTTCTTATCACAGAGAAGGTATCTGACATGATGTTTTCTATTTCAACTAACCCCGTGCCGAAGGTTTCCATTTTCTCTTCCATAACAACCTTGTTGCTTAAGATAGGGCTTAGTATTTCCTGAAATCCAAGGCCAATAGCAATCTCCCTTGCCTTATCAGCAAACCTGTTCATCTCTGTAGCAGAGCCAATAGTATAGCTTTCTAATGGAGCACTTTCGATGTTGTCAAACCCATACATTATCGCTATATCCTCTATGATATCAAACTGATGCAGTATATCTGCCCTGTAAGGGGGAATGCTCACAACGTAATTTTTAAACTCATAACCGGCTTTCATGAGCAGCTGCTTTACATCAGAAGTCTTAATATCCAGTCCAGTAAGCTGTTTTATTTGGTCCCGGTTAATCCTGATTTTCTCGTTAAAAATATAAGGCGTGCGCACTTTTTTACTGCCGTAGTCAATATTCACCGAGTATATTTTATAACCCCTGTCATAAAGTGCCTGAGCAAAAATATTTGTCGCAAGATATATGGCTTTTTCATCTGTGCCAGTAACCTCAAATAACAGGTCAGTATCGCCTGTTTCCACCTTTCCGGTAAAGTTTGAATTTATTATTGGAGGTAAGCTCAGAACATTCTTTTTGTTGTCTATTAGAATCGGATACCTGTTAACACCCTTTAATATCCCCCCGTATTCCCTGCCTTTAGGGTGTTGTTCAAGAATCTCCGCAGGCGTAAGCGCTTTTGAAAATTCAAGAGGGACAAACTTTATTTCATCAGGGGCTTTAGTAGTGTAATGAATCGGAAAGTTTATTCTCTTATAAGAATAAAGACCAATCGAAACCTTCTTGCGTTTTCTCCCATAACTCTCATCCAGCTTTTCCTGCAATTGAATAAGCTGCTTTAAAAAATACCCTGTAATGGGCTTCCCCTTGAAAACAAAGGATGATATAAAAGGCCTGACTTTTTTAACAGAAGGGTCAACAACAATGCGGTAATTTCCCCTGTTTATTTTCAACTCCGGAATACCAAGATGCGTTTTGAAAACACCCCTGAAAAGCCTGGCAAGCCCTTCAACACTCCAAAGATAAGGCAGGTTAGTGTCATCAAAGTCAACCTTTACCTCCCCAGTCTTTTTGTCGTAACCATCAACCTCCCCCTTTGCATAAAGCGTTAGCAACTCACCAAACTCGCTTACAGGAAGCTTCTTACCAAGCAAGTCCTGAAAATCCTTGTACGAAAAGCTTATTGCAGGCATCTTACAACACTTTTTCATTCCTTAAGTATTCCAAATCATGACTGTACAACTGCCGTATGTCCTTAAGACCAAGCTTGAACATCGCAACCCTTCCAAGGCCGATACCCCACGCAATTACAGGCTTATCCACACCAAGAGGCTTCATCATTTCAGGCCTGAATATTCCTGAGCCAGCCAGCTCAATCCAGCCAATTTCAGGATGTTTTGCATAAAGCGCAGCAGAAGGCTCAGTAAAAGGGAAATACGACGGAACAACCTTAATCTTGTCTGTTTCGCAGAATTCCTCTGCAAACATCCTTAACAATCCAAACAAATGCCTTAAGTTAAGCCCATCACCAACAACAAAACCGCCTATCTGGTCAAAGTCGGCATTGTGAGTGGCATCAATCACGTCATATCTGAAACACCTTACAATATGAAAATACTTGCCAGGAATCTCCAGCTCTTTTGAGGAAAGAGTCCTTGGAGATATTGAGGTATCATGCGTTCTTAAAATCAACCTTGCAGTTTTCTTAACATCAAAGTCATAACGCCAGCCCTTGCTCCCAGCAACACCCTTTTCATGCGCATGCTTAACTTTTGCCACTAACTCTTTAGGCAAGTCAGTCGCATACTTTGGTTCCTTAACATAATAAGCGGCATGAATGTCCCTTGCAGAATGGTCCTGAGGCATGAATAATGCATCCATATCCCAAAACTCGCTCTCAACAACAGGCCCGTTCATCTCCTTAAAACCAAGTGCCACAAACTTAGCCCTGACTTCCTCAAGAAACCTTCTGTAAGGCTGCTTTTTACCGAAAAAAATTCTTGGAACCGGCGCTCTCAATTCATAGCCCCTCAGGTTTGCCTGCTTCCAGCTACCACTCTTAAGCATTTCAGAAGTAAGCCTGTCAACAACCTTTTCCTTAAGCTCGCTGCTGGCAGCTATCCTTTTACCCTTTTTTGTCAGAAAGGCTGCCACGCTCCTTTTAACGCTTTTTTTTATTATGGATTTTCTTATAGACAGATTCTGCACAGCTTCTTTCTGCTTTTCACTAAGCCTGCCCAACTCCAAAGGGCATTCCCGCAAAAGCGCCTGCTCAGAAAAACCGCTTTTCAACTCACTCTTCCCCTTCTCTGTTATTTCAAAAACAAGTTCCCGGCCATTTATCATTCCTATAAGCGCCTTTCTTTTCAGCAAGCCTATGCTCACGTTTGCCTCATCTGCTGAAAGCCCTGTTGTTTTAATCAATTGAGAAAGTGAAAGTGGCTTGAGGCTGGCTGCATGCAAAAATCGTTTCTCCGGAAGCCCCTTTTCCCTGTAAACCCTGCCATTCTTGTCAAGCTCAACCACTTCAACAAGCTTTTCCTTAACTTCCACAAGAGCCTTCCCCCTAAGCCACTGCAAAGCCCTCATAACCTCAACTGCCTGCATCCCAGAATTCCTGACAACATCCTCAAAACCAGAATATTTTTGAAGCAGCGGAAGAACTTCCCTTTCAAGCCTGTGCAGGCCAGCAATTACACTCTTCATGCCCTTCAGTTCCCCATCTTTATATTTAAAGCTTTTGAGGCACTAATAATTGTGCATAATAACTCCCCAATGATAAACTTTAAATATGAGTATTGTTTGGTAGTGATTGCTTTAAGCAATTGTATTAAAAAAGGGGGTAGGTAGCACGATGATAATCAAAGAAGAATTTTTAAGCAAATTAAGAACCTATTTCTCATTAAACTTATACGAAGTAAGAATATGGACGGCATTGTTATCCCGGGGCGTGGCAACAGCTGGAGAGCTCTCTGACATTGCAAACGTTCCGCGTTCAAGGTCTTACGACGTCCTTGAGAGCCTTGAAAAAAAGGGCTTTTTGTTAATGAAACTTGGCAAGCCAATAAAGTATGTCGCTGTCCAGCCTGTAGAGGTTGTTGAGCGTGTAAAAAAGCACATGAGAAGCGAAGCTGAAACAAAGATAAAACGCCTTGAAAACATAAGGAACACTGAAATAATAGGCGAGCTCAAAAACCTGCATTCACAGGGGATAGAGCTTATAGATCCTGCAGATTTGTCAGGAAGCATCAAAGGCCGGCACAACCTTTACAACCACCTTGATTTGATGATTAAAAACGCACAAAAATCCGTTACCATATCAACGACTTCACAAGGCCTTCTCAGAAAGATTGAGGGGTTAAAGCCAACAATGGAGAAAGCCAAGAAAAGGGGGGTTAAAATAAGAATAGCAGCCCCTATTACTAAAGAAGCAAAACAATCATTAACAGATGTTTCTGATGTGGCAGACGTGCGCCACTCAGACATGAAAGCAAGATTCTGCATCGTAGACGGAAAGGACATCCTGTTTATGGTGCTTAACGACAAAGAAGTTCATCCAACATACGACGTTGGCATATGGGTGAACACCCCGTTCTTTGCATCAGCGCTTGAAGACATGTTTGACAGCAGCTGGAGAACAATGAAATCTGCAGCGGAAGTTGTAAAGAGATAAACCCCTTTAAATCAGGTAAACAATCAGAGTAGCCACTCCCACTGCCATCAGCACACCTGAAAGCGCCAGTATGAGAATATAACCCGGAACATTTACCTTCAAACTGCTTAAAGAAATTTTTGAAGCTTTTTTCTCTTCATCTTTAGTCTCTGCAACAGAAAGAGCGTTTTCCACTTCGTAAACAGGATAGCCGTTTTGCACAAGAAGCTGCCTTATCTCCGAAGGATTCTTGCCCTTCTTCATCTGCAACGCCACATACTCCAAAAGGTCCATATTACAGCCATTACAGCTTTTAATATTTAAGAGTTGCTTTTTTGGATAAAGCAGAGCAACCGTTACCGCTAATATTCGTCGTAGCAGTAAATACTACAGCTCTTTGCCGCTTCCACTAAAAAAAGAAAACGAAAACAACTCAATACATCTTGTACCTTAAAAGAATCCCAATCCCCCCAAGCGAGTCAAGCCTCTGCCCTGCCTCGTTTTCCGAGTTTATAACAACAACCTCGCCCCTGACTGCCTCTGCATTTTTCATAAGGGATTCCGCTTCCACGCGGTTTTTGTAAATAAAAACATCAGTTACCAGGAATGTTTTAACATTTCCCGACTCAATAGCGCCCTCAACGCCCTTTTTGCCGTAAACAGCCAGCCCATCCCTGCTCACCTCAGTCATAAGCGCCTCAACAAGCCTGCTTTCTTCTGCAGCACGCTGCAGCTTAAGCGCTTCTTTTAACTCCGGCCTCTTAAGAAGCTCCTCAACCGCGTTCTTCCCAACGCTGCTACAGCTTGCCATGACAATTTTCTTCTTTATAACTTCGTTATTAATCTCCTCAATAAGCTCTTCCTTCCAGAAGGCAGGACTTGCCAAAATTATTGATTCCGGCTTATAACGCCCGTCATAATCCTCCAGATTTTTTATAAGCTCCCTATAGAAATTGCCGGTAACCGTCTCAACCCCCTTTTTAGCCACTTTCCCCTTGATTTCGGCAAGAATCTCATACCCCTGGCTCTTAAGCAGGGCAAAAACCGCCTCCTCACGGTCAAGCACAAGAATCAAAGTCTTAGCCTGCTTTTTCGTGGCAATCTCCAGCCTCTTCAACTGATATTTCTGCCAGTTTTCCTTTGTTATTCCTGCCGTAGAGCCAATTTCAAGGGCCAGTGTATGATAGCTGCCTTTAGGAATGTCATCGTTCTCAACAACAGTTTTCCCGCTGATTCTGAGCATTTTTTCCTTAAATGAAACGTCCTCTGCCCCTATTTCCAGGAATACTGTCTTTTTAGAAGCCTCTTTTTCAGTAGCCTTTATCTTGCGAGTAGTCCTGGAACTAACCGCATCGCCCTTCTCAATGAGCTGCGAAAGGTGCCACAGGTCGTCAAGGCTCTGCACGCCAACCACGACCTCGCCATGCTTAAGGTCCCTCTTCAGTATTTTCATATTGGAAGAATAAAGTGGCAAGTTTTTTAATGCTTTCTTAATATTGCACATTCTCTGCAGAATTTACAAATATTTAAATAGACGGATGCCCTATGCTATTAGTATAATAACGCTACTTTTATTAGTATCTCACTGACTAACGCAATGCCACAAATGATAGAGCAGGCTAGAGAGGAAATGAAGAGGGCAGACCACCTTCTTTACGTCAGCCTCAAGTATACAAGGACTGTTGACGTTCTTAAAAGCCTTCTTGACAGGCTTATTAACGCAATTGACGCCATTACCGACAACCTTCTGGACTACGCCCTTGAGAAAAAGATGATTAGCGAGAAGCCGGAAAATCTTGGCCTGAAAGGAGAGCTTGCAAAAAAGACTTTCAAGGACCAGACAATAACAGAAATGGTTGATTTCGGAATGTCCCTTAAGAAAATCAACAGGGCAGAATACAAGAGAAGCAGGGAGTTCAGGAGGCATGTAACAATGACGGCAATCACAGACACCGGCATAGTTGAAATAAATATTGACGTGGTAAAGGAGCATTATTTTAAGACAAAGTCTTACCTTGAGTATGCTGAAAAGCTGATTTTCGGTGAAACTGAACAAATCTAAGCCAATAAAAGTAAAAGAGAAGGCAAGCCTTAAGCCGTTTAAGTCTGTTAAGGAGCTAGACCTTATTCTTTACTGGAGCACTGTGCTTGTTCTTATCATGGCAAATTTCTTTATGGCAATAGTAATTATTCCCTTCATCCTCCTTGCCTCAAATTTTCATTTTTATCTTATAATTGCACTCTTAGGGATAGTCTTCGGCTACGTCTTCAGCATGCTTGTCAACAACATTGAAAACCTTACCCCACACCACCATTTAATAGCTGTTCTGTTCATTCCGGTATTTGCTGTAATCAACCTAATCATAATCTCCACCTCAACCGGCGGAATAGCAGCCCTTCTCGGAATAGAGTCCAAGGCAGAACCCCTAAGCGTGAGCCTATTATACGTTGCTTCCTTCATGCTGCCCTATGCCGTATCTCTGATTAAGAAAAAGTTTTAGAGAAACGAGAAACATCAACTGCAGTCCTTCTCTTTCTTGCAGTCCAGCTCAACCTTCAACTCCAGAACATGCAGCGTCTTTTCAGGAGTTATTCTTATGGAGTTGCTTCCTTCAATCACAAAAGCGTCAATGTTCTTGGAGAAGCTACCCCCCCTTGTATCAACAGATATCCGGTGAGAGTTAAGCTCTATAACGGCATTTTTCCTCTCGCCGTCATCAATGAACTTCAAGATTACAGAGGCGTTTAATGTGTTGTTCTCTATCCTTTCAAACTGGGTATCGTTTATGTCAAAGAAATAAACAGGGAATATTGGCTTGCGAAGCTTTGTCTTTACAAATATCTGGTCAATTAAGTAGTTTCCTTCTTCTGAAACAAAGCGCAACTCATTCTTGCCTTTCACAAAATCCACAGGGTCTATAAACGTCTTTTCAAGGCTTCCGCAGTCTGGGACTTTTGACGAAAGAAGATTGTTGTTAAGCAAAACCATAAGCTTTCCAACTTCACTAACCCTGCAGTCAACAAGGTATATTATAAACGCTTCTTCTATATTTTCAACATCAGCCTCCTCTTCGCTGACGAAAAAGGTATTTACAGCCTCTTTGTTTTCAACTTTCTCTACAGTGGCTGCAACCTGCACGTTCCTTATGTCATAAAAATTGTTTTTCCAGAACTGCCATTTTGCGGGGGAATCAACTGAAAACTGTATCAGGTTTTCCTCCTTAAGCTCTCCAATAGACAAAGGATCCATGACAGTGTTTACCTCTCCCTTAAAAATTTCGTTGTCGTTAAAAAGCACGGTCAACCTCCCGTCATAGTCATTCACAAAAAAGGTAAGCCTGCCGTTTTCTGTCTTATCCTTGATATACAAGGGAATTGTCCTTGAGTCTATGCCTGAGCTTTCAATAAAGACGGAATCCACCTTTTTAATGATGGTATCCTCCTTTTCAGTAAAGAGGTTAAAAGACGGTATGCTGTGTTCAAATTCGCGTTCCCTTAGCTTTGTAACAGTGCCAGGCCTTTCTTCAAGAAGCACTCCGATTAACTCTTCCCCCCCGCCTGCCGACACCCCTGAATCTTTTCCTCCAAGAAGCTCCCCCCTTTCCTCAGAAGGCAAAAGGATTATGAATATAAGTATGAAAGCCCCTACTACGAGAACCAATGAGGCTGCAGCAGCCCCTGAAGGCTGCGCTTTTTTACCTATCATTACCACGAATATTTACATCGCTAACATATAAAGTTTTTTCTTTTGCCCTTCCGGTCTTATCGGATCAAAAGCTTTGCTTTTGGGATGTCCGGAAATCTCCTGATTTTCGATACATATCAAAAAAGTCCCGACTTTTTTGGATGTTCGGAAATGCAAAGCATTTCCGATACATTTTTAAACCTTCCCTGAACACTATTGAATTATAGGGCAAGTGCTTAACTCCAGGTTCAAACCTAGGAAAGTCCACCCACCACGCCCGCAAGGGCAAAAGGCCGCTGCTGAGAGGCAGGTGCTGAAAAGTGCGCTCCAGCGAAGAAACAACACGGCCCTTAGTCAAGGATGAGATGGCGAATCAGGCAGCAATGGCTGAGAGTTAACCCATAGACGTTGCTAAGGGATTCGGTGAGACAGCTGACCGGCCGGTGCAAGTCTTAAGACGCTTAGTCGTATGTTAAGGCAAACCTTCCGAAAGGGGTTTGACAGAAGGTGGCTTATCTTTGCCCTACAATTTTTTAACACATAAAAATGCCCGAACAACTTTTCAGGGAAATACGCTCAATAGAACAAGAAGCTGAAAAAATTATTTCTGATTCAGAGAAGCAAAGCACTGAAATTATTAAAAAAGCCAATGAGCAGGCTGCCGGGATTCTCTCTGAAAAGGATTCCGAACTTAAAGAACTTCGCAATAAAACAATAAAAGATGCGCTTAAAGATGCCTCAAAGCTGAAAGAAAACACGCTGGAAAAAAGTAAAAAAGCCCTTGGCGAGCTGAGGGTCTTAGCCAGCAAAAGAAAAGAGAAAGCGGTAAGCTTAGTCCTTAAGAGCCTTTCGAAACTGATTGGTGGGTAAGATGCTTCAGTCAGAACGCATGAGAAAAGTAGTAATCACAGTCCCAAAGAGTTTTCTCGACAAAACCATAAACGAGCTTTACAAGCTTAACGCAGTCCACATAATAAACCATTCCAAGAGCGATTTGGATATAGGAAACCCCCTTGAAAGCGCCTCCAAAATCTCAGAAGCCCTGATTGCTGCACGCTCCCTTATTTCAAACCTTGGCTTGGCAGGTAGCATGGAGCTAAACAACGGCTTTAAGGCAATAGGTGTAAAGAGCCTTTCACACCTAACCAAGTCACTAAAAACCCTCCAGAATGAAACAAATTTAAAACTTGAAAAAGCAAAGCAGATTTCTGATGAAATAAGCTCTATTGAAACCAAAAAAAACATACTCTTCCAACTGGAAAAACTTGGCATTTCAGTCGAGTCATACAGCAATTATTCCTCCATTACAGTTCTTGCCGGTTATGTGAAAAATCCCGACCTGATGAAAACAGGCCTTCTAAAGGAAACGGACGAATTCGAAATGCACTCTTCAAGCGGAAGCGGTTTTATTGCTTTGTTCGTGTCCAACTCCTTTAAAGACAAAGCCATTGAGGTTCTTGCAAAACACGAATTTTCAGAATTTGACTTGACACCGGTAAAAGATATTAAAGGCAAGCCATCAGAAGCCATTTCCGCTTTATTGGCGGAGCATGAGCTGCTGCAGAAATCAAAACTCGCTATACAAAAACAGCTCGCCCGCATTGGGGCGAAATGGCACGACTTTTTGCTGCTTTCTGAAAAGTTTCTTTCAATAGAACTTGAGAAAGCAGAAGCGCCATTAAGGTTTGCTTCTTCAGAAAACATTTTTGTTGTTACCGGCTGGGTGCCTGCAAAAAATCTTGTAAAACTTGTCGAAAAGGCCAAGAAAACAACCAAAGGAAACATCGAGATAGAAATAAAGCAGCCTGCCCATGATGAAGAGGTTCCTGTAAAGCTCTCAAATACAAAGCTGGCAAAACCGTTTGAGTTTCTCATGAATCTTTACGCGCTCCCAAAATACGCTGAAATAGACCCGACACTTTTCCTTTTCATAACCTTCCCCCTCTTCTTTGGAATCATCCTTGGGGATGTCGGGTATGGAATAACTGTTGTTTTGCTGCTTTTGTATCTTTCCAGAAAATTCCCTTCAGCAAAACCCCTGGCAAGGATTATTATGCCGGCTGCCATCTCCTCAATATTTTTCGGCTTTATATTCGGCGAGGTTTTCGGCTTTGAGGAGCTTTTCGGCTACAGCATACCGCATCTTATAAGCAGAGTCCATCAGATACAGGAAATGCTGATTATTTCAATTGCCATAGGGCTGATTCATATCAACCTGGGTCTTTTAACAGGATTTATTAACGAGTTAAACCATGGTCTCAAGAAAGCCATACTTGCAAAAGGAAGCTGGTGGATATTGCAGCTTAGTATTGGGATAATGGCCGCGTCATCAGAAGGATTGCTGCCTGTTCCAATGTATGCTGGTGGAATTCTGGCAGTTGTCTCGGTGATAATGATTTACCTTGGCGAGTCTGTGTCTGGACTGACTGAACTGCCGGGATTTTTCAGCAACATACTCTCCTATTCCCGTCTAATGGCCGTAGGACTTGCCTCGGTAGGCCTTGCCGTAGTTGTGAACGGATTTGTGGAAGAATTCGCAAGTGCAGGCGGAATTATGATTTTTGTAGCCGTAATTGTCGGCGTTATTGGCCACACCCTTAACATTGCGCTCGGCTTACTTGGAGGTTTCCTCCAGTCCCTCAGGCTTCATTATGTGGAATTTTTCACAAAATTCTTTAAAGGGGGGGCAATTCCCTTCAAACCGTTCGGTAAAATAACCAAGGAGGCAGCGGAAACGTGAGTTTTCCGGCCTCACAAAAAAATTCGGAGGTAACATAAAATGGCAGAAGCAGGATTGGTTGCTATAGGAGCAGGGCTTGCAATAGGCTTAACAGCTATAGGGGCAGGGCTTGCTGAAAAGGAAATAGGAGCAGCGGCTGTGGGAGCGATGGCTGAAAAGGGCGAGACGTTCGGAAAAGGGCTTATTTTAACAGTAATCCCGGAAACGCTGGTAATATTCGGCTTTGTCATGGCTTTCCTGATATTGGCGCTGGCTGAATAAAGAGAATGGGACTCGAAAAGGTTAAGGAAAAGGTGCTTGAAGAGGCAAGACAGAAAGCCAAGTCCAGAGTTGACTATGCCAACGCAGAGGCAAATGGCATAGCCAAGTCCTTTTCAGTGCAGGCTAAAGAAAAAGAGGCTGTTTTTAAGAAGCAACTCGAATCCGAAGTGGGGCTTATCAATAAACGCGAAGCCGCTTCTGCGAGACTTGAGTCAAAAAAGCTATACCTCTCCTTCAGGAAAGAATTTATTGACGAAAGCTTCTCACTTGTGCATGAAAAGCTCTCAAAACTTCCTGATTCTGCACGGGCGGCACACATAAAAAAGCTTCTTGAGAAAGCCGGGTCGGAGATAGACGTATCTGTTGTGCAATGCAATAAAAAAGACTGCAAATTCGTAAGCAATTTCAAAGTAATAGAGGCTGACATCCTAGGGGGCATTATAGCAGAGTCAGCCGACGGAACATTAAGGGTTGATTACAGCTATGAAACCCTGCTTGCGCAACTGAAAGACTCGCTTTTACCAGAGCTAAATGAAACGCTATTCAGCAAGAAAAAATGAAACAATTAACTTTAGGCAAATACCCGTATACGTATGCAAGAGTCAGCGTTATGCGCTCTTTCCTTCTTGCCAAAGACGACTATCATAAGCTTCTGAAGATGAGCCTCAACGAGATAATAAGCTTTCTCCAGAACTCAGACTACAAAAGGGCTATAGACGAGTTTGGTGTAAAATATTCAGGCGTTGAGCTTATGGAAATGGCGCTTAACAAACACCTGGTAAACACGTGGAACAAATTAAAGAGCATATCCACGAAAGAACTCGGCATTTTAATTGACAAATACCTTGAGAGAGCAGACCTGTGGAACATAAAAACAGTGCTCAGAGGGCTTCATACAGGCACAAGCCAGGAAGTTGTCGCTTCAATGCTTATTCCTGCAGGTCAGCTATCCTCGCAGAAACTTGAAGCCCTTATCAAATCAGACTCCATAGAGGATTTCCTTAAAAAACTCGGTGTCATCAGGATAAAATTTGAATCTCTGGGCAGCGCTTTTGAAGCCTTCAAATCAAAAAACACAATTGTTGGCATCGAGAACTTTTTTGACCGCGAATACTACAACAGACTGTCCAAATTCTCAAAATCCATTCCTTCAGAAGGCAAACTTTTTAAACAATTCCTCGAAGCTGAAATTGAAAACGTCAACATAATCAATATCCTGCGCCTGAAACGCGCTGGAATGGACAAACGCGAGGCACAAGCCTATATCATAGGGAAGCCGTCGGCTCTTGTTAAAAAAATAATAGCTGCTGAAAATAAGGAAGAAACGGCAAAGCTTCTCTCACAGAAAGTGTCAGAGCAGGCGCTGAGAAATTTCACAAACAATAACAGCATTGTTGGTGTTGAAATTGATTTTGGGAAGAATTTATTGAACAAAACAAGGCTGCTGCTTCATCAGCATCCACTGACTGTTGACGTCATACTCGGTTACATGTTTGCAAAGGAAATAGAAGTGAAAAACCTCAAAATGCTTTTGAAGTCAAGGCAGCTAAGCCTTAGCGACGAATTTATAGAACAACAAATACTGATTTAAACAAGATGGAAATCGCTGTTATAGGCAGGGAAGACTTTTGCCTTGGATTCAGACTGGCGGGCATAAAGAAAATAATTGAAACAGAAAAACCACAGGAAGCAATTTCAGCAGTAAAGCAGGATGCGTCAGTCGGAGTGGTTGTTTTCGATGAAAACCTGCTTGAAAGATTGGATGCTGATGAAAAAGAGGCATTAGAAGACTCGTTAAAGCCAATATACATAACATTGTCAACCAGAGCGTCAGAGGATACACTTAAAAAGATGATTAGAAAATCCATAGGTGTTGAGCTATGAAAACAGGAAAGATTTACAGGATTGCAGGGCCGGTTGCTGTTGCAGAACTGGATGCGAGGATGTTTGACATAGCCCTTGTAGGCGATGAAAAGCTTCTTGGGGAAGTCATTCAGATTAACGGCAACAGGTGCACTATTCAGATTTACGAAGACACCACAGGCCTAAAGCCCGGAATTCCGGTCGTCAATACAGAAGAGCCGCTTAACATTGAACTAGGGCCAGGCTTACTAACTTCCATTTACGACGGAATTCAAAGGCCCCTGCCCCGTCTTAAAGAGCAGATGGGAGACTTCGTCAGGAGAGGAGCGACCGCTACCGGCATTGAGCGCAGGAAGGAATGGGAATTTAAAGCAACAGCAAAAAAAGGGGACGACATAACAGGCGGTTCTGTCATAGGAGAGGTTATGGAAGGGCAGATGCTCCATAAAATAATGGCCCCTCCGAATACAAAAGGAAAAATAACTGAAATAAGCTCAGGCTCTTTTACTGTCGATGAAGTCGTTTGCAAACTTGACTCCGGGGATAAGATAAAACTGATGCATAAATGGCCTGTCAGAAAGCCAAGACCAACCTCCAAGAAGCTAATTCCAAACATCCCCCTTATTACCGGCCAGAGAATATTTGATGCCCTGTTCCCCCTTGCAAAAGGAGGAGTAGCAGCAATACCAGGAGGCTTCGGAACCGGCAAAACTGTAGCGCAACAGACGCTTGCAAAATGGAGCGATGCTGAAGTGATAGTCTACGTAGGCTGCGGGGAGCGCGGCAATGAGATGACTGAAGTCCTTACCGAATTCCCAAAGCTGACAGACCCGCGCTCAGGAAAGCCCCTGCTTAACAGGACTATTCTCATCGCAAACACATCCAACATGCCAGTGGCTGCTCGTGAGGCCTCAATCTACTGCGGCATGACCATGGCAGAGTATTACCGCGACATGGGCTATAATGTGGCTGTGATGGCAGATTCCACCTCCAGATGGGCAGAGGCAATGCGGGAAATCTCTTCGCGCCTGGAAGAGCTTCCAGGGGAGGAGGGCTACCCGGCATACCTTTCAACAAGGCTCGCAGACTTTTACGAAAGAGCAGGCCGCTACAAAAACCTTAACAATACAGAGGGCTCCATTTCAGTTATCGGGGCGGTATCCCCTGCAGGGGGGGACTTCTCAGAACCCGTAACACAAGGCACGCTGAGAGTTGTCAAGTGCTTCTGGGCTCTTGACTCAAAACTTGCCCAAAGAAGGCACTTCCCTGCAATTAACTGGCTTACCTCTTATTCGCTTTACTTAAGCTCTCTTGAGCAGTGGTTCTCTGAGAACGTAGCAGAAGACTGGAGAAGCGCTGTTGATAAAATTATGTCTATCCTGCAGGAGGAAGAAAAGCTTCTGGAAATAGTGCAGCTAGTCGGCTCTGACGCATTGCCCGAGAGAGAGCAGGTAACCCTTCAAATTGCCAAACTCGCAAGGGAAATGTTCCTTCAGCAGAACGCCTTCCATGCAGTTGACACTTACTCAGAGCCGAAGAAAACCTATTCGTTTATGAAAACAATCCTGAAATACGGCGATTTGGCTTACAACGCGTTAGGCAGGGGCTCAAAAGTATCTGAGATAATATCAATAAAGTCAAAAGAAAAACTTTCAGATGTAAAATTTGAAAAGGACTATGAGAAGCTTCTTAATTCTATTGTTAAGGAAATGGAGTCTGAATTCAGCAGGCTGAAGGTGCAAAAATGAAAGCATGCTCACTGGCGTTCGTAGCCAAACTCACTGCCGTTCGTAGCTTTCGTTCCGAAAGCAGACTCGCTGGCGTTCGTAGCTTTCGTTCCGAAAGCAGACTCGCTGGCGTTCGTAGCTTTCGTTCCGAAAGTTTCATTTTTGGGTGTTCAAAATGAAAGCATGCTCACTGGCGTTCGTAGCTTTCATTTTGAGGTGTTCAAAATGAAAGAGTACAAAACCATAAGCAGGGTTGCAGGGCCCCTTGTTTTTGTAAAGAAAACAGAGCCTGTTTCATATGCAGACATGGTAAAGGTGCTTCTCCCAAACGGGGAGGAAAAAAACGCGCAGGTTCTGGACACTAGCGACGACCTTGTTGTAGTCCAGGTTTTCGAAGGCACTTCCGGAATAGACCTCAACACAAGGGTCAAGTTTCTCAACCAGCCGATGAGGCTCCATGTATCAGAGGAAATTCTTGGCAGAATCCTTTCAGGCTCCGGGAAGCCCATAGACGGCGGCCCTGAGATGGTTGCCGACAAGATAATGGACATAGCCGGAGCAGCGATAAACCCCTACTCAAGAAGCAACCCCGAGGACTTCATACAAACAGGCATCTCAACCATAGATGCAATGAACACGTTAGTCAGAGGCCAAAAACTGCCTATTTTTTCAGCTTCCGGCCTTCCCCACAACGAAATCGCATTGCAAATTTCAAGGCAGGCAAAGGTAATCGGAAAGGAGACAAACTTTGCGATTGTCTTCGCTGCCATGGGCATAACAAATGAAGAAGCCCAGCGCTTCATACAGGACTTTGAGCAAACAGGGGCTTTAGAGCGCTCTGCAGTTTTCCTCAACCTCGCAAGCGACCCTGCAGTTGAAAGGCTTCTGACCCCACAGCTGGCGTTAACTGCTGCAGAATACCTGGCATTTGAAAAAGACATGCACGTTCTTGTTATCCTGACTGACATGACAAATTACTGCGAAAGCCTGCGGGAGATAGGAAGCGCCCGTGAAGAGATTCCTGGAAGAAGAGGGTATCCTGGATACATGTACACCACGCTGGCAAACATATACGAGCGTGCAGGCATGATTAAAGGCAAAAAGGGCTCAATAACCCAGCTTCCAATACTGACAATGATTGGCGACGACATAACACACCCAATCCCGGATTTGACAGGCTACATTACAGAAGGCCAGATTGTTCTAAGCAGGGAGCTTCACCAGCGCAACATATACCCCCCAATTGACGTTCTGCCTTCCCTTTCAAGGCTTATGAACCTAGGAATCGGCTCTGACAAAACCAGGGAAGACCACAAGCAAGTTTCTGACCAGCTCTACGCATTTTACGCTGAAGGGAGGGACTTGCGCGGCTTGGTTGCCATAGTCGGAGAAGAGTCCCTATCCGAGCGTGACCGCAGGCTTCTGAAATTCGCTGCCGAGTTTGAAAGCAAATTTGTCAAGCAAGGCAAAAACGAGGACAGGGGCATCTCAGGCACCCTGGACACCGGGTGGAAACTGCTCTCTGAAATCCCTGAAAGCGAGCTTTCAAGGGTAAGCCCTGAAATGAGGCGCAAGTATTATGGCAAACGTTAAGCCAACGCGCTCCGAACTGCTTCAAGTCAAGAAAAAAATAGCCATTGCCAGCTCAGGCTACAAGCTTCTAAAGAAAAAACGCGACGGCCTGATACTGGAGTTCTTCAGCGTTCTTAAAAAAGCCAGGAACATACGCCTGGAACTCACAGAAGAATACGCTTCTGCGCTTAGCAAGATAAACATTGCCCGGGCAATAGATTCTGACATCCAGATAAAGTCAGCGGCAATGTCAATAAAGCAGCAGCCTTTAGTTGAGCTGGACACTAAAAACATTATGGGCGTGAGAATCCCGTCCATTACTTCAACAGAGGTTAAGAAAAGCATTTTTGAGAGGGGCTATGGAATCCTGTCTGCAACCTCAAAGATTGACGAGGCGGCAGATTCTTATGAAGCAGTTGTTGAAAAGATAATTGTCGCTGCAGAGATTGAAGTAACTCTTAAACGGCTTCTAAAGGAAATTGAAAGAACAAAACGCAAGGTCAACGCCCTTGAGCAGCTAACAATCCCAAGACTTAAGGGAGATGCAGTCTACATACGCCTGCGCCTTGAAGAAATGGAACGCGAGAACTTTTCAAGGCTGAAAATGCTAAAAAAAGAAATAAATTACTGATCCTTATACTCCGAATCCACAACCCTCCTTATTTCAGCGGCTTTCCTGTCCCCTACCAGCTCGGCTCTCTTAAGCTTGTCCTCCTTTGCATTGATTATCCTTTTGATAGTCTTAAATTGTTTAAGCAACGATTTGGCTATCGCAGATTCAACACCAGGCAATGCCGAGACTAAATACTCCTGCTGCTCTTTCAAAGTTAGCGGCTTCGCGCTGTGCAGCCGTATGTCATCATAGCCTTTTTCCTGCTCCCTCCTTGCTATGGCGATAAGTATTTCAGCAGTCTCCCTGTAATCAGCGGTTTTCAGGAGTGGAATCCCGAAATCAACAGCTATTGTGGCAAGCATGCCCCTTATGGCGTTGGGATGAACTTTTCTCACAGAATAAATGTCATTGGAGCCCTCAATTATCACCAAAGGCCTTTCATACGCCCTCTTAAGCTCCTTAAGCTGCTGCAACAACCGCCCATCAATTATTGAGCTCACGAAATCCTCCACAGTTTTTATCTCGACAGCAACCCTGCTGCTGCACAGGTAATCCCCTATTGGCAGGGATTTCAGCTCAACCGACACCCCTTTGTCAGAAAGCTCTTTTGCTACAGGCCCTTTTTCACGGTAATCAGCGAAAATTTTCATTGACTTGCTGTTTTTGTCAACATAATTAATAAGCGTATCCCTTTTTTTATCCAGTTTTATTCTGCTCTTAAGCTCATTAAGTATGCGGTGCATCCTTTTTTCCTTGTGGTATGCAACCCACCTGAAAGCCTCATCCCTTGTATTCCTCGTAACCAAAACTATCACCCTGCCTTTTTCCTGTCGTCCGGTGCGGCCGCGTCTTTGTATAGACCTGATAGCAGAAGGTATTGGCTCATAGAATATAACCGTGTCAACCTTTACTATGTCCAACCCTTCCTCCCCGATTGAGGTTGCTACGAGAACATTAAACTCGCTGTTTCTAAACCTGTCCAGTATTGCTTTCTGTTCTTTCTGGCTCAGCCCGGTAGCCCCTTTTTTTGCTTGGCCTACAAATATTTCCGATTTAATGCCAATCGCGTCAAGGTCTTCCTTTATTTTCAATGCAGAATCCCGGTACTGGCTGAAAACAATTATTTTGGACACCCCTCTTTTTATCTCAGCAGATATTATGCCTTTCAACTCTTCCAGCTTCGGATGGTCAACTTTTTCTTCGTATAAAGCTGATGTCTTGGTTATAGATGCCTTGAAGTTCCCGTCTGCCAGAAGATTTTTCAGGGCTTTCACTTTACTGGTTTTGCCTTCTTCCTGCAGCCTCTGGAAATACTTGTAAAGCGGGCTTATTCCCTGCGTTTCCAGCAGCTCAAGAGCGTGGCCTGCCTTCATGGCTTCTGCAAGCAATGAAACTGACCTTAGGAGCATAAAGTCCTTTTCACCCTGTGCAAGCCTCCCATGCAAGGCGCTCTGCAGTTTCAGAAGCTCACTTTTTGTCAGCCCGAATGTTGTGCTTATGTAGCCGAACTTTTTAACAGCATCAAGCTTTGACTTTATGCATAGCTGAAGGCTTTTTCCCACATCAGCAAACTTCTCAGGAAGGTCAACTTTTACATACCCCACTTCCATTTCCTGGATGTAAGGCTTAACATCAGAATCTTCCTCTTTTCGAACCTCTATCTCTTCTATCATAAGGTTGCTGCACACTTCCATAATTTTTTCAACATCACTTCCCGGCGAAGCAGTCATCCCTGCTATACGGGGGAACTTTGCCTCATTGAGGTATTTTTTGGCTATCCACACGTAGCTGTAATCCCCAACAGCCCTGTGTGCTTCATCAAAGCCGATAAGGCTGACGTTTTCCAGGCTTATCTTACTGCTTATAATGTCATTCTCAAGGCCCTGCGGAGTGCTGAATATTACTGTCGATGATTCCCAAAGCGTTTTCCTTTTTTCAGGCTTTACAAACCCGGTCATTATTGCCATCTGCCTTTCGTCAATCTCAAAATGCCTCCTGAAAACTTCAAAGTACTGGTCTATCAGCGGCTTTGTCGGCCCAATAAGCAGGATTTTGCTCCCAGGATAGTTCTTAAGCCTGTTGGCTGCCAGCATGAGAAATATGTTGGTTTTGCCAAGCCCTGTGGGAAGAACTATCAGCGTGTTATGTTTTGATGCTGTGGCAAGTATTGTTTCCTGGTAAAGCCTCGGCTTAAAATCCTTAATCATGCGAAAAAACAGAATAAGCGGCAGCATAAATATTTATGCAAAAGCCTATTGCGCCAATTTCAGAACCTTGTTCGTTGCCGCAATTACCGCAATAAACAGCACTGTAATTACCGCCCAGTTTCCTGCCTTGTGCCCAATAACGTAACCAGTCAAAAAAGCAAAAGCCAGCACATAGTAAGGAAACCTGTTCCCTTCCTTGCTTGTGAATAAAAAATGCCCGAGTATCAACGCTGCAAAAAAAACAACGGCATAAGCAACCCATTGGTTAACTATTATGGCAGAGAAAAGAAAGCTGAGTAAAAGAATTGCGACAAATAATAAGGCCATCCAGTTTGTTATAAAGTCAAACCCCTTCCTGTTAAGGTCTGGAGTCATATTTTCCTCCCCATAAACCTTATAAACAGGACGAGAGCTCTAATTTAAAATGTTTTTGCTATGGATAATGCCGGTGCTTGACTTGATAGCCACTGTGTTTATGCTCCTGCTTCATTACGGCATCCTTCAATGGAAAGCTGTTTTCCCATTTGCAATGTACCTTGTGCTAAAAGGCGTTGCCTTCAGGGATATCGCAAGCATTATGGACATGGTAATCGGGCTTTACATTCTTGGCATGATCGCTTTCGGATTCCACACATTTATAGTTTACATAGCAGCAGCTTACCTCATACAGAAAGCGCTGTTCGGGTTTTTCTAGCTACTGATAATACTGCACATTACACTACTGCTACCAGTTCCCGAAAATCCTTTCAATAACACGGAAGTAAATGAAGGAGTATGCAACCGCTATAACAAAAGCGCCCAGCACAGCCATCCACCATGTTATGCTTGGAAAAAGAAGAAGCACAGCAGCGCCTATTATGGCAGCCATTGCAAAAGGATACAAGTGCCTTGACGAGTACATCACATGGGCGCCGTCAAGCGGCGGAATAGGAAGCATGTTTGTTATTGAAAAAAGAACATTAATCAAAACAAACTTTGAAATAAACGCTTCAGGCAGGAAAACAAAGTATTTGAAAACCATGGCGGCAGCAAGGTTTGCCAGAGGGCCTGCAACTGCAACCTTGCCGTTGTCAAAGTAACCAAGGTAATGCCTGAAATACCCTAGCCTGTGCTTTTCCTTCATGTCAAGGAAGAAGCTGCCATAAGCAAGGAAGATAACCTTCCCATAAGACATAAACGCCAATATCAAGCCTCCAAGAATGCCGAAAAAAAACGGGCGAAATTCAATCCTGTAGCCAAGGTTTGGGCCTGCAATCCTGTGGGCAGACTCGTGGATAAGAACAGCTATCGCAACCACTACAAGGCTCATCAGCATATTTGCCAGGTAATTTGCAAGGTTGAACTGTTCGCTGCCATCGTCAAACCCAACTATTACAGTCAATGCAAGCACGCTCACGCCAAGCCACATAAGCTCCTTTTTGGAGAAAGGGGCGTAGCGCCTTACCTTGTCCATCCAGTTGAAAAAGCCGTAGTCCATACTGTTTCCCTAATGCACGAAGACGTTTTTAAATGCTTCGGTAAGAAATAAAGATTATCCAAAGCTAAAGCTGTAAGTCGTTCCTTTCTTAAGCTTTTCCCTGATTAATGCTGCTAGCTCTGCCTCATGACCTGCCCCAACAACCGCAAGAATTTTGCTGTCAGGGTTCTTATTCATTATGTCAACCAAAACAACAGCCATGTGCTCGTTTCGCTCTTCCACCAGAACCCTGTAAAAATTAGGGTAGCGCATCCTTACCAGCTTAAGAACCTTCACTATCCACTTTTCGCTTGGAACCTTTCTTAAATCCATTTTTCTGAATTCTTTCATCTCGCCTGAGAAAGGCCCTCTTAAAACGTCCAGAACAAACCACAACCTCTCCTTCCAGCTCAGGTTCTGCGACAGCCTTTTCATGGTTATTTCTATATCCCTGTCTATCAGGGCAATCCTCAATTTTTCCTTTATCGCGGCTTTTAATGCTGTTCTCATCTCAGAACCGGGGTCAATGCCAACTAATTTCCCAAGTCTTTTCTGAAGAAAACCCGCGATTATGAAAAACAGAAAACCCTTAACACCCAATGCCCTTACCATCCTGAGGGAATGCCTTTTTCTTATGTTATGCAAAAGCGCATGAGCGCGTCTCCTGTCGAGCTCAATAGCCACTATTTCCGGCTTATTCTTTTTTATATAGCCCTCTACCGCGAGAACGCTCTCCCTCGCTATGTGCGAAGTGCCTATAATCACGAGATTCCTTGCGTTCATAACTAAAACATTCATGGATATTTCTATAAAAACTTATTCTGAAACTGTCATCACTAGTTATAGACAATGAAATTTTTGAAATACAACCTGTTCATGAAAAAATTTATATAGAACAGATATTGTAACCGGTTTGTAAAATTTTTGGGAGGTAATCCACATGCTTAAGCTAAAGCGCATAACCGAGACATACAACATGAAGGTTTTCACCGATTCCGGCGATTACTTCGGGGATGTTGAGGAAGCTATTCTCACAAAGACAAAAGTAACAGCCTGGAGGGTAAAGGCAACAAAAACCTCTGCTTTGAACAAGCTTCTCGGAAGCGCAAAAGGCGTAATAGTGCCCCACCAGTTCATAAAGTCAGTTGGGGACGTCATAATAATATCAAAATCGGCAATACCAAGCTACGGCGAAGAAATGCCTGCAACGCAGGCTATGCAGCAATAGGCAGCGCTGCTTCTCCAACCCCCTAAATTCTACTGCCGTTAAGGCGGGCTGCTGCCAGTATAGTGCCGAAACCAAAGTTTTTTAACTTACCCGACTTTCCTGATTTCTGTGAAAGGGCTGACAAAAGGAGCGGTAATGGGAAGGCTCAAGAAGGTTAACGACCCTGAATTAGGCGTGAGCATTGTAGACCTTGGGCTGGTTTACGATGTCAAAATAGACAATGGAATGGTTGTAGTAAAAATGACTTTAACAAGCCCTGCATGCCCTGTAGGCCCCTTGATTATCCAGTCCGTTGAAGAAGCTGTCAGAAAAGTCAAACAAGTCAAAGGCGTCACAGTAAACATAGTCTGGGAGCCTCCCTGGAACACTGATAAGATATCAGAAGAAACCAAGATGGAACTGGGGATAAATTAAGCTTATGCGGCAGTGATCTAACGGCATGATTCGAGCTTCCCAAGCTTGCTGTCCGGGTCCAATTCCCGGCTGCCGCATGTCAAGAACACCCGGGCTGAAGCCCAGGGCGTGTTCTTGAGCACGCTCAGAGGCGCTGTATGCTAACTGCCCACTAAAGTGTCCTCACTTTGTTCGGGACTTGCCTTCGCTACGCTTGGCAAGTAAGTAGATTGCGCATCAGCGCTTCTGACGTTTCAAACTTTAAAAGCAGACTGGCAGATTTTGTTGAGGAAGCAACCAGCACAATTCGGCTTGCGGGCGTGGCACACTGTCCTTCCGTGCCGTATAGTCATCAATGAAAACCTGTCCCAATCCCTTCTGGGAATAAGCTTCATCATGTCCTGCTCTATCCTGACCGCATCCCTGTTTCTTGTGAGGCCCCATCTTTGCGTCAGCCTGATGCAGTGGGTGTCAATGGCTATGCCGTCAATTATCCCGTATGCCCTGCTTAAGACTATGTTGGCTGTCTTCCTAGCAACTCCAGGCAGCTTCAGCATGTCTTCCATGTTGTCTGGAACTCTCCCATTGAAGTCCTTTTTAATCATCTTAGCAGAGGCAGTAATGTTCTTTGCCTTGTTACGGTAGAATCCGGTGGACCTTACCTCTTTCTCAAAAATCTTCAAGTCAGCCTTTGCAAAATCATTGACAGTTTTATATTTCTTAAACAAGCTACCGGTAACAATGTTCACTCTTTTGTCTGTGCACTGGGCAGACAATATTACTGCAACTAGGAGTTGCATCGGGTTGTCGTGCCTAAGCGCAATCCCGGACTTGGGATAGTTCTTTTTCAGCAACCATGATATTTTAGCTGCGCGTTCTTTCGCGTCCATTCTACCTTTTCCTCCCGACAAAAATAAACCCTCCTGAACGGAAGTATTTTAGGAAGGAACTTTTTAAAACCTCATCCTGGTCAGGGCCTTTTAGGTAAAACTCCCTTTCAACCCTCAACCCTGCTCTTCTCATCAAGTTCCTCAACTCGTCAGGCATAAACCAGTGCATGTAAGCCTTATTGAAAGAGTTGCTGTGGCAGTAAACCACGTCGCCAAGTTCAAACTTGTCCGGACGTAGCAACCTGTTTTTTATTGCCGCCAATATGCTTATTGCATAGCCAAGTTCTGTAAGTTCAAAAAAGTTGTGAGCATGAATAAACACATAGCCGCCTTTTTTTACAACGCGCGCAAACTCATTCATCGCCTTCTCCCTTTCAACTCTGCGGTATACCGAGCCGATTGAAGCGCCCATGCATAGGACATAGTCAAAATAGCCGCTTTTTATCGAGGAAAGATTTCTCATGTCATGGTTTGTGAACCTTGCCTTGCCCCTGCCAACATACTTCCTCGCCGCTTCAATCATATGAGCATTGAAGTCATTGCCCCAAACCTCAAAGCCCCTTTCTGCAAAATACTTCACATGCCTTCCAGGCCCCATTGCTGCGTCAAGAATCCTGCCCTTTTTTGTTATTATGCTTTCAAGTATAATTGTGTCAATCTTAAACATACCTTCCATCTCTTTCTCTTCCATAAAGAATTTCTCAGCATAGCTTATGCTTGTCCTTTCCTGGTCGGCTATCGCCTCTATGTCCACCACGCTTCGCCATGCTGTTACGGCGAGTTTATAAATTTTAGCAGCAGTAGAAGTTACAAATTCTGTGAACTGGCTGCTGTTCGCTGCTATTTTCCCTTTCCTTACCTAGTCGAGGATAGGAGAGAATAAGCAGCGTTCTCCCAGAATAAATCCGGCTAAAGCTAGGGGTTTCTCATGCAAACCATTTAACTTAAACTTTCCCTCTACGAGGTCGCTAAAACTAAAAGTTTAATGTATTGTTCGCTAACATGAGAAACCTTCGTGAAAGCAGGTGACCACCTTCAAAGTGAAGTGGCCTTTATGACTAAAAACAATATCCGCACTTTAATCCAGAAGTGCACAAAATTGAGAGCAAAATAGCAACAGTAATAACGTCGCATCATTGCAAATACAATATTAACTACCATATTATTTGGATTCCAAAGTACAGAAAACCGATTTTGGCAGGCAAAGTAAGAGAAGTGCTAAAAACAATCATTGACGGGCAATGCCAAGAATTGAGTTTAAACAATCTTGCATTGGAGATTTTGGAAAAGTTTTTGGTGCTTTGTGGGCGGGAGGTTATTATTGCGGTTCTGCTGGACAAGTTTCACAGGAACAAGTTAAGCGTTACATTCAAGAGCAAATGGGCAAATCTGTTTTTGAGTATGATATTTACGGATGCCCAACACACTTGAAAGGGCAGCTTAAAATCGGCGACTTTACGAAGATAGATTAACTACTTTGTAGTAAATTTAAAAACGAAAGAGTTATAAATGCAGGTATTTTTCTTTTATAAGTATTATTCAGAGAGGGAACTTAAAATGAATATTAAATTACAACCACAAGTTGCTCAAACTAAGGATAATTTGCGTGCTGTTACTTACGCACGCCTATCTGCACCATTAAATGTTCAGGAAGCAGTCTTTGCTGCTTATGGCATTCATATAGTTTCTTCAGCAGAGCTTGGCTACCTTAGAGCTGGTATTGATGATAGCCCTTTTACGCTTCACAGCAGGACAGGCACTGATGTGTTTTATGATGATAGGCATGGTAATGCAGTCATAGTTCCAGACGAGGCAATAAGCAAACAAGTCGGCATAGCTAATTTAGTCTATGCCCATGCGGAAGACACAGAATGTGTCGTTCCTAAAGGTCAAAGAGAGTTAGTTTACGCCATGGTTGATGAAATGTTAGAAAATGGAAGGGCTT
>Ga0209541_10004286_pt1 | contig 25432 bp, 34 predicted proteins | sample RifCSPlowO2_01_FD_184027 | JGI IMG/M metagenome (GOLD analysis project Ga0209541, IMG submission 184027) | Groundwater microbial communities from Rifle, Colorado - Rifle CSP2_plank lowO2_0.1 (SPAdes) (version 2) | ecosystem: Environmental > Aquatic > Deep subsurface > Groundwater | place... | reverse complement strand
CTTAATAAGTTCTATATTTGCCTTGTTATCAATTGGTTTTTCTTTAAGCCAAACTTCAAAATTCTCATCTGAAATTTTTTCTATTTTTTCCTGCGATGAATTTGGATGAAGTTTTATTTTAATTATCATATTAATCATAAATATTTTTTCTATGTCCAACTTTCCAAATAGTTATTAAGTCATTTTCAAGAGAAAAAAGAACCCTATAATCTCCAACTCTTAATCTAAATTTATTTTCTCCTTGAATTCGTTTTATATCTTTTGATTGAAATCCGCTTTTCAATTCATCAACTTTTTTATAAATTCTAGAAGAAATTTGATTTTCTAATTTATATAATTCTTTTCTAGCTTTTTCTTCCCATTTTATTTCAAACATTATAATCCTAATTTTCTTCCGACTTCTTCATGAGAAATAAACTTAGGATTTTTCTCTCTTTCTCTTAATTCTTTCTTAGTTCTTTCATTTAATTCTAGATTATCCTCTATGAGAACTTCTATAACATTATTGTATGTTTCTCTTTCATATAATTTCATCTTCTCTAAATGCCCCTTAACTTCTTTAGATATCTTTATTGTAGTTTCCATAGTATATCGGGGTATACTTTAGTATATTTAAATCTTTTCATTTTAATTTTTCTAAAAAGAATTTTTAGTTATCCCTTTTTAATGGACTGTTATAAACACAATTCAAGTATTTGTAATCCGCTTCAGTTGGCTCTCCATTTGGGGGCCGTGGCTCCACCTCAGTAATAATACTTGGCTTGTAGTTGATATGCCCTCCACTAGTAACTGTGTGCGCTAGTTCATGGTAAACATTAAACTTGTCAAAATTATCTAGAGGATTCCAAACAGATTCAGCAAAAAATATGTCACCATCTTCATTATCAATGGCATGCGCAGAGCCGCCCATATCAACAACAAAATCATGCATCATCTTTTCTGCAAAATAAATTATTATTTTTCCATCCCTATTTTTCATTTCATATAATTCTTGCGGTATTCTATCAAGAACTGTAATATTTTCGGAGGAATAAAGGCCACCAGTCATTTTATTAAACACGTCGCTTTTCAAAGCAGTAACAACAGTATTAACTTGTTCATCGGTACCATTTTCTTTTGCCACAATAATTTCCGGTTGTCTGGTCCACTTTCTCATCCAATTTTCATATTTACCGTTTTCCTTCTCCCACACCACAGTAGACAGGTCTTTGTAGACATCATCAGGAATTAGATAAAATGCACTGTCAACCATCCTTGAAGGTTTCTCTTTATAATTGTGATAACCATTCGCAGTTATCACTAACTTTGGATCACCTCTAACTTTTATTGAGAAATAACCATTGTCTAAAGTAAAAACAGAAACACCAGCATAGCTAATTTTAGCAGAAGGGATGGAAACATTTTCACCAACCTTAAAGCTACAATCTCTAACATAACCGCTCACAACTCGTTCTATATTTACAATTCTTTCTTCTTGTTTAATGTAACCAATAATAAAAATAATTATGAAAATAAAAACTAATAACGAAATTACAAATAATATCACAAAAAATAATTTTTTCATCATCTTTTCTCCGGCTTTTTCCACGATCTTCCCAAAGCCCTGTAAATTTCTTTTTCTGTTTTTCCTGCAATTCTTTTTCCATTCTTGAATAATCCGTGTTGCGTTAAATGAAAACCTTTTTTCTTTGCAAAAACTCTCAAGCCGATAGCAGAGCCCTTTGGCGACGAATAAGCCAGCAATTCAGCGCCCCATTCTTCTTCGTTGGTATAATAAAGTTCTATCTGAACCCCCTGAACTTTCCAAGTTGATTCGCGCTCACCGCCCTGCAAAAATCTTCCGCGCGTTTTCATGTAATCTTCAAGATTTTCTCTATCTTTTGGAATTAAAACAATATCAATATCAACATGTTTTTTTTCATGTCTCAAAATACTCCCAACAATTTTAATTTTTTTGCAAAAAGGTTTTAATTCAGAAATAATTTTTCTCGCTAATTTTTCAACTTTCTCACCGCTTTCCATATAAAAATAAAAGAACTAATAGTTATAAATTTAATTAAAAAGAAAAAAAGAAATCAAAATTTAATTCTAATTAGTAAAAACAATACTGTTATCCTCATTTATAATCACTTTCCCGCTTCCCCACCATTTAATAACTACTCCAGTTCCTCCTGAAGGTTGACGAAAGCGAACTGTATTTCTTCCAAATATATTTTTAGTAGGAGTAGTTATTCCAGTTGTTCCTGTCCCACCTGAAACTGTTGTCCCCGCAGTATTACCTATTGTGTTTGAAACACAAGCGCCATCAGAACACACCCCTGGACATGCATATGACACTCCCCGTACCATAGAAGGATTAGAACTTGAAACCTGAGGGTCGCAAATATATTCTGTTAACGTAGATGCACTAAAGCATTTATCCCAAATATCTACCGAGTAAGTAGGATTAAAAGTATGTCCTTTTACACTGTAATTTCCATTATCAGAATCTGTGCAAATTGAAGGAGGTCTACAAGCGCCATTATAACATCCATATGGACATTTATAACCTTCTGCACTTACCGTTTTATCCGAAGCACAAAAATATTCTGTTAATACACCCGAGGCGCCGCTGCATTGGTCTACAGAAGAACTTGCAGGTGGTGTGGTTGCAACAACAGTACCTTTAGTTGAATATGTTTTTCCGCCGTCGCTGTCTGTGCATGTATACGCAGAAACAAAACTTGTACTCGTTAAAAGTATTATAAAAAAAGATATAAATGCAAAACTTATCATCACTAAATTCTTTTTCATTTATTTTTACCTCTTTTCATTTGTATTTTTCCTGGAATACGAATGCGTCAAAAAACTTCTTGTTTTTTGTTCCTTTTTCATTTGTATTTTTCAGAAATCAACTTGATTTCTTATTATTATTATTATTATTATTATCTTTAAAAAGATTTCTCTTCTTTATTTTAATGTGCTCCCACTAGACATATGTCATGTGGCTATACATTTAATTTCTTAGCAGCGTGATTTTTTTAAATACTCTCATCATCTTCTTCAGCTAAGATCTCTTCTAAAAAAGAATTTTCAAGAAAAACCAATCCTTTATCAAAATATTCAATTATTTCTAAAAAATGTTGCTTGTTTGGATTAATATAACTATATTCCTCATAAGAACATTCAACGCCAAATTCAGGACGATAATCAAAATAAGTATTATCACTAGACGAATAGTCAATAAGATATTTACTAGTGTATTCTTTTGATTCTTTATCAAGTGAATAAGATTTTGAAATTATTCCTAAACCTACTAATTCATAATAATCTCCTTTGACAAATGGGACATTTTTCAAATGAGGATCAAATAATCGAAAAGGAACATTCATCTCTTCTAAATAATTTTTCAGAATAAGATTATGCCCTTTTAAAGAAGCCCTAAAATAAGGAAGACCATCTGCATAAACTTGAATAAAATTTAATCTACTTTGTTCAACTAAATTATCTTCAAAGAATATCGGTGCGGATTTTAACAATTTAAATTTATTAGTCAATTTCTCATCTAAAAACATCTTAGCTCAACCCGCCAAGATAATCAGGCATTTCTCCAGCATATTTCATATTTCCTTTTTTTCCTCCAGAAGCAATAACATCATCAATTCTCAAAATCATTGTAGCAACTTCCGACGCAGAATCAATTGCCTGTTTTTTAATGTTGTATGGCTCAATAATTCTTGCTTTTAAAACATCTTCAATTTTATCTGTAAATAAATTCAATCCAGTGTTAATTTGCCCGGAATCATGCAAGGACTTTAATTCAGTTAGAATATCAATTGGATCCAATCCTGCATTTTCTGCTAATGTCAGTGGAATAAATTCCAGAGCATTTGCAAATTCTTCAACTGCTAATCGTTCTCTCCCGCTTAAAGATTGCGAAAAAATCTTCAACCTTCTTGATAATTCAATCTCAACGCTTCCACCTCCCAAAACAATTAATCCTGATTTTAAAACACAAAAAACATCTCCTAATCCATCTTTCATTGCTCTCTCAACTTCATCAATAACATGCTCTGTTCCGCCATGAATTAATATTGTCAGAGCTTTTGGATTTTGGCATCCATAAACATAAGTCAAAACATTTCCGCTGTGTCTTATTTCTTTGACATATTCGCTGTTGCCAATCTCAAAAGGAGTTATCTCCCTTAAATTAGAAATAATTTTTGCTCCTGTGGCTTTGGAAAGTTTTTCTATATCGCTTCTGGCAACTCTTCTACAGGCATAAATTTTTTCTTTAGTCAGTAGATATTGCGCAAAATCATCAATTCCTTTTTGACAAAAAACAACATTTGCTCCGGAATCTTTAATATTTTTGACTATTTGTTTTATTGTCTGCTCTTCATGAAATAAAAATCCCTGCAATTGTTCCGGAGATGAAATAGAAATTTTTGTATCAATTTCAGGATTTTTTAGCTCTAAAGGAACATCAATTAAAGCAATTCTCGCTCCCTTAATTTCCGACGGCATTTCATGGGAAATTTTATCTTTTTCCAAAACAATTCCAAAAATTAATTCGCTGTCTTTGATGCTTTCCCCTTTAATTTTTATTATTTTGATATTATCTATATTAAAATCATTTGTCTGATCAATCTTAATTTGTTTTACTGCTTCAACAATTATTTCAGCAAGTTTTTCTTTTGCATCCTCTGCGCATTTCCCAGTCATAGCAGTCATTGCAATTTGTTTTAAAAGTTCATGATTATCCTGAGAATTATCAACTTTAAACGAAATTTCTTTTAAAATTTCCTGAGCTTTTTTAGCAGCAATTTGGTATCCTTTAATAATCACAGTCGGATGAATTTTCATATCTAAAAGTTTCTCTGCATTTTCCAGCAATTTCCCAGCAATCATAACTGCGCTTGTTGTGCCGTCGCCAATTTCAGATTCCTGCGTTCTGGCGACTTCTGCAACCATCTTTGCGGCAGGATGTTCAATCTGCATTTCATTTAATATTGTCACACCGTCATTAGTTACAACAATTTCATTCGTCGGAGAAACAAGCATTTTATCCATTCCTTTTGGACCCAAAGTAGTTTTGACGACTTCTGCAACCATCTTTGCGGCAGCAATATTATTTCTCTGTGCATCTTTGCCTATCAGTCTTTGAATATCTTCAGGCATTAAAATTACTGGTTTATTTGAGTTAGTCATTTTTACGGCGTATTTTATGATTTATCTTAATTTCTAACTTTTTATTATTTGTGTTAAAAGACATTGCGCGGACAATTACCTCTAAATCATCATTGCTAACACCGACAAACCCATTAATATCTAATGGACGAATAAAACAAGATTCTATTTTTTTATTATTTAATTTATTCCTAATCCCAAAAGCCAGAGAATATTTATCATTATTGCTGATTTTCTTCATTTTATATCCGGAAATTCCTAAAGCAAAATATTTGTTGTAAAATTTATAAATTCCAATTTCAACTTTTTTCATATAAATTTTTCACGTTTAAAATATTTAAAGATTATTATGTTCAAAAGAGTAGGTTTTTAGTAAGATTTATAATCTTTAACTGCTTAATAAAATCATGAAAAATATATTAGTATGTGATTTAATGACAAGGAATCCTTTGACAGTCGGTCCTGAAACAAATTTGTTAGATTGCGCTAAAAAAATGCTTAAAAATAAAGTAGGAGCTTTATTAATTGTTAATAAAAATAAAAAATTATTAGGATATATTGCTCAAAAAGAAATACTTTGGACAATAGTAAAAAAATCAAAAAATCTCAGCGGCATTAAGGCAATAGACATTTCTGCAAGAAAACTAACAACAATTCCCCCAAAATTAACAATAAAGGAAGCTATGAAAAGAATGAAAAAATATAAAAGACTGCCTGTGGTGCAAAAAGGAGAACTTGTTGGATTGCTTTCAGCAAAAGATATTTTAAATTTTAATCCAGATTTTTATCCAGAGTTTGAAGAGATGTCAAAAATAAGAGAAGAATCTGAAAAATTAAAAAGATTAAAAAAAATTGGATATAAAACTTCACAGGGCTACTGCGAAGAATGTGGAAATTACGGGGTGATATACAGTTCTGAAGGAAAATCAATTTGCGGAGAGTGTAGAACAGAATAAACTTTTAATTAAGATGAAGACTGGTCAGTAGAAGGAGTATCTCCTTTTGTTAAATCAGATAAAAAAGAATCTAATTCATTAAAAGAGAGATCATACATATTTTTTATTTTTACAGCAAGAGAAATAAGAGTTGAAAGATTTTCATCTGGTTTTCTAGAAAGCTCTTTAAATTCTTGGATCAAATCAGAGTCATCCAATTTTATTGTTTTTTGCGCCAATAAATTTTCAACTTTAGGCAGCAAATCTCTAAATTTATTTAAAACATCTTCCTCTTCACCACGCGATTTTAATATTTCTTTTATCTGCTTACTTGAATGAATTCCCGGATAATATTGGGGAGAGTGTATTAATTTAGGCATAGGATTTACAAGAGATTCTAATTCTTTCCTCTCTTCTTTTGTCCAGGGCCAGGATTGTATCATATAATCCGGTTTAATAATTGAAGCAAGTTGCCAGGCAGGACTTGATTTTTCTTCAGGATGAACAGTAACATAATCTACCGTCTCAAAGTTCGAAATTACAAGCGCCCGATTATAAGATTTATTTACTGGTTTGTGCGCTCCTTTACGGTATCTTACTCTTGCATCATTTGCAATATTTACGAATAAACATCCCAGATATTCTTCTTTAATTTTCTTAAAAAAAGTAACATGTCCTGGATGAATTATATCAAAAACACCTGAAGTCAATAAAATTTTATTTTTCTTATTTTTTTCCTTTTCTGAAATTTCCTCTAAACTTTTTGCATAATCACCCATACTTTCATACTTTTCATACTGGATGTATTTTCCCATGTCTTTTTAAGCAGTTGAGTATATAAAAGTCTTTCTATTCTTAACTTTATAGTTACTAAAGTAAAAACTGGAAATTTTTATAAAGAACGACTAAACTCCAATTTAGGACAATTCCAAATAATTATTTACTTAGTTAAATATTTAAAACATAAATCATAATTACTTTTAACCTAAAATGAAAGCAAAAACATACCCTAAGGAAGGGCATAAAGGAAATTTTTGTATTCATTCGCTAAACATACTCCAAGGAAGGGCATAAAGGAAATTTATCAAATGACAGAAAAAAATCAAATTTTCTCAAGCAAAGTAAAATATAACGGAATATTCTCTTTTCAAGATTTTTACAAATTTTGCTACGAATATCTTACAGAAGAATTTGGATTTTATGTCGCTGAATCAAAATACGGCGAAAAAATAACGGGTGATGCAAAAGAAATTGAGATAGAATGGGAAGGCGGGAAAAAAGTCACAGATTATTTTAAGTATATAATTAAAGTTGATTTCAGAATTATAGGTCTAAAGAACGTTGAAATTCAAAAAGAAAGTAAAAAAATACAAACTAACAAAGGTTCAATTGAAATTAGCATGAAAGGAATTCTTGTAAGTGATTATGAAGGAAAATATAATACAAGCCCGACTTTAAGATTCTTTAGAGGAGTTTACGAAAAATGGATAATCCCTTCAACAATAGAACAAATTGAAGAAAAATTAGTTTCGCATTGTGATGGATTTTTAGGAGAAGCAAAGGCTTACTTGGATTTGGAAGGAAAAAGATAATTTTAGAAATTATCTCGTTATTAGTATTAATTTAAAATATTCTTTGAGAAAATTTGGTGTGAAAAATATAAATTATTAATAATTACGCTGCAACTTCCTCAGCAGGAGGACAAACAGTTATTATGTATAATTCCCCTTTTTTATAAGAAGCTTCCCAATAACACTGTTGACTAGGAATAGGGATATAATATGTTTTTCCATCTTCTAATTGAGTAGAAAAAGTTTCATCAATTGTCAATATCTCCTTCCTATCAAAATCAACAAAGCGGTTATTTAAAACACCGCCTTTTTCTTCGCCTACATCACCGGGACGAAGAGCTACCTCTTCTATTTCTAAAATTTCACAACTTTCGCCAATAGAACCGGTTGTTCCAGTTAAATCTGAACCAGTTGTTCCAGTTAAATTTTCGGATTGATTAGGAGGAAATTTTCCATATTCAGGAACTAGGAATGTAGAATCATCAGGAACAGCTGTAGGTGTAGGAATTGGAGCAGGTGTAGGAGAACCGCAGTAAAATCTAACTTTATAATCATAATTACATGTTCCATCTGGTTGCTGGGCATTAACGCACATAGCGCCTTTAGTAACATCACAAACTACAACTTCTTTTGTTGCAGTGTAATCAAGACCGGCTGTTGTCTGGCACTCTATATTCGTCGGAGAGTCGCAAATTTTTCCAGGATTTTCTTTTTTTAAATCCACTAAAGATTCCCAATCAGCGCTCCCGGATGGATTGTCTCTGTCAAACCATTGAGTCCATTCAGTTATCAAATCTCCCGATGCGCTTCCAGTAGATTTCCCACCAAATAAATTACTAAACCACGACAACTCAAGCCCTGGAAAGCCGTTATAACTTAATGAATTAGAATTTAATGAAGTTTGTCGCATTCCAAAACTTTCGGCAGAAACAAAACTAAGACTAACTAATAGTATCAAAGAAATACTTAAAATCATCAAACTTTTTTTAGCAACCATCTTTTTATTAAAATAATCAGGAAAAAGAAGTTTATAAATATTTTTATTATTTTTTTAAGGTTTTAACCAATTAACCAAAAGCTTTAAATATCTGTTATTTGTTAATATATTAACATGGGCATTGAAGAGGATTTAAAAGCTAATATCAAAGAATTTTTAGAAAGCGCCGAAAATGATCTTGTTGGAAAAAGATATAACAGCGCAATAAATTCTTATTTTAAGGCAATTGCGACTCTTTGCGACTTAAAAATTTATGAACTAAAAAGAATCCTGCCTAAAAATCATGCTGAAAGATTTCTTTTTTTAAAAACTTCTTTTTATGAAATTTATAAAATATTCAGCCCTCTTTTCAAAGAATATATTAAAACTTATAATTTAAGGCTCAATAAAAAAGAAGCTCTATTATTTAAAGAAAATGTTGAAAAAATTAAATCTCTATTTGAGAAAAAAACTTAAAGACCTTAACTTAACAGAAATTGCGGATGTTATGTTATTTGGTTCTGCAGCAAAAGGAAAAGAATTTCCAATGGACATAGACCTTTGCATTATCTTCAAAAAAGAAATTTCAAAAGAAATAATAAACAATATAGAAAATAAATTAAAAGAATTCAATGTCCACATAAGTTCTCTTGTTGTGGATAATTTTTTTAAAAAACCGCATTCTTTAGTAAAAACCTTATTTGTAGAGGGCATAAGTGTTCTGCATAAAGCTCAACCTTTTATTAAAAATTTTGGATTTTCATCCTATGTTCTTTATTCTTATGACCTATCAAAATTAAACCCGTCAGAAAAAGTAAAATTTGTCTATTTATTAAAAGGAAGAAAAGAAGAAATTGGAATCATAAAAAAAATGAATGGAGAATGGATTGCAGACAGCTGTTTTATTATTCCTATACAAAAAGACAGTGAAATGTTGATTATACTTAAAAAATGGGCTATCAATTTTAAAAGAAAGGAGGCGTTAATTCATTAATTTGGCTTTTTCTTTAAAACTAATTAATGAAAATTTTTCTTGAATTTACTTTAAAATGTTTTCAGATAGTTCAATTAAAAAAATTTTGAAAAAAGCCGGCGCGCAAAGATTAAGTCAAAAAGCAGTTAAAAAACTTAAAGCAATAACAGAAGATTATTCTTTAATAATTGCAAGAAAAGCTGTAAAAAATGCTGAATACTCCGGAAGAAAATCAGTTAAAATAGAAGATATTGAAGAATAAAAAACCAAATTTAGAAATTTTTAACCTAATTCCTTAAAAAGTTTTTTAATAATCTTTTTTATTTTTTCTTGATTTAAAGTGATATAATTCTTATGTATCATAAAACCATCATATGAAATACGATTTCTATATACTCTCATTTGTTGCAGAAATTGTCTATCCTGTTCGTCAAAATTATATTGTTTTGAAATATAATCTATAAGTTCTTGATGAGCTCCTTCGCCTTTTGTTTTAATTCCATTAAACAAACCAAGAGCCTCCATTAATTTGTGAATAACATCATAATAATCATTAAGAGTGTTAGTTGGATATTTTTTAGTATCAGTTTGTCTTAATCTTTCTAAAGTTATCTCTGCCATCTTCCTAAGAGAATTTGATTTTTGTTTATCTGGATGAATCTTTATAATCATTTATACCCCTCTAAAAAACCGCCGACAACAATTCCATTCATTATATTGTTTTTTAATTCTTTAGGATATAGATTAAAATTTTCTTTGAAATGCAATTGGATATTTCTATTTAACTTTCTTTCAAATTTATCAAGATTTAATTCCTCTTCTTTGCATTCTACAAAAATATCAATATCACTATCTTCTGTATCTTCTCCTCTTTGATAACTGCCAAATATAACAATAGATTTAGGTATAAGTTTTTCTTCTATAAATCTCGTTACCCCTGAATCTAAAATAGAAAACAAATTATAAATTATTTTATAATCCTTAAATAATCTATTGTCTATATTAGCTTTGTAAATTGGAAATTTTCTCGCCCCTTTTTTTTCAACAGATTCAATTACTAATCCTAATTTTACTAATTCATCTAAATTTTTTTTAACGGAAGTGTGGGATAATCCTATCTTTCTGCTGATATCCATAAGATAATTTTTTTTAGTTGGATTAACAAAAAAAATTTCTGCTGTTATCATCATACTACTTTTTTGTAACATATATTACATAATTGTAATATGTACTATATAAATATTTCTATTATGGATGAAAAATACAATTAAATAAAAAAACTCCATTCTAAATAAAAAATTAATTAGGTTGACGATAGAATAAAACTCACAATCACTATAATTTGCGATTTAATCATAGATATTTTTCTATAAATTATTTTAAACAAAAATCTTAATTTTTAACTATTTAAAAAAGACATCAAATATGAAGATTTATATAGTTTATTTTTAATATAATAGAATGAATTTAATGAATATTTTAAAAAATAAGAAAAATTTGGCAAATCTTACATTTGGAATAGCTTTTTCTTTAACTGAATATTGTTTTGCTCAAAATCGCTCAATAAATTTTGAAAAAAAAAGTTTTGAAAACATTAAAAAAGAAGCAAAGAGCGCAAATAAATTAATTTTTATAGATGGATATACAACCTGGTGCAGTCCATGCAAGTGGATGGATAAAAATGTTTTCACCAATGACAGTGTAGCTGATTTTTATAATAAAAACTTTCTAAATATAAAAATAGATATGGAGTTGGAAGAAGGAAAAAGGATAGAAGAATTATTTGCTGTAAAATCCTATCCAACATTTTTATATACTAATGCGGAAGGAAAATTAATTCATCAAGGAGTTGGTAGGCATAAATCTGGAGAGTTTATTACTTTAGGAAAAGAAGCATTAAATCCGGAAACACAAATTGCAGGATTTAATAAAAAATATGAAGAAGGAAACAGAAACAACAAATTTTTATATGAATATATAAAAAAATTAAATAAAGCAAAGATAGATCATAAAGATATTTCAAGAGAATATTTCAAAACTCAAAAAGAAGAAGATCTTACTTCAATAATTAATTGGAATATTTTATTTATTAATAAACATAATGTGGATATAGATTCTAAACCCTTTAATTATTTAATAAAAAATAAAATTAAGTTTGATGAAATTTATACTGCCGACTCTGTAGATAATAAAATTCTTAATGCATATTCTTTTAATTTTGATAAGATTTTATATAAAAAATCATTTAATGATTCTATTTATCAAGTGTGGAGAAATAAAATAAAAAAACAAAATTTTTCAAAAGCTGAAGAAGTTTTGCTTGAAGCAGATTTGAAATATAATGAACAAATGAAAAATTGGGATGCTTATGCAGAGAATGCGGTTTTATTAGTAGAAATCTCCAAGAGGTATAATAACCCAAATAAATTAAATGATCTTGCTTGGGGATTTTTTGAAAATGTGAAAGACAAAAATTATTTAGAAAAAGCATTGAGTTGGGCGGAAAAATCAGTAAAAAGAGTAGATAAATTTGATAATAATGATAATTATGCCCGCCTTCTTTATGTTTTGGGAGACACTGCAAAAGCGATACAGATTGAAGAAAAAGCAATTAGATTGGCAAAAGAAACTAGCAATGAGAGATTTATAGAACAGCTTAATTATATCTTACAAAAAATGAAAAATGGTGAAAAATTAAGGGATTAGCCGGAATTCGGACTAAATATATATCTTTTTCTTAAATGCTAAATTGCTCTACTCTCGTCTTGCCTTTGGATATTAATAAAATAATAAATGTAATAGAAATAATAAATGTAATAGAAATAATAAAAGTTTGTCAAAGTCAAAACGCTCGCTCCAAAGTCTACTCCCGACCTCGCACGGCTTATTTTTATTTTTTAGTTACTACCTACCACGAAGTCGCTCGCTCATATTTATTTATAATTTCTATTTAAACAGATAATTTTATTTTTTGCAGAAGCTTTTGCGCAAATACAAGCGCTTCTTTTGTTTCTATTAACTCTATTCTTTCAGCTTCATAAACTGATTTATTTCTTAATTTTCTATAAGAATCAAATTTATGTATTATAGATATATCAAATTTTTTAATATCTCTAAGGTATGCAATCAACACTTCATGTGAAAGAGGTTTATATCCCTGAATTGACATTAGTGATTGTGAAGCTTCTCGCATAGCCTCGTAAATATCTTCAAAAACAAGGTCAGCAGACTCATTTGTAATTGGGCGCAAAAATTTTAATCTTTTTTCTGCTTTTTTCAAAAGAGAGCGCCCCATATTTATATTGGGGGTTTGTTTTTCTACTTTTCCGCCTTCCAAATATTTATCAAATGGCAAAATCATATTTGAATTACTCCATCTAAAACAATGCCGTTTATTAAATTATTAATAAATTCTTTTTTAGCTTTTTCTAAATTTTTAAGCTCCAAAAGATTAATTTTTCTTTGTAATTTTTTCTCAAAGAGAGAAAAATCTAAATTTTTTTCTAATCTAGTTATAACTGCAATATCAATATCGCTTTTTTCAGTATCTTCTCCTTTGGAATATGATCCAAAGATAATAATTGTTTCAGGAAATTGATATTTTTCTTTAAGAAAATCAATTAAACCAGAATCATATAATGAATAAATATTATAAATTTTTTTTAGCTGAAGAAATTTGGAATTAAGTGTTGCTTTATAATTTGAAACTGCTTTTGTTTTATGGCATTCTATAACTCCTTTTTTAAGTAGGGATTTAAGTGATTTTGAACATCCTGCTGAAGAAAAATTTGTTTTTCTGGCTAATTCTCTCAAATGGATTGTTGTTGTAGGATTTTTTAAAAAATATTCTAAAATGGTGTTAACTTCGGGAAACATATGTTAACTAAAGGAAACAGATTTATAAATCTTTCTACTTTTTCTATAATTTTCTTTCAAAACAAATTAATAAATAAAAAACTCTGTTCTAAATTAGAAATTTTGACATTTCTGATTTTCTCCACACTTAGTGCACAATGCCGTACCTACAGTACCATCACTACAACATCCATCTCTTAGCACTATATCTCCACAACTACTTCCATCATCTGTACAACACTTATAACTTTGTGTACTAACACCTCCTTTAGGGGTACCGCCAGTATATCCAGAAGGCACACAACAACTTCCCCCTCCTAACTTTGAAGTACTGCTCCACCCCGTTGGGCAAGAGATTGTAGATGCACCATTATTGCTAAAACTTATTCTATTCGCAATTATAGGTTTTGTTGGAACTGATGGACCAGCTCCAAATCTTGTTGGAACTACTGCCCCTGCAGCTCCTATTCTATTAGTAGCACCTCCAGTAAATAAATCACTAAACCACGAAGCAGAAATAAAACTCATACTAATTAATAATATTAAAGAAATACTTAAAACCATCAAACTTTTTTTAGCAACCATCTTTTTATTGAAATAATTAGATAAAAGAGGTTTATAAATATTTGTTTTCTTTTAAATACTGAAATTGCTCGTCCTTCGGACTCGGATTTATTTATATTTCTACTCTAAACAATTTTTTATTATTAAATTTATTTACTTTAATCTGATAATTTCACTTATATTAATCAAACTCAAAAAAAGATTACAGCAATAATTTTTCTTTTAGCGGAACATCATGCGGAACGCCGATGTGAAGCCAACTATCCTACAGAGTATATTGTTTTAATTATAAAATAACAACAAATTCAAAAGATTTAAATATCTCTAGATATTTATTCAACTATGAAAAAAACACTGACAAATATTTTAATTGGAACAAGTTTAGCTGGTAATTTAATATTTAATTCTTCCTGTAATTATGAAAAACCCAAAACAGAACAAATACAAGAAAAATCTCCAGAAGGCTCACCAGAGTCATCCCTTGGGGAAGATACTCTCCTTAAAACAGCAGCAAATTTTTTTTATAAAGGAGATTATAATTCAGCAAAGAAAATTTATTCAGATTTTCTTGAAATTAAAAAAAATAAAAATGACAGCTTAGGAATTGCAAAAGGATTTCAAGGATTGGGACTTATTTTTTATTCCCAAGGAGATTATAATAAATCTTCTGAATATTATATAACTTCTTTAAAAATTTATGAAAATTTAAAAGATTCTCTTAGAAGCTCTAATATTTATGTAGGTCTTGGTTTGCTTTATTTAAATCAAAATAAATTTGAAAAAGCATTAGAACATTTAAGAAAAGATTCTTTAATAAAATCTGAAATTTTATTAAGAGAACCTGAAAATTTATCTTTAAAAAATAACCTCTCTAATACTTTAAATAATCTTGGTATGATTTTTGATGAACAAAAAGAATATGAAAAAGCTTTAAAATATTATTTTAACTCCCTTAAACTTTCTAAAGAAGCCAATAATAAATCTCAAGAAGCTATTTGTTATAATAATATTGCTATTGTATATAGAGAAGAAAATCATATAGAAAAAGCTTATGAATACTATCAAAAAAGTTTAACAATCAATAAAGAGCTTGAAGATAAAGCAGGTGCAACATCTAATTTTATAAATATAAGCGATCTTTATTTAGAAAAATCCAATTATTTTTCAGCATTAGAAAATTTAAAAAAAGCAGACACTCTTGCAAAAGAAATTAATTCTCTTGATTTATTTAAAGATATTTATCTAAACTTCTCAGAAGTTTATGAATTAAAAGGCGATCTTGACAGCGCTTTAAAATATTATAAAAAATTTTCTGAAACAAAGGACTCATTGCTAAATTCTGAAAGTTTAAAACAGGTTGCAGAGCTTGAAACAAAATATCAGACAGAAAAAAAGGAACTTGAAAATACAGCGCTAAAAAAAGACAATCAAATTGTTGAAGAAAAAAATAAAAAACAGCAATGGGGACTTTTTGGACTGGCTGCTTTCTTGGGACTGGGCGGAGTTTTTTCATATTCAATGTATAAAAGCAGAAAAAAAATTAAAAAATCAAAAAAAATAATTGAAGAAAAAAACAAAGAGATTACGGACTCAATAAACTATGCAAAAAATATTCAAAATGCAATACTTCCAAATGAATTAGAAACAAAAAAATTACTTGGAGAGCATTTTATTTTTTACAAACCAAAAGATATTGTTTCAGGAGATTTTTATTGGACTGCTGAAAAATCCGACAAAGCTTATTTTGCTGCATGCGACTGCACAGGACACGGCATCCCCGGCGCATTTATGAGTGTTCTTAATTCACGGCTTTTAAATAATGCTATAGAAGAAAAACAAATTGAAAAGCCAAATGAAATTCTTAATTATGTAAGAACTGAAATAATTAACTCTTTAAAATCAAAAGGAAAGAGTGGAGAGCAAAAAGACGGAATGGATGCTATTCTCTGCGCTTGGGATAAAAAAACAAATACTTTAGAATTTGCCTGCGCAAACAATCCGCTTTATTTAATCAGGAACAATGAATTAATAGAACACAAAAGCGACAAAATGCCAGTCGGATATTCAGATGACTTAAAAGATTTCTCGCTCAAAAAAATAGCTCTGCAAAAAAATGACCTGATTTATATTTCTTCAGACGGTTATGTAGACCAGTTTGGCGGACCAAATAATAAAAAATTTATGAAAAAAAAATTGAAAGAACTCTTGCTCTCAATAAATCAAAAACCAATGTCTGAACAAAAAGAAATTTTAAATAAAACAATTAATGATTGGATGGCTTATATAAATCCTGAAAACAAAAAACCTTATGAACAAATAGATGACCTTTGCATGATTGGATTAAGGATTTAGCAAAAGCAGCGATTAGATTAATTTAATTTTTAGGCAAACAACATTTTTCATTTCTAGAAGTTAAAAGTTGCATCCACCCCGTTGGACAAAATTCTGCAACCGCAGGATTACTAAAACTTACTCTATCTGCTGAACTTGGTTCAGCAGAAATACTCTTTGTTGGAACTATTCCGACAGATTTTCCACCAAATAAATCGCTAAACCACGACAACTCAAGCCCTGGAAAGCCGTTATAACTTAATGAAGTTTGTCGCATTCCAAAACTTTCGGCAGAAACAAAACTTAAACTTACTAATAGTATTAAAGAAATACTTAAAATCATCAAACTTTTTTTCATATGTTAAATAGAGAGAAGAGGTTTATAAATATTTTTATAATCACAAAATTATAATTTTAATCTGCGCAATTAATCTCTTTTCTTCTCAGGAAATTTCAATTCATATTTTTTATTTTTTGTAAAAAACTTTATTAAAAAATCAATTAATATAACCGCGCCAATTAAAATTAAAAAATAAAAAAGCCCAATTTTTGAAAATTTTGGAAGAGTGTCTTTTGTTAAATAGCTGATTATCCCGACAAAAACCCCGATTGATGCTAAAATTTGGATTGACTTTATTCCAGAAACATTTGATTTATTTGCAACTTCAACTAAAACACTAATTGCAGAACTCACATAATCTCTAGTCATGCTCCAGATTTCCTTTATGTAAGAATGAGTGTTAGATAAATCTTCAAATTTGTATTGAAAAAGCTCAAGCAATTGTTTTTCTATGTCTAAAGTTTTCGCTAAAGAAGCCCTAGTGTGCGCATAGCTCGGCATTTGATTAATTCTATTATTAATTAAATCTATTGTTTTTTTATAAATCTCCAGCTGCACTCTGTAGAACTCAACATCTTTTCCTTTGATAAATTTTCTTTCTTTAATTTCAGAAATTTCTTCCCAAATTTCCCGATGTATGCCCAGATATTTATGAAGTTGGCTCTTGAATTCTCTAAAAAAAATCTGCATTTCAACTATAGATGCAAGATTTTCTTCATTTCTTGCTCCAACTACAAAGATATATTCGGGAGTTTTGTAGACACTGACATTTTCTGATGTAGTTTTGCTGTAAACTTTTCCATATTTTTGCGGCACATCAAATTCAGAATGTTTCTCGTAAAATTTAGTTATCACAATTTGGTGCGGTTCTTTTATATCTGAAAGAATTTTAGGGGTCGGCGCTCCCAAGGAAAACAAATAATTTATTGCAGGATTAAAAAAATTTTTAAAATAATTTTTGACTAATTTTACAGAGGATTCTATATTTTTTGTTTTTTTAATCTCCAAGATATAAAGCCCATCTTCATAATATCTTATTTCTATTCCGCTTTTAGTTTCTGCCATGACAAAATCAAGATTTCCTGTTTCTTTTGTTGCGAATTTTAAATTTAAATCTTTATGAAATTCTTTTAATTTCTCCTTAGAAAGAGGCAAGCGAGATTCACATTTAGATAAAAAATCATAAATTTCAGTCAAATGAAGAGATGTTCTTTGATACCATCCCCCAAAAGTTATCTTAACCTCTTCTTCCATGAAAATATGATGTTAAATATTATATTTAAAGGTTATTAAAGATGGTTTTACAAATCCATAAACGCCCCAAACTGACGCCGCTGCGGCAGTTTAGCGTCCGACAGCGAAGCTGGAATTTGTTTACAAATTAGGACGCCCCAACCTACTCGAGCTTTACTTTTGAAATGAAACTAAAAATAGTCAAAAGCAAAACTCTCGGATTCGAAATAAATAAGGAACCTCGTTAAGATATATTTTTGTTTTTGAATTAACCAATATATCTTTCAACGCCCCGTCCGAGATTCGAACTCGGGTCACCGCCGTGAAAGGGCAGCATTCTTGGCCACTGAACTAACGGGGCAAATTATAGGACTTTAAAAGGAAATTAGTTTTTAAAATGTTTGTGAAGACGATTTTATTAAATTCCAAAAATTTATTTGCACAAAGTTTTTATACCTCTTTTATTTATATTTTATATGGGAATTGCGGTGACAATTATAATTATTGCACTTATAGTTGCATTAATTTGGATATTCGTTGAATTAAGAAGATTCAAACACAAATTTTTTGCGATTCTTTTAATTGCCCTAATATTATTCAGCTATTTTGGATTTGTGGTTACACTTAAAGGAAAAGATATCAACTATAAATCAATTGATGGTCTTCAAAATGTTGCAAAACTTTATTTTATATGGATTGGAAGCGTCTTTAAAAATTTTAAAACAATTACTGCCAATGCAATCAAAATGGACTGGAAAAGCGACGCTTCAGACATAAACACAAAAAATACTTCAAATTCCTAGCAATTTAAAGTTATGAGAATTTTAATATTTATTTTAATATTTTTTATTCTTATCGGGCTGATATTAATCAACAATAACAATCTGCATTTATCTAATGAAGAACAATTAAAAACTTTTTCAAAATTATATTTTAACTGGTTAGGAGAAATTTATTCTAATTTTTCCAGCATAACTGGACATATTTCTAAATTAAATTGGTTTCCAAACTAAAAGCTTTTAAACCAGAAAGATTATAATAAGATATGGCTAAAAAAAAGGTGAAAAAGTCGCAAAAAAAATCTGTTCCTATTCAAAAAAGGACAATTCCCATAAAACAGATTACTTCAAGATATAATTCAAGACGGGCTTTAAAAGACCTTATTTTATTCTCGCTTTTAGCAATAATTAGTTTTATTTTATTCACCGTTTCAGGAAATACTCTTTATCAAGATACATTTTATTTATTAGCAATTCTTTTTGGATTTATTGCTGTTGCTTTTTTAATTGTCTTTTTAGTAATTGTTTTTGCAAGAGAAAAAGTGAAGCAAAAATAGGAACTTTTTGTATTCATTTTTTAAATAGGAAATTTATCAAATGAAAGCGAAAATAAAAATTATTTAGATTCTAAAATCTTAAACTGAAAATCTTTTATACTTGTATTATTCTATTAAATTTATTAAGCCTGTGTAGCTCAGTTGGTAAGAGCGCAACATTGGTAATGTTGAGGTCCTGAGTTCGACTCTCAGCGCAGGCTTTGAACTGCAAGTGTAGAAGATTGACGCGAAAATCTCGAAGAGATGTTTTCAGCGCAGGCTTTTTACAGAATAAAAAAATGTAATCTAAAATTTTTAATTTTGAGCGCAGGCTTTTGTTAAAATCAAAAATATCTTTCACACTCCAACAATTCTTATAAATGCAAAATATCCTATTTAATGATGGCAAAAAATATCTCCGCAATATTCTCTTTTATTACTATTTTACTATCATTATTCTTTTTTGTTCTTCCTGCTCTTGTCGGAAATTCTGTGCTTGTCGCATTCTTTTTAATTTCATTTGTATTGCTGATTATAGCTTTTATTTCTTCAATGTATGGATTAACTGATGAAACCGGAAAATATTCAGGATTAGGTTTATTTTCATTAATTGTTTCAATTGTCTTTATTATATTTCTGCTAATTGGCGCTTTGATTCAAATTTAAGATAGTTTTATAAAATCTTATCAAATAATTTCTTTATGACTGAAAAATCTAAATTAAAAAAATTAAAAGAAGAATATTCTAAAATTCAGGAAAAATATGGATTGCCTAATTTCAGCAAATTAAATGAAGATTTCAGAATAGAAAAAACAGCGCAAACAGAAACTGATTTCTTAGTCAGAGAAATTCGTGAGAGTATGGGAGAAACTCTTGAAAATTTTTTGAGGTTTGTTGAAGCAATTTTAAATCCAGTTAATGTTCCAATGTTCTTATTTCCGATTATAAAATCATTAAATGTTGAAGAAAAAAATAAACTATCTGAAATTTACAAAAAGCTATCAAAATTAGAGATTGATTCAATGAAATTAATTGATTATTCAGAGAAAAAAGAAGCTGAATTTATTAAAAATTCATACAAAATTTGGCAGGAAATTAAAAAAGATTTTGTTAAAATAATTGAAGCTGTTGAAAATAAAACAGAAGCTAAAGTTGAAAAATCAGAAAAAGGATATTTTGGTTAGATCAATCTGCTAAATAATTCTTCTAAACCAATTTCAAAAAGAGCAACAGGCATTTTTATCTTCCAGTTTTTCAGAATTTTTGGATGAATTTCGCCTAGAAAACCTATAGATTTACCTTCTAAAAAAATTTCTGCAACTCTACCATCTATAAAATGTGCTGGAAATTTTTCAGACTCTTTAAGAGTTATATTCATGTCAAGCATATTAAAAAGATGCAAAATAACTTGTTTCATCTCCGTAAAATTTCCAGGAACTAATGCAGCTGAAAGTTTTTCTTTTTCTTCAAAACTTTTGCCTTCTTTTTGACTAAAAACTTTTCCAGCTTCAAAAATTCTTTGTGGATATTCTGAATCTGTATTTTCCGAAAATGTTTTTAGCAAATAATGTGTCAAATCTTTTCTTAAAAGATTATATTCTGTTTTTGATTCCTCAACTTCAATAAAATCTTTTTCTTGTTTTTCTAGAACTCCCATTCTTTCAAATTGATCTTTTTTATTTGTCAAATGATAATTTGAAACTTCAAGCATATTTAATCCAGATAATATTTCTGAAATTTTTTTCTTAATAATCTCTTTTTGGCTTTCCTGTCCAATTGTTGAAATTTGGGGCATTTCCGGAACAAAATTATCATAACCATAAGCAATTGCAATGTCCTCGATTAAATCTACTTCATGCATAATATCCACTCTCCAAGAAGGAGTTTCGACTTCTTTGTCAGAATAATTGTGCCCCATTTTTTCCAATAATTTTTTTATTTGTTTTTCATTTAAATCCAATCCAAGAAGCTTGTTTGTATTTTCAAGTGAAATTTTTCTTTTTTCTGTTTTCAAATCCGGAATTATTTTTGAATTGACTTTCATTTGATAAATCTCGCCCCCAATTTCTGCTAAGCTTGTGACAATTATATTCAAGCATTTTTCAAGAATAAACATATCAAATCCAGAACATTCAACGAAAACCTCTTTTGTTCCTTCCGTAATTCTTCCAGTTGACTGCGAGTTTATTATTGGAGGCATACTCAAAATGTTTTTGTCAGCGTCAATAAAAACGGGAAATTTAGATTTGCCTGCAAGCAAATGAGCATAATCTCTGCCTGTCGGATGCCTTTGCAAAATCTCAAGTCCGGACATTTCCCTTGTTGCTTCAAGAGGAATAAATTTTATTTTATCTGGCTCTAAAGCAGTATAAGTGATTGGCAATTTTATTTTTTCTAAAGAATAAATTCCTATTGCAAGTTTTTTTCTTTTTCTTCCAATAGTAAAATGAAGTTTTTCCTGAATATTAATTAATTCTTTTATTTTATCATGATTCAAATTTAATTTTTTTACAATCGCGCATACAGTATATGGACGAACCTCTTTTACAGAAGAATCAACTATTACTTCATAATTTTTTTCTGGTTTTTTCAGGTCATACTTTTTTAGCCCTTTAGTTTTTTCCAGAAAACTTAAAAAACTTCTTTTAAATCCAGAATAAGACAACAAATCGGGCCTGTTTGGATTTACTTCAATTTCTATTTCCCCATCTGTAACCTGTTCAAGGGTTGTTCCAAACATTGCAATTTTATTTTGCATATTTTCGTCTAATTTTCCAATATCTTTTTCAAAACTCTTTTTATTAAATTTTATGTTTGACATTTTTATCCTGTTATTTTCTCAGCTAATCTGTTTAATTCCTCTTTATTCATAGGTTTCGTTCTTTTTTGATTTAATTCCCCCATACTATTTATTGGAACAAGATGAATATGAACATGCGAAACTCCAAAACCTTCTACAATTAACCCAATTTTTTTTGATTTTAATTTATTTTTTAATATTTTTGCAAGATGTTTTGCCTTTAACATTAATTCTGAATATTCGTCGTCGCTTAAATCAAATAAATAATCAGTATGTTTTTTCGGAATCAGCAAAGTGTGTCCTGGATTTATTGGATTCATATCTAAAAATGCAAAATATTTTTTATCTTCAAAAATTTTTACAACTGGAATTTCGCCATCAATAATTTTGCAGAAGATACAATCGGTTTTTGTCATTTTATTTCGTCCACCATTTTATTTTTCTTAATTGTGAAATATCATTTTTATACAGCTCCCTTAAATCTTTAATTCCATAATAATTCATTAGTGTTCTGTCTAATCCCGGACCCCAAGCTAAAATAGGAATATTTTCTCCTAAAAGCGGAACCACAACTTCAGGACGGAAAATTCCAGCGCCTCCCAATTCAAGCCATTCTTTTTTTTCAGAATGCCAAACATCTATCTCAACTGACGGTTCTGTATATGGAAAATACGCGGGCCTGAATCTGATTTTTTCAAAGCCCATTTTTTTAAAAAATTCTTTTAAATATCCAAGCAAATGCCTGAAATTTGCATTTTTATCAACGACTATGCCTTCTGTTTGATTGAATTCAAATCCGTGTTTCCAATCAAGCGTTTCATTTCTAAAACATTTTCCGACGGCAAAAAATTTTGCAGGCAATTCAGAAATTTTTAAATTTGCAATTGTTAATGCTGATAAGCAAGTTGTATGCGTCCTTAGAACAAGTTTTTTTGCTTTTTCCTCGTCCCATTTATATCTCCATCCAGAACTTCCTGCAATTCCTTCTTCATGCGCTTCTCTGACTGCCTTGACTAATTTTTTATTTTCCGGCAGTTCAATATTTTTGTCAATAAAAAAAGTATCCTGCATTTCTCGAACAGGATGATCTTGCGCAGTGAATAAAGCATCAAAATTCCAGAAAGAACTTTGAATACAATCTCCACTCATTTCTTTGAATCCCATTTCTGTCCAAACTTTTCTTGCATAATCACATGCCTGGTTGACAAAATGCCTTTTCCCGCCGGAAATTAAAGGAACAGGGCTTGTTATATCATATCTCCTGAATTTTTTTCCTTTCCAGGAATCATCGCGAATCATCTCAGGAGTAATTTGCTCAAGCATTCCGCTATCTTTTATTTTTAATTTAATTAATTTTTTTCCAAGCTCCGTAATCTGTATTTCAATTAAACTTTCTTCTTTAATTTCAAGAATATTTTTTCGATTTTCTAATAATTTTAATGCAAATCTCTGCTCATCTGCTAAAGAATCATATTCCAAAGGCAGGGAATCCAAAAAAATCTCTTCTAACATTTTTTTTGTTATTTCAAATTTATCTGCATTTAAAATTAATTTTCCATTTTTTAATTCAATCATAGTTTTTTTCTTTAACACCCCCAGTGCTACCTTAAATTCGTCATCTGATAAAGAAGCTTGCTTTTGCGCGTCCTGAAATGTTACAATTCTTTTTTCATTAAGCAGATTAAGAAGTCTTCTTTCTGGAAGTCCTTTTTTCCTGTACAGCGCGCCATTCACTCCAATCTCAATTATTTTTTTCTTTTTATAAGAAAGTTTTACAATTTCTTTATTTTGAAGATATTCCAACGCTCTTAATACAGAAACTCTATCTAAATTTGTTTTTTTGCAAATATCTGGAATCCGCTCTTCAAGATAAGGCAAAATTTTCAACTCATGAGGATTCAAAGATTCTGTAATTCTTTCAATCTTTTTACTTGCCTCTTTAGAGGTTCTCGTGCCCTCTTGGGACATGCCATTTAGGGTATCGCCTTTTTCCATTTAAAGCATAAGAAGAACTGGTTTAAAAGTTTTGTTTTAAACTTCTTTAGTCATCCAAGTCGGCATTCCAAGAACTGCTCCAAAAGATTTTAGCTCATAAATATCTCTTTGATTCTCAAGATTTTGAATAATAAATTTCATTCTCAATTTGTTTTTATTGCACAACGCAACATTTTGCTGAATTCTTGAAATAATTTTTTGTTTTTCATATTGGCTAGCTTGAATTATTTCATCAAAATTTATTCCTATTGCAACATTTTTATCTTTTGCAATTTTTGCTAGAACCTGATTAAATCCAGAATCTCTTTGTTTTTGAAAATCTTTTTTTCCTGCAAGATTTATTAAAAGAATCTGGATTTGAAGTTTTTCTAAAATTTTTCTGTTTAATTCATCATCATTTGAAGAAAAAATAATTGTTTTAGTTTTATTTTCATTAATTAATTTACGGGCTTTTTCAAAAGTGTTTTCGTAGATTATAGCTTGTTCTAACATCAAGTATTATAGAAAAACTAATTTATAAAATTACTCTAATCACTAATCTTAGTTCCAACAAATTTCTTCTTATTAAGCAAATTATCAAGTTCTTTTGGTGACTCTATAATATAAGTTGTTATTTTATTTTTCAAAATCATTTTTGCTGCAGTCTGGTCTAAAACAAAATGCTGACCTGGATGAAATTTAATTTTATTTGCCAAGGCATTAAAATCTTCCCAGGAAATTTTGGGAATAAATTTTGCATCTTTGTATTCCTTGGGATTTTTGTCATGAAGCCCTTTGACATTTGTCAAATTTACAAATTCTGTTTTAAATTCTTTTGCAACTTCTGCTGAAGTTGAATCTGAAGTTTGATTGGGTTTGTATTCCAATGCCCCGCAAAAAATTATGTCTAATTTTTTAATATATTCTTTTACTTTTTTCATTGTATCTGGAATTCCTTTTTCAGGGTCAATGCCAAAAAAATAATTCATAAATCTTGCATTTGTTCTTGTTGCAGAAATTCCTGCAAATGACTGGAATGATTCATTTTGTTTTTCCTTTTTTAATGCTCCAATATACTTTCTTGCCAAACTTCCTCCTCCACACACAACAATAAACTTATAATTTTTTTTGTTTTTTAAAAGAACATTTTTAAAATCATTAAGATATTTATAATTTACATCGTCAGGAATTATCTGGCTTCCACCGAGACTCAAAACAATCACCTTTTTTTTCATGGGGTAAATAGTAAAGAAGAGTTTTTATAATTTACTTAACGGTAAACAATTCTCTGTCTTTAACATCAAAAACATCCAGCCGAACTCCTGAATCTAACCATCCATGAGCATAATTTAATGCTCCAAAACAATTTACAAAATCTTTTTTTGATTGAAAGAGT
>Ga0209541_10004285_pt1 | contig 25436 bp, 33 predicted proteins | sample RifCSPlowO2_01_FD_184027 | JGI IMG/M metagenome (GOLD analysis project Ga0209541, IMG submission 184027) | Groundwater microbial communities from Rifle, Colorado - Rifle CSP2_plank lowO2_0.1 (SPAdes) (version 2) | ecosystem: Environmental > Aquatic > Deep subsurface > Groundwater | place... | reverse complement strand
ACTAAAAGGGAAAATTCTTACATCCCCCTGATTAGAAAAGCTGCTAAAAAGCGCACCCCTTTATTTTTAATTTATGGCTCTCTGACAGGCAGGCCTGCCTATACAGAATGGTCTAATTTCAAGGAAAAACTTTTGCCAGGTGTTTATGAGCCAGAAGTTGACGCAATCAAAGCAGGCGCAATATACCTTGAAAGAGACAAGAGCCAACTTGAGGAAGTTATTAGTGGAATAAAGGAAATATTCGAAACAATAACAGGATATGAAAAAAGAATAAAAGCGGTTATGAAAAGATTCAACAGTCCTGAATTCAATAGGAGATTACTGGAAATAAAAAATGGCTAAAAATCTTTCAAAAGAACTTGAATCAATCAAAGCGCGAAATGTTAAAGTAGAAGCCGACAAAGCCTGGGAAACCTCAAAAACCCGGCGCGGAATTATTGCGGTTGCAACTTATTTTATTTTTGTTTGGTTTTTGTGGCTGATTAAATCGCCAAATTATTGGTTGAACGCTTTAATACCAGCGGGCGCGTATATTATTTCAACTTTAACTTTGCCATTTGTTAAAAAATGGTGGACTGAAAAAATTTATAGAAAATGAAAAAACTGTTCTTCCCTGCAATTCTCGCATTTTTGTTAGCTCTTAGCTTTGTTTCAGCACACGAGCGCGATTTCACTGAGGCAAAAATGCTTATTGATTCAAAAGTCAGCTGCAATCAGCTCACAGATGAGCAGCTTGAGGCACTTGGCGATTATTATATGGAGCAAATACATCCAGGAGAACAGCATGAAATGATGGATGAAATGATGGGCGGTGAGGGCTCTGAAACTTTGAAACAGGCGCATATTAATATGGCGAGAAGGATTTATTGCGGCGAAAATGTTTCTATGAGCGAGATGATGATGCAAAATATGCCAATGATGAACGGGGGCAGGACAACAACGGATTCTACAAACATCCTAAATACTTTTTATCTAATTATTTTAATCGGAGTAATAATTTTAGTCTATCTCGGAATCATAAAACTATGGAAAGATATGAAAAAAGGTGGTAAAAAATGAACAACATAAATTTGGAAGCTATTAAAAAATTTATGGAAGAAGTCCAAAAAAATCCTGAAGCTGCAAAAAAGACAAAATCTATAAGCGGGGAATGGAACTTTGAGCAGGGAAATCCGCAATTTACGGCTGAAATAAAATTTCAAAGCGGTTCTGCAGTGATAGAAGCTGATTCGCCACAGTTCATGGGCGGCGCAGGATTAAAGCCTGACCCAATTCAGTATTGCTTGTTCGGGCTTGCAGCCTGCTATGCCTCAACATTTGTTTCAATTTGCGCTGAAAAAGGAATAGAGCTTTCTAAGCTAAAAGTAACAGCTGAAAATAAAACAAACTTAACAAAAAGCTTGGGGCTTGGGGAGGAGCCAATTGTTGAAAAAGTGAAACTTTCTTTGGAAGTGGAAAGCGATGCTGATAAAGAAAAAATAAATGAAATTGAGAAATTTGCCAGGGAGCGATGCCCTGGAGTTTATTGCCTGACAAATCCTATAAAACTAATTACAGAACTTAAATGAGCGAGCAAGAGGATCTCCAAAATTTTGTAGAATTCTGCGATTCTAAATTTGGACAAAGGATAATGAAGAAAGAAGCTAAATTCTTGAGAGAACAACTGCAAGGCCACGTTTCAATTTTAGATATTGGCTGCGGAATTGGAAGCATTGAGAAGAATTTGTCAGAAATGGATATAACCGGAATTGACACCTCAGAATTATTTTTGGAAGAAGCAAAAAAGCGCAACAAAATGCAGAGGAATAAAGTGTTCGAACAGTGTAATGCCACAAACTTAGAGGCTCTTTTTAGAGAAAAAAGTTTCAGCGCAGTATTTTCTGTTGCAACAGTTGAATTTATAGAGAATTACCAGCCAGTTTTGACAGGGATTTGGAGAATTTTGAAGAGCAATGGAAAAGTTATATTAATGATTTTAAATCCTGCTTCGAAATACTTTGAAGAACATTTAAAAAAGCCCGATAGTTACTTCCGCAGAGTAAAACACAGCCCTGCGGAAATAAAGAAATATTTTGCAGCACTTTTTTACACAGAAGATGAATTCTATTTCCTGGGAATAAAAGGAAAAAGAATTTTTAATACTTCAGATAAACAATTTGCAAGCCTCTATGTGCTCATTGGGAGAAAGCGATGAGAGTGGCAATGTATTACAACAACAACGATGTCCGCCTAGAGGACATGCCAATCCCAGAAATTTCAGAGGGCGAGCTTTTGATAAAAATTATTGCAAGCGGAATTTGCGGCTCGGATGTAATGGAGTGGTACAGGATAAAAAAAGCGCCACTTGTTTTGGGCCATGAAACGACAGGGACAATTGAAAAGGTTGGAAAAGGTGTAAACGGATATAAAAAAGGAGACAAAGTTTTTGTAACACACCATGTCCCATGCTACAAGTGCAATTATTGCAAGCGCGGTGAAGAAACAAACTGTGAACTTTTGCACAAAACAAAATATTACCCCGGCGGATTTTCAGAATTTTTGCGATTGCCAAAAATAAACATTCAGAATTTTGGAATTTTCAAACTTCCAAAAGAAGTTTCTTTTGAAGAGGGAACTTTTATTGAACCACTGGCTTGCGTTGTGCGCGCGCAAAAAAAGGCAAATGTAAAAAAAGGCGATACTGTTTTAGTCATTGGAACAGGAGTTTCAGGAATTTTGCACATTCAAACTGCAAAAGCAAATGGAGCAAAGAAAATTTTTGGTACTGCAAGAAGCGAGCATCATTTAAATTATGCAAAAAAGTTTGGAGCTATTCCAATCAATGCGAATGACAATGTTCCTGAAAAAGTTCGCTCTCTAAATGATGGAAAACTTGCAGATGTTGTAATTGTTTGCGCTGCGAATCAGAGCGCCTACAATCAGGCTATTAGTTCAGTCGCAAATGGCGGGACACTTTTGTTTTACGCGCCTGCAGACCCAGGAGTTAATTTAAATCTTGATATGAATGAGATTTGGAAAAAAGGAATAAGAATGATGAGCTCCTACGCGGCCGCGAAAGATGATTTGAAAAAATCAATTGAATTGATTAGAACAAAAAAAGTAAATGTAAAAGATATGATAACTCATAGATTTCAGCTTTCCGAGGCGCAGAAAGGATTTCAATTAACTGCGCACCCGCAGAATTCGCTGAAAGTGATTATTGAACCGCATAAATAAATTAAAAATTAAACATTTTCTTAATTCTATAAACCAGTTTTGCAAAGATTACTAGGATTATTAAAATAATAACAACAACCGCAACCCCAATTATTAAGAAAATTGTTTTGAAGAGTGGAAAAATTAAATAAAGAAGCGCAATTGCAATTAAAAGTATCAAAAATATCGAGCAACAATTTTCTGTGTTAAGCGAAAACTGCCAGGATTTTGGCTCAGGAACATGGAAAATAAAATTTTGCCCGCATTCAGGGCAAATTCGCGCAGTTTTTGAGATTTTCGCGCCGCAGCTCGGGCACTTTTTGTGCTTAGATTCAAATTTCTTCTTCAAACCTTGAAAAACTTGTGACATAATTATTTATGCGTAAGAATTCCCTCAATTTTTTCAGCACCAATTTTTTCAATTTTCACAAACCCAAATCTTTCAAACTGAACAGCCTCCCCTGGCTTAATATTTTTGCAATCTTCCTCACAAAATCCTTTAACAACTTTCATCGAATCGAGCAAAGGATTTTCATCTTTATCAAGAAGCACTCCTGGAATCCTTATCTCAGCAGGAATATTTGTTGGTGTAACCCACTGAATCTTTGGGGTATTTTCAATCACATCCTTTCCTGAAAAAGTTGCACGCACAACTGCTGAATCTTTTGCATCAATTTTAACATTATATGCATCCTTGAATCTGAAAACATCTCCGCTTGCCATTTTTTCAACATCTTCACGTGGAACAAAAAAAGTTCCAAGGACTTTTTGTTTTCTTTCCCCGCGCTCTGGAAAATTAGGATGTAGTTTTACAAAAATTACTCGTGTGGGCGCGTTTTTTACTTCAACTTTAATTGGATCCGGAACAAAAAAATAGCGATTCGCATTTTTATCCAGCAGTTTTCTATTTTCAGCCGCTAGCATATCCCAATCAATTGTTGTGCTTGAAAGGGTCATACGCACATTTAATGCCATTTTATAAATTGCCTCTGGCAAAAATCCGCGGCCGCGCAGTGCTCTAATTGTAACTAATCTGGGATCGTCCCAGCTGCTAATTATTTTTCTATTCATTAAATCCAAAAGTTTTCTTTTTGAAGTCGGGCTGCCGGCAAAATTTATTCTTGAGTACGAAATTATTTCTGGATTCTTATATTCCAATAATTCACGGATTTTATTTTGCAATTCATCGCGCTGCATAAACTCTGCAGAGCGCAAAACATGCGTCACTCCGCATATAGCGTCCTCAACTGCGTTTGCAAAATCATAAAGCGGCCAAACTCTGTATTTATTTTTTTGAATTGGATGTGCATGTTCTACAATTCTAAAAAGCGTTGGGTCGCGCATAACTGTATTTTCAGAGCTTAAATCGCTCTTTAATCTGAGAACTGCTTGCCCTTCTTTAAACTCATTAAACATATGCTCCCACAGATCCAAGTTTTCTTTACAATCATATTCCCTGTGAACGCAGGCTTTTCCACCAAAGCGATTCTTGCGCATTGTTTCAACATCGCAAGTACAAATGTAAGCAGCGCCTTTTTTTACAAGCTTTTCAGCAGCACTGTAAAAAGTTTCCATATCATCAGAATTGTTTTTCATTTCATCATACTTAATGCCAAGCCAGTCAATGTCTTCCTTAATTGCTGTGTAAAATTCAAGCTCCTCTGCCTCAGGATTTGTATCCTCAAAGCGCAGAATTAATTTTCCGTTGTATTTTTGTGCATAATAATAATTGAAGAAAAATGAAATCGCGTTCCCAATGTGAATGAAGCCATTTGGCTCAGGCGGCAATCTCAGGACAACTTTTCCCTTAACTGCGTTTTTTAATTCAGGCAATTCTCGTGTTTCCTCTTTTTTCCCCTGAGTGAAAAACTCTGGCCAGATTTCGCGCAGCTTTTTTTCCTGCGCCACTGATTTTAATTTGGTTACTTCAGAAACAACTTTTTTAATTTCTTTTCTTAAATTTTCAATATCTTTTTTCAACCCTGGATTTTCTGCTAAAACTTTGCCCAAAACCGCGCCCTCGTTTGCTTTTCCTTCATGAGTGAGCGCATTTGCTAAGGCGTGCTTTAGAATTAGATCTTTGTTTGAAACCATAAAGTATTGTTTAAAACCGGCTTTTATGTTCTTTTCGATAGGTATTTAATATGCAAATTTCTTTGCTTGTTTATGCGCTTGAAAATTTCATTAATCCCTGCCTCTTTTTCAATAGAAAATAGAGATGCTGCATTGGGAAAAATAGCAGACTATCTGGAAACCTATTTACAAGAAAATGGGATTGAAGCGAATATAGAAATTAAAGAAGAAGTTAAACTTCCAACTGGTTTAATAAAAAAATTAAAACATTCAACTGTTATAACTGATGATGAGAGCGCACTTGAATTTATTGAAGGGCTTCAGATTGATGGGCAAAAATTTGCAATCACCCAATACAAAATGAGCGATGAAGTGAGCCCAAAGGTAATAGGAATCTCATCCCCAGGAAGGCCAGCATTGCTAATTTCATGGGAATCGCTTGGCAAAGAAAATGATTTAGATAAAATTTGTATAAGAGCTGCCAAAGAAATTATGCATGAACTGGGCCATAATCTTGGAATAATAGAGCATCACACATGGGGGTATGAATGCGCTATGGTAGAAACAGAGGATAATTTAGGAAACTTTTCTCCAGAGAATATTGACAAAAAAACTTACAAATTCTGCCAAGATTGCCGCGAAAAGCTTAAAATTCCCCAACAATAACCTTTATATTTAACCAATTTATATGCGAAACTGTTAATTTAGCTTTTCATTCAGCTAAAATCACAAAAAAGTGAGGTGAAAACATGACAGCTGGAATTTCCAGAGAAACTTGGGATAGAACTGTTGAGCGCTACATGCTTGCGCCTTATTGCGAGCACTCAAAAAGCAGAGGTGATGAGGTTTTATTTTTAAGCAATTATATATCCGCGGTGCGCTTGAGCGATGAGTCAACATATTTGGTGCATCCATTGTTTGCAATGCCATTTGATACGAAAAAAATTGTAATTGAGTTAACAGAAAATGCTGTAAAGGATTATGATGATTCAGTGCTTTTCAAGGATAGCAACACTCTTGGACTGATTAACAATGCCCTCTTACACCTATTTGAAGACCAGCGCTACTATGTGACAGATTCTGAAAAAATGCAGCGCATAGAATCTCTGATTTCAGTTGCAAAGGAAAAATTCTACGAAAAGCTAAGAATGAGTTATCAGACTCAGGCAAGTCCATTACCGAAACCACATCCTCCGGCGGAGAAGTTTAAGCAGTATTTGACAAAACCAACGTTTTAATTTAGATTACAATTCTTGCCCCGTCTTTTGACAAGTGAACAGTCTCTCCTAGCTTGTATTTGTCTTCCTTGTACTCCTTGTTAATGTCATTTGCAAGATTCCAATAAGCGTTTAACTTTTCAGAGAAAGCATGGCAGGGAATTATATGATCTGGCTTGAGCATGTTTATCAAATCCCGGTGGTCTTCGCGTGCTGCATGCCCTGAAACATGCACATCCTGGAATACTCGCGCACCGTGGGCCGAAATTTTATGCTCTAAATTTTTCCTGTTCTCAATATTTCCTGGATTTGGAATTGTATTGCAGGAAAAAATTACCTCGTCCCCCCCTTCCAGTTTGTAATCATAAGTATTATTCACAAGTTTTGAAAGAACTGATGTTGGCTCTCCCTGAGAGCCTGTTACAACTAAAATATAATCCCCTTTATCCCTGCTAGCCTCGGACAAAACTCTTCTTATTGATTTCGGCTTGCTTGCAACCTCTATATCCGGAAACTTTCTTATTCCAACGCGCTCTGCAACTTTTACATATTTTCCAAGTGAGCGGCCCACAAAAATTAAATCCCTGTTCAATTCCCTTGAGGCTTCAACGATTGAATTTAATCTCTCAATATGAGAAGAAAAACTTGTAATTATAATTCCGCGGTCCTCATTCATTGTTTCTAAAAGAGTATTTCGCAAAAGTTCTTTTGCAACTGTTTCGCTTGGAGTTTTTCTGTATTCATCTGCGCGCACAGATTCTGTTATTAAGCATTTGACTCCTTCATTTCCCAATTCTTTAATTCGCTTATAATCCGGCCGCTTGCTCAAAACTTGGAAGTTGTCAAACTTGAAATCGCTTCCATAAAAAATAACGCCCTCATCTGTGTGAATTGCAGTGAAAATAGTTTGCGGTATTGAATGTGTGATATGTATGAACTCAATTGAAATATCTCCAATTTCTAAAACCTCGCCTGCGTTCATCGCAGTTATTTTTTTAAGTTTTTCTTTGCGCTCTTTTAGCTCCTCTTTCACCAATTCAGTTGTGAATGGGGTTCCAAGTACAGGGGCATTGTATTTTGGGGCAACAATTGGAATTGCGCCTATGTGATCCAAATGTCCGTGAGAAGCAACAATCGCAGAAACTTTGTTTCTCAAATCTTTAATTGGAGTATCGTCAGGGATAACTTCGCGGCTCGCAAGCTCATGCTCCCCAAAAAGCGAGGTAGCGTCCTCTAGCATGTAAACCTTCTCCATAGAAAATCCAATATCCAGAATAACAATTTGGTGGCCTACTTTAACAGCAGTCATATTGCGGCCGACTTCCTCATAGCCGCCCAAGGTAAAAATTTCTATGGACATAATTCGGGTTTAAAACTTCCGAGGATAAATTACTTTCCCTTTTTTCTCAGATTCCTCTTTTACGTCAGTCGCTTCAAAATCCTCTATTTTATAAGTATATTCGTCATCGCGGCTTATCTTTCCCTTTGCTTTTAAAAATTCGCGGGTTAAAAGCCAAAACACAAGAGCCAAAGATTTTTTGCCTTTGTTATTCACAGGCAAAATCAAGTCAATGTTTTGAGTCATGTTATTTGTATCGCAAAGAGCAACTATTGGGATATTCATTTTCAGAGCTTCTAAAATTGCTTGCCTATCTACTCCAGGGTCAACAACAAAAATTAAATCAGGCTCAATATAATTTGGAAAGTTTGGATTTGTAAGCGAGCCTGGGATAAATCTCTTAACAACTGCCCTGCATCCAGTTAATTCGCAGAATTTTTGAACCGGCTTTTTTCCAGTATCGCGGCCGCTTATTATCATTACTTTTTCAGGACTAAACTGTGTAAGAAAATCCGCAACCACCTTTATTCTCTTGTCAATTGTTGCAACATCCAAAACTGCCAATCCGTCCGAGCGGACTTTAAAAATAAATTTTTTCATCCCCGCTATTTTTCTCTGCATTCCAATATGAACTCCGCTAGCTAAATAGAGATCAACTGGGACTAAAGTTTCAGAAACTTTCTTTGAAACCTTTTTTACTTTTTCGCGCTCAACCTCTTCCTTGAATTCTTTTACAGCCTCAGCTGTGGCAAGTCCTGCTTGCGCAGCAATCTGCACTGCTCTTTCCTTTAATTCCTCTGACCGCAAACCTTGTTTGCGGGTAGCGAATCCTTCGGTTTCGCCTGATTTTGTTTTTTCCATTGAAAGTCTGTGAAACTCGCTGATTTGCGAAGCAACCTATAATCTTATTTTTGAAATGTTTGCTTTTGTTTTCTCTTCAATTCTAATCAATTCATTTAATTTTGCAACTCTTTCGCCCCCAACTGCACCTGTCTTAATAATTGGACACTGAAAACCAACAGCTATATGCGCAATTGAAGTGTCTTGAGTTTCCCCAGATCTGTGTGAAACAACAGGGATCACATTATTGCGTTTGGCCTGATTTATAACACTTTCTGTTTCGCTCAGCGAGCCTATTTGATTTGGCTTTACAATTAAAGAATTTATTGAATGCCTTTTGATGGCTGTTGTTAGTCTTTCAGTATTTGTGACTGTTAAATCATCACCAACAATTAAACATTTCTCACCTATCTGCGCATTCACAGCTGCAAATCCATCAAAGTCCTCCTCTTGCAAAGGATCCTCAATATAAAAGAAATTGTGCCTATCAAAAAGTTCAACAACAAAATTGACTTGGTCTTCAGAAGAGAGTGACATTGTTTTGTAATTGTATTTTTTGCTTTCAGGGTCGTAAAATTCAGAGGCCGCCAAGTCAACTCCTATGCGAATTTTTAACTTTAATTGCGAATTTACCTCAAACACAGCCTCGTGTAAAATTTCAATTGCCTCCTCAATAGTTGCAGGCGGAGCCCATGCACCCTCATCATTTCTTCCGCGAGTAAAATGGGGCATTTTTTTATCTATAATCCTGGCAACAGCTTTATGAACTTGTGAATTTGCAAAAGCAGCTTCCCAGAAATTCTTCGCATTGAGCGGAATAACTAGAAACTCCTGCAGCTCTGGAGCCCCTTTTCCTGAATGAACCCCTCCGCCAATTATATTTCCAAGTGGAAGTGGTAAAGTAAAGTTTTTACCAAATAATTCATAAAACTCTTTTCCCCCATCCATTGCTTGCAGTTTAGCAACAGCCAAAGAAATTGCAATGCTGATATTTCCGCCTAAAATTTCTCTGTTTTGGTCAAAATTTTTAATTATGGAATCAACTTCCTGATAGGAACTTTTACCTAAAATTTTCTTTTCCAAGTTTTCTTTAAACGTTTTAATTGCTTTTGGGACTCCTCCTTTTACAAAAGACTTTACCTCATATTTGCCAACAGAAGCTCCGGATGGAGCAGCGGCTACTGCTTTAAATTTATCTGAATAAACTTCTGCTTCTATTGTTGTATTACCACGCGAGTCCAGAATCTCGCGCAAAATTATTTTCTTAATTGCCATCCAATGGAATTAAACTCAAAGTATTATATATAACTAGAGAAAGTAAACCAATAGCTTTATATACAACAAACATGATTTAAAAATAAGTTCTGAGAATTTTACTGATTCATATGCGCGAAGTAGGTGAAGCAAATCATGCTTCGCTTATTTCAAACCGGAACTGCGTTCCGGTTTGCGCACGAAAGCAAAGCTTTCGTGCTGTCGCTCACGAGGTTCGCGAAAATGGCTGACGACAAAACTTTAAGTCATGAGCAAGTTGAGAAGTATTTAAAGGGTACAACTACTGTTGGGATTGTTTGCAAGGATGGAGTTGTGCTGGCTTCAGACAGCAGGGCAACTATGGGGTATTTGATTTCTGACAAGGAAGCTCAAAAGATTTTCCAGATTGATGATAAAGTTGCAATTACAACCGCAGGGCTTGTTGGAGATAATCAAAGCCTAGTAAGAATTATGCGCGCCCAGCTTGCGCTTGCAAGAATGGAGGAAAAGCCACTGACAATAAAAGCAACATCAACTCTTCTCGCTAATATTCTTCATTCTAGACGCTATTACCCATTTCTTGCCCAGCTGATTGTTGGGGGTTTTGATACAGAAGGGCATATTTTTGAGCTCGATCCGGTAGGTGGAATGAGTGGAAAGAAAGTAAGCTCAACAGGCTCAGGAAGTCCTGTGGCATATGGAGCAATGGAAACTGCATACAGAGAAAATATGACTGTTCAGGATGGGATTGAGCTTGTAACACGTGCAATTTATTCTGCGCGAGAGCGTAATGCAGGAACCGGAAACAAAATTGAAGTTGTAACAATCACAGATAAGGGCTTTAAGAAATTAACTGAAGACCAAGTTAAGAAAACTATTGAAACTCTGAAGGCCCAATAATGCAGTTAGATTAAATGGATTTGTGAAAATTTTACAAGAGTAATTTATCTTAAAATTAGCGAAAACTATGGCTCAGTCGTTTTTAGAGGAACTAAAAGCAGAATTGCCTGAAGATGCTGATGTAACAAAGGCGCAGCTAGAGGGATCTCGAATCGTTATTTACACAAAAACTCCTGAGTACTTTGCAGACCATCCTGATTTGATCAAAAAACTTGTCTCAAGATACAAGAAAAGAATTGATTTAAGGGCGCATCCCTCAATTCTTCTTGAAACTGCGACTGCTGAAAAGTTCATAAAAGAATTAATTCCAAAAGAGGCAGAGATAACTGACATAATTTTTATGCCTGAGGTTAGCAAAGTTATAATTGAAGCAAAAAAACCAGGGCTTGTTATTGGAAAATCAGGAAAAACTCTGCACGAATTAAAGCGATTGATAAAATGGGCGCCGCATGTTGAAAGAACCCCAAGCATTCCAAGCCAGATAACAAAGGTTGTTCGAAATGTTCTCTACACAAATGCAGAAGAGCGAAGAAAATTCCTTGAGAGCCTTGGAAAAAAAGTTCCTCCAAAAAAATTGGTTGAGGAAGAATCTGGGGAAAAATGGGTAAGGGTTACAGCACTTGGTGGATTTAGAGAAGTTGGAAGATCAGCAATTCTAGTTCAGACAAATGAATCCCAAGTCCTTGTTGATTGCGGAGTAAATGTTGCTATTGAAAGTGTGCAGAGCTATCCTTATTTCAATGCGCCTGAATTTGATATTAATACATTAGACGCAGTTATTGTAACCCATGCACATTTAGACCACAGCGGATTAATTCCTTATTTGTACAAATATGGATACAAAGGCCCTGTTTACTCAACCCCGGCAACTCGGGATTTAATGACTTTATTGCAATTGGATTATGTTGAAATCGCCCAAAGAGAGGCAAAAAAAATTCCTTATACGCAAAAAGATATTGAGGACGCAATCAAGCACAGCATTGCAATTGATTACGGAGAAGTCACTGATATCACTCCGGATATAAGATTAACACTTTACAACGCAGGCCATATTCTTGGAAGCTCGCAAGTGCATTTGCATGTTGGAGAGGGATTGCACAATTTAATTTACACAGGAGATTTAAAAGCCGAAGGAAGCAGATTATTCGGCCCGGCAGAAACAGAATTTATGCGCCTTGAAACTTTAATCATGGAATCTACTTATGGTGGAAAAGCTGATTTCCAGCCTCCACGCGGTGAAAGCGAAAAGCGCCTTTTTGAGATAATTGAGGAAGCGATTAAAACAAAGGCAAAAGTTCTTATTCCTGTTTTGGCTGTTGGAAGGGCACAGGAAGTAATGGTTATAATTGAGGAATTTGCACGAAGAAAAAAACTTGAGAATAGCTTTAACATTTATTTGGATGGAATGATATGGGATGCAACTGCGATTCATACTGCGTATCCAGAATATCTAAGTGAGAGTATCCGCCAACGCATATTTCACGAGGATGAGAATCCATTTCTAAATCCAATTTTTAAACGAGTTGGAAGCCAAAAGGAAAGAATGGAAGTGATTGAAAGTTCTGAGCCAGTTTTAATAATGGCAACCTCTGGAATGCTCACAGGCGGTCCAAGTGTTGAATATTTAAAACATTTAGCTGAAACAAAAAAGAACTGGCTTGTTTTTGTTTCCTATCAGGGAGAGGGGACTCTTGGAAGAAGGGTACAAAAGGGATGGGACAAAATAACTTTGGAAAATGAAAAAGGAAAACAGGAAGTGACTGAAATAAAATTGCATATTGAAACACTAGAAGGTTTTAGTGGGCACTCTGACCGCGAGGCCCTGATGAGATTTGCTGAAAAGGTTTCTCCGCGGCCGGACAGAGTTTTAGTCTGCCATGGGGATAATAATAAATGCCTTGACTTGGCAAGCTCAATCCACAAGGCGTTTAATGTAGATACGTATGCGCCGAAAAATTTAGAAACCATACGCTTGCGCTAAATAAAGTTAACATAATCTTTGTACACACTATCTGTTTCTAAAAATTTATAATTCTGCCGGAGTAGACATTTGCGCACTGGTTTGAACTACTGGATGTTCGCCTCTCCAAATTGTAACATCAGGAGGTGTTATCAATATAACGTCCTCCTTTAATCCAGCCATATCGCCGCCAATTGCCGCTGCTGTTCGCTGAATTCTCTTCAAAGCGCGCTTTAACTCCATTTTCTCCTGAAGTAAGCGAGGCTTTATTTTTAGAATTACTATGTTGTTCCTATCGCGCAGATAATTCAAAACAACATCTGTGTCTGTGTACTCATTGAAGTTCACAACTCGAATAAAACTTTTGCCATCGGCTGCTTCCTTGCTCCACTCAACTTCCATGTAGCGAGGCTCCTGAGATGCAGAAAGTCTTGCTGATTTGAACAGGTTGTCCAAGATACCCATTTTTTGCCCCCCTAAAATTTTTTTACAACGCTTGTAAATTGCTGATAACAGTAAGCGTGCACTTTGTACCTGTGCGATGCCTATTTATAAATGTTTTGCCCCAAAATTTACTCCGCAGAAAGAGATTCGACAAGCGTAATTGTGCTAAACAATATTGTGCGGGTACGCATGTCTAAATTATTATCAGAAACCATTTCCTCCAAAACCTGAAGTGCTATATTTTTTCTCTTCTCGATTGAGCCATTCCCATTTGAAAGCGCGTTTGTTATCTTCAGAGCCCCATTTCTAATTATTTGAGTTGCGTTTTGATCATAAATCAGCTCGCTGAGAGAATTTATTATTTCATTTACCTTAGGATTTATTAGATTAACTTTAATTTTTGCTGCCATATTGTCTCAAAAACCAGATTTTCTAGTCTATGGGGTATTTAATTTAGTTTTTGTATACTCAAAAATATACTTCAAAGCCTCATCCGCTCTATTAACAAGCTTTCCATTCGCGCCCGCAGCTGTTGGGTGGCCGCTTCCTGTTCCCTGAATTATTTTTGCGATCCCAGGAATTACATCTTTCCCCAAATCTATCTTTGTTTTCTCATAAAAATTTTGATTAGAGCGCAATGAAATTCTTATTTCATCTTCTTTTTCAGCTGCAACTCCAACTAAATCTGCGCCTGCTCTGATTAAAGAGAAATTCCCCAATTTTTTCAAATTTTACGCGCTGGGAAGCCTTTAATCTTGCGATTCGTTCAGAAGTATCTAAAGGCGTTTCAAGAGTTGCAAGAACCCATCGATAATCAATATTAAATTTTTTCATTAATTCAGAAAGAATTTCAAAATTTTTCAAGCGGGCATATTGCAAATGCGCAGTTTCTGCAACAGTCCCAAGCAAAATTGCTTTTGCAATTTTTTCGTCGATTTGAACTTTTAACTCTTTTAACAAATCATAAACAAGCTCAACTGTGCTAGAAGCGTTTTCATCGATAAATTTAAAATCTGCTTTTAATGAGTAATCGTGAATTGTGTGATGGTCAATTATCATTTTCTTTGCAGAAGAGGAAAAAACTTTTCCAGCAAAGCTCGATAATTGCCCTTCAGTGGACATATCCAACATAACAATTAAATCAACATTCAAATCAGGGTCAATTTCAACATCTGCCCCAATTGAATCTAAAATTTTTCGTGAAATTTTACTTGCACTTTCAATAACTCCGCCGCGAACTTTAAAACCCAATTGTTTTAATCCAAGAGAAAGTGCAACAATAGAACATACAGAATCTGGGTCTGCATTTTTATGGCCTAAAAGCAAAATAGATTTTCCTTTAAACTGCTTTAGAGTTTCTGCAATATTTTTCATAAGAGAGGTGAGAGAATTAATATAAAAAATTATCCGCCCTCTGAAACATTTCCGCCGCCAAGTCCTGCGAGGCCTTTTTGCAGTTCCTCTTGCAATGTTTTAACTTTCTCCATTACTTTTTTCTCTTGCTTTTCAATTGTTTTCAGTCTTAATTCTAAGGTTTCAACCTTTTCCTTTAATTCAGAGTGAACTGTATTTTTATCAGATTTAATCAAAATTTGTCCAACAACCTTGTGCACCTCTGTATTGCCTGCTTTCTCCAGCTCATCTAATGCGTTTTGAGTCTCTTTCATTTGTAATTCAATCTGATATTTCTGGCTTAAAAGAACGCGGGCTTGCTGCTGAGCTTCCTGAAAATCCTGAATCTTCTGCTGCATTTCCTGACTTAGTTGCGCCATATTTATTCGATATCCCCCACTTCTTTTACCGTATTAATTAATCGCAAATACGAATTAATTGCTGCGCGCGCAGCGGTCAAGTCTTTAGCATCAATTTGTATATATAGCTCTCCTTTTTTTGGAGTGACTTTAACGCTAAATCGCTCAGTATTTTCTAAATCAGGCTTTAAGGCCTCATAAGCCTCTTTTGGATTTTCTAACTTTATGCTAAACTCAGCTTTAATCATAGAATTAGATTGCTTTTACTTTTCTTGCAACAGGCTGCCTTACTTTTAAGAAAATTTTGTGATCACATTTTGGACACTGAATAATTCCTGAAGGGCCTTTTGGCTCCTTTGTAATTTCCCCGCAGTTAATACATTTGTACTCGACCATTTTTTTACTCCTCTTTTACAACCTTTTGTTCCTGCTCTTTCTTAAATTTCTCAACGCTAACTATTTTTCCCTCAGCCTTTATTGCTTCAACAGCCGGGAACGGAATATAAGCTCCCCCTGCAAACTTAACTCCGCATTTTAAGCATTGCCAAATAGCTGTTGAAACGCGTTTAACTTTAAAAGCCTTACAATTTGGGCATTCATACTTTTTAGTCCGGTATTGCTCTTCAATCTCTTTAACTCGGAGCTTAATTTTTCTTCCATAGCGTGCTCCGAATCTGCCGGTTATTCCGAGTTTTTTCAATTTGCCCATTAGTAGAGCGAATATGTTAGCACAGCTATTTAAGTAATTTTCTAAGCTCTTTTCCCTTTCTCAATGCAATTCTAACGCATTCCATAACCTCTTCTGGCGTCCAAAATCCTGCTGCTGCTTTCTGCATTGCAACTATATTTCCAAGCTCATCTGTTGTAACCGTGAGGCGAGCTTCCATTACTCTTTCTTCTTCTAAACTTGGATCAAGCAAAATTTTGTTGGCTATTTTTACAAAAGTGTTTGCAATTGGTTTCTTAGAGACTGGCAATTTTTCTCCATCTTTCATTGTTGCATTCCATAGAGCTACAATCGCCCCAAGAGCAGCTGCATCCATGAAATTTCCATCGTGGTCTAACACATAAGTGTCTACAAAAACGGATTTTACTTTTTCACCAGGAGTTATACAGAGCTTTTTCAAGTCAATTGTTTTTGCCTCTCTAATCCCCCTGTCAACAACCCTTGCCAATTCAATTGCATTCTCATCAGGCGGGCCTGGCTGAAAAGTCGGGGATGCCATTGGAACTAATTCTGCAGTTGTTGTAAGAGTTCCCTCATCCGGACTGTCTGGATATGGAATTGCTTCCCCTAATTTTATTCCGCATGCAACCATTGTATTTCCAATTTTTACCCTTGCAGAGCCCTCTGCGCGCTTGTAAACTCCAATATCAAGCTCAATTTTTCTGTATTCATCAAAATTTCTTCCGTCCAAACGCTTTCCAGATTCAATTAATTTATAAATTGAATCGCGTTCTATTTGCGGAACAATTTGTACAGTCATTTTTATTCACTTCCTTTTTGATTGTTGTTTCCTTCAGTAGCTGAGGTTGCAGCAACATATTTTTTCTTGAGCGCTGCCTTTTGCAATTCATATACTTTTTTGCATCCTTCAACCGCGTACTTTAATGCCTTTTCAAATTCATCCTCTGTAAGCTGTCCATCCATCTGCAGCAGAGTTATCTTGCTGTTCTTTGGAGAAAGTGCAACAGGGACATCAGCTTCTCCGGTGTTGTCCTCAATTCCATTCATATCAAGAACAACCTCACCATCAATTTTGCCAGCTGAGCAAGCTGCTACTAAGTCAGACATCTCAATTCCTGCATCTGCCAAAGCAACACTTGCGGCAGTTATTCCAGCAACTCTTGTTCCTGCATCAGCCTGCACAATCTCAATAAAAACATCTATGCCTGTTTTTGGATAGTGCTTTAGAAAAACAACAGGCTCAAGAGCTTCGCGAGTTACTTTTGAAATTTCTATCGAACGCCTATCCGGGCCTGGTCTTTTTCTGTCTCCAACAGAAAAAGGTATCATGTCATACTTTACCCTGAGAACAGCCTGCTGCGGCTCTGTCAAGTGCCTTGGATGAAGTTCTCGCGGACCATAAACAGCTGCGAGCGCATGTGTATCTCCATACTCTACATAAGCAGAGCCATCTGCCCTCTCAAGAACACCGGCTTCAATTTTTATCGGTCTCAGTTCATTAAAGCCGCGGCCATCCAAACGCTTTCCTTTTACAATTAGTTTAACTGGCTCTTCAGAAATTACATCTTTCTCTTTTGTCTCAACCAATTCTTCTAATCCTATTTCTTCTTCTTTCTCTTTCGTTTTTGCTTTCTTTTTCATAAAATTCACCTCTTAAACATTAAAATCAGCCCCAGATTCCTCAATTAAAGGAATGTCTGAAACTTTTTTCTGGGTTTTCTCCTCCAAAAATGTCTTAACACGATCAGTCAAGCCATGCATATGAGCCTCACGCTCAATAAGTCGGATTGCTTCAATTGCAATGTTTGGGTTTTCTCCGCTAATCCAAATTCTTCCATTCTGCCCGACTGTTATTCTACAATTAGTCATGTACTTGAGCAATTGCACCATTGTCCCCTTTTTTCCAATTACGCGGGGAACTTTGGTTGGGCTTATTGATATCAAGCGGCCTTCTCTTAATTTGTAAAGTCCTTTGTCCCTCATTGTAAGTCCAACTTGCATTGACTGCGAAACATTCAAAACTTTTGCAACAATAACGTCTCCTATATTATAAATTTTTGACAAGTCTTCTTGATTTATATCTATAAAGCGGTCAGTTGCATTTGCAATTCCAAGCACTCCCTGATATGGAGAATTTATATCAACACTCCAGCTTGAAAATGATATGTCCTCCACAATTCCAATTACCAAATCGCGCGGAGCAGGAACATATTTCCCGCTGAGCGGAATAATTTTTATAAACTGTTCTTTTGTATCAACTAGGCCGAGAATGTTTGCATAAATATTTTCGCCCTCTTTGTAAGTTCCTTCCCCTAGCAAATAATCTCCGCTTGCTAACAAATCTCCTGGGACTACCAAGTCCCTGCCTTTAACAAATAATTCCATTTTCATTCACCTCCGAGTGAAACGAGGAGGGTTGCAAAACGAAGTTTTGCCCGACCTCAAATTTATTAATCATAATTTTTTCTCAACAGCCTCTTTTAATCTAGTAAACTGTGCCGCTCCCTTGCAGATTCCATTAATCTCTGAGTAGAAATCTGCCTCAATTCCTGCAGGAATTTTTACAATCGCTCTAAGGGAGCCATCGCTTAGCCATTCCTCCCGTTCCATACCATATTTTTTTAGAGCTCCGTAAGCGCTTCCTGAGTATGTATTTGGAATCAAAACTTCAATTGTAAAAGTTTCAATGCTTATGGGCAAAATTTGCCTAATAGCTTTTACAACTTTTGATGCTTGAGCATCTACAGACTCAAAAGGGTCTATAGAGATATGGGATTCCTCAATTGCCTTTTCAATTCTTGAGGGCGGATGAGGAGTTTTTGTCTGTGGATTGTAAGCTTCGCGGGCAATTTTTGCAATTATTGCACGCTTCTTTTCCTCTGACATGTGCCTTCTCTGATCTGTTGTTAATTGCAACTCGCCTTTTCGAATGATTTCTTTTGCAACAGTACTGCTATCTGTTGTTCCAAAAGTTTCTTTTATAGAACTCTCTGCAGCTTTGTCTCCTTTTTTCGCATCTTTAAAAACTTCAGGACTTGCTAAAACAGAGCGCATATCCAATTCTTTCCCATGCTTGACCTCGAGAGCAAGCTGTGGATCAACATAAATCTCAAAGTGCTTGCCTGCTTTTGAAAGCCTTGCTAAAACTGCTTTATCAATTGAAACCATTTTTATTTTTAAATATTATAGAAAATGCAATTATTTTTTCCCAGTGGATTTCTGGATTTGCTTTTTCAAATCAGCGCCTTTTAGCTTGACAAATTTTCTATCTTTTGTAATGTAAGCAAGCTCAATGCTTTTCTCGCTAAAGTGGTCCTCTGTGCCCTTTTGCAAAGCTTTTAAAGCAAGATCAATTGCCTGATCAAGATTCATTGCTTCCTTGTAGTGCTTTGCAAAATGCGCCTTCACTTTGTCAGAGTTTTCGCCGATTGCAGTAGCCTTGTATTCCCAGAAAGATCCAGATGGGTCTGTCTCGAATAGATGTGGTTCGCCATCCACGCCTGCTATTAAAAGTGCAGTTCCGAATGGTCTTGTTCCAGCAATTTGTGTATGCAGCTGCTGGTAGTCGCAGATATCTTTAGTTAATGTATCAACGCCCATTGGTTCATCGTATGTTAGTCTGTGGGACTGAGTCATTACTCGCGCACGGTCAACAATTCTGCGCCCGTCTGCTACTAATCCGCTTGTTGCTGCGCCAACGTGTTCATCTACCTGATAAATCTTTTCTATAGATTCAGGAATCATCAGCTCCTCGGTTATGTTTTTGTCTGCTGCCAAAACAACTCCGTCCTGGTAGACAACTCCGAGAGAAACTGTTCCTTTCTTAACCGCTTCTCTTGCATACTCCACTTGGTATAATCTGCCTTGTGGAGAGAACACAGTAATGGCGCGGTCATAACCCATCATCTGGGGGGATTGCATTTCTGCCATTTTTTATTTGTTTTTCACCTCTCGATTAATTTGTTATCATAAATCGATGATTTTTTGAATTCATATTAAAGTATTGTGGGGTATTTAAGGGTTTTTATTTAAGATATTTATCCGTTGCCTTCTTTATCGTCCCTGAAACCCCGCGAACATTAAACACAACATCTTGCTCGTTAATTTTTGTTATTGCTGTGAGCGCTGCAAGAACTTTTTGCTGCGCCTTGTGCGAGCATCTCAAAATCCCGCGCTGTTTTTCTTTGTCAAATTCAATAAGCCAGAGATTTTCCTCTGAAGTTCCAATTTCCCCATACAAGCGCAAATTCGCGGCTGTGATTGCTTTCACAACATCTTGGTCAACAAAAACTCCTGTTGTAACTAACTCAAATGCAATATAGCGCCAGTTTTCTTTTTGGGACGGTTTTACCTTAAATTTCATGATCTCACTCTCTAACGATTTTTACCCCTTCTGCTATTTCTATGCCCTTTCTTCTCTCTCTGTTTCTCTTAACAAGCTCAAAAGGATTTCTTAAAACAGCAGCTTTTGCCTCATCGTGCTTAAATCCCAGAGTCTCGGCAAAGGCAATTATTTGAGTTGCGTTCCTAAGTCCATAAACATTTTGTGCCCCGCTGGCAAGGATGATTGGAATTTTGTATTTGCGTGCCAAATCAAGATTAAATTGTAGTTTTGAAATTAAAGTTGCCCTCTTCATTCCATAAACTCCGAGAAAATCTGCAACATCAAATTCGAGAGCAACATTGTTTACAGCACAGTCGCGCGCAGCTGTTTGGTCAACAAAGGCATGCGCAATAAAGTCTATTGGAGAAAACTCAGCAGCAGCTCTCATAGCCCGCGTGTCTCTTGCATTTACTATGATTAAATCAACCTGATTTCTAAATTTATCAATTGCTTTTTTTACTTCGCCCTTCCTTTCCGCTACTACCTCAACCACACTTATTAAATCTAAATTTTGATATCTTTCTTTTAATTCATGGAATTTCCTAACGTCAAAGTTGTTTTCAAAAATAACTGAAATCCCCCTTATTCCAAATTGCTGAAAATATTGGGCATGCTCTTCCTTTCTTGTCAAAATAAAATTATGCAAATCGTACATTGTCTTAATCGAATTTCCACCATATAACAATTATTAAAATTACTAAAATTATTCCAACAGCCAATGATTCAAAAGAGTACACGCAAGGCTCGCCTGTTTTATAAGTTTGTTGCGCCTGAAAATTCTCTAGAATACATTTCGACCCACCAAACCCGCTATTTTGGGGAATGTAAAATAATCCGTAGTATCCATAGCCAATTAAAATAAAAGCAATTGCAAAAGCTGCCAGCTTTAAAACATAACCACGGTTGTTCATAAAAAATTATAAATTAAACAAGTTTAAATTACTTTCTTAAGCCGCGCGATTTTTTTCCGGCCGATGTAAGTCCTCTGTAGACCCTGCGCCTATTCTGCGGCGCGCAAATCCAATTAATATCTTTATCCGAACGGATTTGCGGATGATTTGGGTCGACTAAAACAATTTCATAGAATTCGTGGTGCGCATCATCCCCAACCCAATATGAATTCAAAACTTCCAAGTTTGGGTATTTTCTCTGCACTCTTTCTTCTGAAATTCTTTGCAAGTTTTTGTCTGGATTGAAATAAACCCCAAGCTTTGTAGGCTTTCTTGCAGCAATTGCTCGTGGGCGTTTTCTTCCGCCTTTTCCTATTCGCGCACGAACAACAACAAATCCTGGCTTTGCCTTATATCCCAATGAACGTGCGCGATCAATTCTGGTTGGCTTTTCAATTTTAACAAAACGATTTTCTTTTCTCCATTGTATGTAGCGCTTTCGCTGAACCTCTTTAGAAGGTTTTTTCCAAGCCTCTGCCAAATATTTGTAGAAACCCATTTTTGTCTTCAGTTGGTTTTAGCTCAAGTCAATTAAGACTATCATCACGCCGTTTGACACGGCAGCTAAGGCAGATAGAATGAATAAGGTGGTTTAAAAAGGTTTTTATTTCGCAAAACTTATACTTTCAACTACAACGTGCGGATCGCAAACGCACAGAGCTAAACATCTTATCGGTGAATAAGTAAAATTTCCTTTTATCATAACTTTTTTATCCAAAAATTTTTCATCAACTCCTCTAACTTGAATTGTGCCAGTAGAGTCCTCTATATTAAAGAAATCCATGCAACCCTCTTTAATAAACCCTGTTAGTTCAACTTTCACAGTTCTTGATTCCTCGCCTTTTAATTTGAAAAGTTCACCGATGTTAGTAATAGCTTGAGCCTCACAGACCAATTCATTATCTATATAAGCGCATGATTCAGTTTCATTTTTAAATCCAATATAACACTTATTTTTTATACAAACCAAAGACTGGCCGGTTTTGCCACATTGATCTGGATTTTTATAATCACAAGCACAATCAGAATCCGAATAGCACATATCTCCTCTTATAGAATAAACCCCTTTTGGCTTATTATAGAAGACTACGATTATAAAAACCGTTGCGATTAAAATTCCGATTCCAACCAAAATTTTATTTTTCATATTTATACTTGTAAATCACGTAGAGCAGAATTACTGCCACGCCAATTATAAATATTATTAATCCCGGATGCTGGAGCAAAAATGGTGTTTTGTATGTAGCGTATGAAACTGTTTCTATGGGCGCAGGAGCTCCTGCCACTGGCACAGAGCCGGCCTTTGCTATTGTAGAGCCAGCAGCTCCACTTGTTACATTTGAAGGAATATTTGCTACATTAGCTGCCACTCCTCCAGCCCCCCCAGCAACACCATCAAGCGGCGGAGTTCCAGCTTTTGTTATTGTAGAAACAGTTGTTGTGACATTTCCAGAAATATTTCCTGTGCGAGGTGCTGTGGCTACTTGTGATACTGCAGTCTCTGCCAAAAATGAGGCTTTTGCGCTAAATGAGCGTTTGAATCCTGCAAATATGAATTCAAGTGCTCCTGAGATAAGTGCTAAAACAGCAAGAACAGGGATTAAACTTTTCAATGTCTTGAAAATCTGCGCAGTCGGAGCTTTCGGCGCAATTAAAATAAATTTCTCAGCCGGCGCGTAGTAATTTACTTTTTTCCCCTTTGGGCTCCATTTTTTGTGATGGACTGTGATTAATCCAACTTCGCTCAATTTTTTTATATTGTAATCAGCTGTTGTTAAAGGAAGATTTAATTTTTCAGAAATTTGAGAGGAGCTTAAAGGATCTTCAGCTAATACATCAAGAATTTTTCTGCAGGTATCATTTGCAAGGACTTGGCTAATTTTTTTAGTGTTTTCATCCAGAGGAGTTATTATTAGTTTTTTGTCTTTTGAGTTTTCCATTTTTAATACATCAGCGATATTTTAGATTTGGATTTATGAGCATATTGTAGGTATCGTAAGAGCAATTAGGCGCCTCTAGAGGACAAGTTAAGTCCAAATGTATATTTTTGAGCTCACTGCGGCACATTTCATTGCTCATAGTCCAATTAAATTTAATTACAGGAGTACCACAAGTACCAGCTGTTGGACCTGAACGACAAGGTGGAGCGTTTGGATCTGGTGTAATCTCTGTGACAGTAAGAGTTTTTACATTTTCGCACAGTGAATTATCTTTTGTTTTTAACGCAATTTTGAAATAGCAGAAACTTTTAGATTCGTAATAGTTGCCAACATCTATAGAAGCGACTTCATCCAATTTATTACACAAAGCAGGATTATTTGTATTTAAAGCCACTTCATAATAACACTGCGCTTTTTTATGTTTTATATTAAAATTATAACGGTCGTACGGAGCAGATTTTTCTTTAATAAGATCACATATAATTCCATCGTTTTGCAAAACCGCTATTTTGTAGTAACAATCTGCGCCCGTATCATAAGGATAATTGTTAGAATTGTCAATTTCAGCGCACAATGATTTATCTTTCTCTTTTACAGCTATATTTTCATAGCATGCATCTTTATCCGCTAAATAATTTATTTTATCACAAAGTTTTATATCAGAAAATTTTTCTGCGTAATATTTATAGCAATCATCTTCGTATTTTTCCATTTGGTCACAAACAATTGGATCACCCGCAACTTTAAATGCATCCCTGCACTCTTTTTCCAGTCTATACTGAAGTTTCTCTGCCGTACATAAATCAGCCACTAGATTAGATTTTACAACAATATCTTTTTCTATAGGCGTACTTTCTTGAATATTCCAACGCCCAACGCCCGATTCGCCTTCCCGAGCAGGCATCGCCACTAATCCAATACTTAAGGTATCGTCTAAACCCATAGTTATATTGGTTATACGTTGATGAGAATCTACATAATATGTAATATTTTTTGAGATACCATCAGTAGAAACAATTTCAACAAGGAAGAAGGTTTTATTACCTTTTTCTGAAACAAAGTTTAAAACTTCTATGCCTTCTTTAATGGCAGTAAATTCAAAAATTTGCATATTCGGACCTTCGTTTTTATAAAAATAATCATATGTCTTTTGAAGTTCAAGAATTCCACTAGAAATTTGCGCTTTTTCTTGAACCTGCACTTTTTCTGAACCATTATATTTTTGAGTGCATCCACTAACTAAAACTACTGCGATTAAAATTCCAATTCCAATTAAGATTCTTGATTTTTCCATGGTTAAAAAGGTATTTTGCTTATTTTAAATAATATATGATAACTACGAATCCATTCGTAGCTATTCGCGCTTTTTCTTTTTCCGCCCCATCCATCTCTCTTCCCAATCCTCGAATTCTTCCTCTTTAATATGAATATCTGCGCTTCTCTTTTTTACAAAAAATGGTTCTCCAAATCTCTGCCTTATCGCTAAAGCAAAAACAATTCCAAAAAACATTCCAAATAAATGCGCAGAATTGTTAATGTAATCAAATGGATTAAACAAACCTATAATATCAATTAGGGCCCAGAAAAATGCAGCTGCTATCATAGGCATTGGAAAGTATAAAACATAAACTATCATTCGCGGCCGCAGAACTGCTAAAGCCCCTATTACTCCAAAAATTGCACCGCTTGCTCCGATACTTGGAATGTTTTGGGTTCCCTGCAAGAATGAAACAACAATTGAACCAATAGATGCAACTATTCCTGCAATAAAAAATATTGTTAAAAATCTTCGCCAGCCAACTATTTTTTCTAAAATCGCTCCAAATAAAACAAGTCCGAACATGTTGTAAAAAATATGAGTTATATTAGTTGTTGAATGCAAAAAAATATGAGTAATAATTCTCCAAGGCTCAAAAAAAATTCTAGAAGGAATTTCTGAAAACATATCTGTTAGCGGCGGATAAATTAATTGCAAAACAAAAATAAATGTGATTACTGCAGCTAATTTTATTGATATCCATTTAAATCCGCTTTCGAAAAGCGGATCTTCAGTTTCATATCCAATTACCATTTTTTAAATCATAAAGATGTTAAAATCCAGAGGAAAAACCCAACCCCAATTGGCATTGTTAAATTGTCATTTAAATCCCAGGGAATTGATTCAATGAACATTCCTATAAAAGCTGCAAAAATTGCAAGAGGTATTGGAAGAACAAAAGCCGCAGCAATGCTCGCTGCAATTAGCCCTGCAATGCTCCCTTCAACGCTTTTGAAAGGATTGTAAGGAAGCTCAGTTTTTCCAAATGCTTTTCCAATTATTGCAGAGAAAGCGTCTCCAATAATTAAAACAATAGCAGCTCCTCTAAAAATTGGCAAAGATTGAGTTGCAAAAAGAACAACAATCAAGCTTCCAAAAAAATAAACTGCCCCATAATAAATTTTTGCATGTCTTTCCTCTGCGCGCGCCATTGAATGCAAAAAATCAACAAAATTTCCAAGCA
>Ga0209541_10004284_pt1 | contig 25436 bp, 21 predicted proteins | sample RifCSPlowO2_01_FD_184027 | JGI IMG/M metagenome (GOLD analysis project Ga0209541, IMG submission 184027) | Groundwater microbial communities from Rifle, Colorado - Rifle CSP2_plank lowO2_0.1 (SPAdes) (version 2) | ecosystem: Environmental > Aquatic > Deep subsurface > Groundwater | place... | reverse complement strand
TGAAGGTCTTTCAAAAACAGTAAGTGGCGTTGTCGGCGATCTCATCGGTCGCTCTATGGCAACTATTGAACTTGGTTGTGTTGCCGCAATGATGATTGGGATTGTGCAAGCCGCCGGAGGATTTGTTGGATTTTGGCGAAGGGTTCTTTCTGGAAAAGCAGAGCTTTCCTCGCTTATTCCTAACAAATCAATTCTTTGGGCGGTTGCGTTTGGGTTTATGGCGGGTATTCCGGGAACGGTGATAGGTCTTTATACATTTACTCTTGGTGCTGAATTTTCTGCAAGAACGCTTCTCATCTCTGCTTCAATTGTTCCAGGAGCGATTATGGGTCGGTATGTGTGGGGTTCGGTGACCGACCCATTAGGGCTTCGGCAGTGGGTGGGTATGGGAATCTTCATCGTCGCATGCTGGGCTATTCTTGGCTTTCCTACGAACTTCGAGTTGAAGCCGTGGGTGTGGTGGACGCTCGTCATTACTTTCACGCAACCAGTGAATGAATTTCTTTCTCGGAAAGCTGCTGACGCGAAGCTTGATCCATGGACAAATAATTTCTGGGTCGGTATTTCCACAGTGTTTTGGACGTTTTTCGCTCTTGTTATTTGGGTGAGCGTCTTTGGTCCGAGCGAACAGCATTTCAGCGGAACGTTTGTTGTGGGATCTTTTGCGTGTGGTGTGATCGTGACAGGAATGATCGCGTTTAAGCTCCTTTCTTATGCGGGAGGCGGAACAATCGCTTTGAAAAAACTCATCATGCAGGGGACATTTCTCGCGACCTTTACCCTTGTGGGGGTTTTTCTGTACGATCAGCCGTTTGGTTTGGGGCATATTATCGGGATCGGTTTGTTTTTGCCAGCATTTGCATTTATGGATAGCGATACATGGAAAGCAATAACACAACTGAAAGCGACATAAAAAGACCCTTAAGATATTTTTCAAAAACACACCAAATCAGGTGTGTTTTTTATTGCAGACAAAACATCTATATGATAGTATCGTGATTAGTTTATGCACTAGTAATGGGAGTTATTTATGCAAACAAAATTACCGCAAAGCGTTTTTATCCACCGTGGACTCGCTGAAGAGACGCTAAAAGCGCAGACCCTTCAGGGGAAACGCCTTCTTGAGCCATTTAAAAAATTTGCCGCAGAGAACGGTCTTCCTGTGAATATCTTGGAGGACCGCGAAGTATCGAATAAAGCCGAGGTGCATAGGCATGAAGCAGATCTTTGGGTTTGTCTTGAGGGCGAAGTAGAATTTGCTGTCGGAGGAGTACTTGTAAATCCGGTAGTCCAGGTTCGTTCCGATGGATCAAAAAATGATCTGGAACTGAGCTCTTTTGAGATAAAAAATGGTACGTCATACGTCATGCGAAAAGGGGATATGCTTTTTATCCCCGCAGGGCAACCGCATTTGCACAAAACTGATGGAGTAGCGCGACTTTTTATCATAAAAATTCCACAACGGGAAATACCGCTTGAGTCGGTACCAGGATGGAAATAACTGTTTTTAAGCCGGCTTGTTAGCTGGCTTTTTGCTGGACAACAAAAAACAACTAGAACCCACTTTTGTAGGTTATAATTCCCATATTCATATGGCAAACAGAGTTATCGCAATTATTCCCGCGCGCGGTGGCAGTAAAGGATTGCCGGGGAAAAATATCATTCCTCTTGGAGGAAAACCACTTATCGCGTGGTCAATTGAGGTGGCAAAGAAAAGCAAACTTGTAGAGCGCGTGATCGTGACGACGGATGACGAGAAAATCGCCTCTGTCGCACGAGAATACGGAGCAGAAGTTCCTTTTATTCGCCCCGCAGAGCTTGCGCAGGATGATACTCCTCCCGACCCTGTCTTAAAGCACGTGCTCCAATTTTTGGAAGAGAAAGAGGGAGTGAGGCCGGAAATAATTGTCTGGCTTGAGCCGCCATGCCCGTTTCGTACCCAAAAAGAGATTGACGAAGCAGTAACAATACTCCGAAATGACAGAGAGGCAGATTCTCTGCGCTCTGTTATAGAGCCATTTCAGAACCCATTTAAGTCGTGGACGATTGCGGAAGACGGATACCTAACGCCACTTATTCAAATAGAAGGTAAGACACTTCATACGGGACCTCGCCAAAAGACAAAAAAGACATATTGGCAAAATGGCGCGCTCTTTCTCTTGAAATACGATACGATAATGAAAAAAGGAAATTTTTTTGGAGACAAGATACTTCCTTATGTTATGCCAAGCGACAGATTTGTGGATATAGACAAAAGAGAGGATTTGGAGATGGCGGAGTGGTATCTCAAGAATTTTAAATTTTGAATTTTTAATTTCGAATAAATTTTAAATGAGTGAATTAAAAAATAATGATGACTTAGAAGAAAGAACTGCTAAGTTCGGAGAAGATGTCATTGAATTTTGCAAAGAAATAAAGCAAGATGTTATCACAAAGCCCATTATTAATCAGCTTATTCGTTCGAGTACGAGTATAGGTGCAAACTATATGGAAGCGAATGGATCGAGTTCAAAGAAAGATTTCAGGAATAAAATTTATATTTCCAAAAAGGAAGCGCAAGAAACCAAGCATTGGCTTAGGATGATGTCAAAATGTGTTCCGGAAAGAAAAGAGAAAATTGACAAATTATGGAAAGAATGTCAGGAACTCACGTTGATTTTTGGTAAAATTGTTTCTTCATTAAAAAATTCAGAATTGATTCAAAATTCGAAATTCGAAATTAAAAATTCATGAAGATATTAAACACTCTCGGTTCCCACTTCGCTCCGAAAGCCAAAGAGATATTGGATACTCTTGGCGATGTTGATTACCGCGAGATAACACATAAGGAGCTTCTTAAGGTCGCGGACCGGTACGATATTATTGTTGTCGGACTTTACCCAATGATTGATAAGGAGATTATGGATAAGGCAAAAAAATTAAAGTACATTGCAATACCGGCAAATACGCTTGAGAATATTGATACAGAGTATGCGAAGAAGAAAGGAATAGAAGTGGCGAGCCTCTGGGGGGAGTATGATTTTTTAAATACTATTACCGGCACCGCAGAACTTGCCTGCGGACTTATGATTGATATTGTTCGGTTTACGCCATGGGCATTTGATTCTGTAAAAGATTATAAATGGGAGAGGGAAAATTTTCGTGGGCACAATTTATATGGGAAAACCCTCGGCGTTGTGGGCATGGGCCGTTTAGGTACATGGATGGCAAAATACGGCAAGGCATTTGGGATGGAGGTTGTGTTTCACGACCCCAACGTAGAAGAAAGTCGTGTGCCAGGATGTTTTAAGGTTTCTTTTGAAGAATTGCTTTCAAAAAGTGATATCATTTCTCTTCACGCACACCTGAACAAAGAGACTGAAAATATGTTCAATGCAGGGGTACTTAAGAAAATGAAAAATGAAGCATATCTTATAAACACAGCTCGTGGCAGGATTGTAGACGAAAGCGCGCTTCTTATGGCACTTGAGCATGGAGAAATTGCTGGCTATGCCGCTGATGTATTAGCGGACGAATTTCATTTTGACGACACGGGCCTTGTAAATCATCCGCTTGTCGATTACGCAAAAACCCACAGAAATGTTATTGTTGTTCCACATACCGGCGGCATGACAGCAGAGTCAAGGGAAAATACAGATATATTCATTGTGGAAAAATTAAAAAAATTGTTACAAAAATAAATATTATATACTTTTCTGTGCATGACTCCTCGTGAAATATATACATTGTTTAAAAATAAAGATGGCTCTGAAGCAATTGCCGGCATTGCCACTTTAGAAGCAGTTGTTTCTCTTGTAAAAGAAGATAATCCCAAAACCGTTTTGGAGCTTGGTGGAGGGTTAGGCACTATTAGTTACGCAATTCTTAAAAATTCTAACGCCACTTTGGATATTTATGAACACAACGAATACTGCAGAAATGAATTGAAGAAAAACCTCAAGGGGGTGGAAGATAGATATACAATAATTACCGATTACGTCTATTTACCACCCAAAAGAGAATATGACCTTATCGTAGTAGATGGCGGAAAGGGATCAGGAAAGTATCAAGGAACGGGATACCCGCAATTAATTGCCGCGTATCTTCAGTCTTTGAGTTCTATTAAAACAATTTTTATTGAGGGACAGAGAAAATCACAAAAGTACTGGATACTTGAAGCACTTCACTCTAGATATATATATAAACCGACAAAATATCTGGATCCGCTTGGAGGAAATAAGATAGGTGTGCGGATAGACTGTAAACCATCAGGGGGTGGTAAACTCGGAAGGTTCCTTTGTGAAGTAAATCATATATTAAGAAGAAATAGCGTGTATTAAACATGGCTTCTGAAATTAAAATAGGCAAACGAAAAATTGGAGTAATGCACCCGCCTTTTGTGATTGTTGAAATTGGCATTAATCACGAAGGAAGCATGGCGAAAGCAAAGCGGATGATTAGGGATGCCAAAAAAGCAGGAGCCGAATGCGTAAAGTTTCAAAGCCACGTGGTTGAGGACGAAATGGTTTCCCACAAATCGCTCGAAGGGCTCACGCCTTCCCATGCGACGGAGTCCGTGTGGGACATTATAAAGCGGTGCGCGTTTAACGAGCGGCAAGAGCTGGAGCTTAAAAAATATGTTGAGAAGCTAGGAATGATTTATCTGTGTACTCCGTTTTCTCGCGCGGCGGCGGACCGTTTGAAGAAAATGAATGTCGTGGCATATAAAATCGGTTCCGGGGAGTGCAACAATTATCCATTGGTTAAACATATCGCCTCATTCAGAAAGCCAATGATTGTAAGTACAGGGATGAATACTGTTTCTTCTATTAAGAAGACTGTCTCAATTTTGAGGAAACACAAAGTACCGTACGCACTTTTAAATTGCACCTCAATGTACCCAGCACCGTACAATAAAATTCGTCTAAAAGGCATTCAAACACTTCAAAAAGCATTTCCTGATGCGGTGGTGGGACAAAGCGATCACTCACTTGGCATTTATACGTGCCTTGGCGCGGTTGCGCTTGGTGCGTCTATTTTGGAAAAGCATTTTACATCAAGTAAAAAGTGGCCGGGGCCAGATATTCCCGTTTCAATTGACCTGCCAGAGCTCAAAGAGCTTGTGGTCGGCTCAAAAGCTGTCTGGGAGGGGATGGGAGAACGTAAAAATATTCTCAAGGAAGAGCAAGAGATTATTAATTTTGCATATGCAAGCGTTGTCTCAATCGCTGATATTAAAAAAGGAGCACAATTTACGCGAAAAAATATCTGGGTCAAGCGGCCGGGAACCGGAGAGATTCTCGCGGAAGAATTTGAAAAAATTCTTGGCAAAAGAGCACGAAAAGATATACCAAAAAATTTGCAACTGCGTCGACGTGACATTGTTTGAGTAATGAAAACCAGCTCTCACGAGCTGGTTAAGACATTGAATGAATATGTAAATCAAGATTTCTCTTTATAAATATCTTCTGGATTGCCTGACGAAAACCAATGAGGATCTATCAGTTGACGCATATATCCGCGATCAACATAGATATTCTGTCCAGTAATGCCACGGCTCGCTACAGACAATAAAAAAAGAACTGTAGAAGCAACTTCTTCTGGATCAACACTTTGCTGTCCGAGCGGGGTTCGTCCACGGTAACCCTGCAAGTATTCTTGTCCCATTGCAGATGCATTTTTATACTGAGCAATGTTTTTTTGTGTTGCCGTATCACCTGGAGATACCATATTAACTCTGATTCCTTTTTTGGCAAGATCTACTGCATATGAAACTGTCATACCCCATAGAGCTCCTTTTGCAGTTGCATACAGTACGACTCCCGGTGCAACCATCGAGAGTTCAATTGAACCTATGTTAACAATAGATCCTTCATGCTTCATCCGCGGCACACAAAATTCTGTCAAAACAAAAGCCGTATTCACGTGCGCTTGGAACATTTTATATAGACTTGCTAGCGAGCGGCCATTATGTGTCAAATCTCCGCCAAGCAAACCCGCGCAATTAACGAGGCCATGAATAGATGAGAAATTTTGAAAATTTGCGTTTGACTTCACCTCTCGTTCATCTCCCGCGTCTATGTGCGCAAAAGAAAGATCTGCACCAAGTTTATAAGCAGGTGTTACCAACTGGTTAAGCTCCGAATCTTTCCACGGAGCAATATCAACGCACACAAGAAATGCTCCATTATCAAGAAGAGTTTTAGCGATTACTGCGCCAATTCCGCTTGCGGCTCCTGATACTACGACAGTCTTGTCTTGCAGATTTAGCATTTTCTATCCTCGTGGGCTGACCTCGTCTCGTTGAAATATAAAATAATGCTATAATAAAGTCAAGTTTTTTTGGGGTAATGTGTGCGCTTTTTATCAAATAACCTTTTGTTTTTTAAGGGTGTTACAATAAGGGACACCTTTCATGCGCACGATATTATTTGTCACAGAACGGCGGGCTGATTATTCTCGTTTCAAGCCCATTATGGATAAGATAATCCAAGACCCAGACTTGGATTATTATTTGATTGTGACCGGTGTTCATCTTTTGGATGAATACGGGAAATCAATAAACTTTATCAAAGACGATGGCATTCGCATAACCTCTGTTATTCCGATGTTTGAAGACAATCACGGGGATACTGGCAAAGACATGGTGAAAGCAACAGGAAGATTTCTCGTGAAGATTGCGGACGAGCTCGCGCGCTTGAAGCCCGATATCGTGCTTGCCGGTTTTGACATCGGAGCGAATTTCGCGGTTGCGGCGGCGGCCGCGCACATGAATATTCCCGTAGGGCACGTCCAAGGAGGAGAAGTGTCGGGCTCAATCGATGAAAGTTTGCGCCACGTGATATCGAAGTTTTCTCATTTTCATTTTCCAGCGAACAAAAATGCGGCAGACCGTTTGATTCGAATGGGAGAGAATCCTGGTTATGTGTTTCCGGTAGGGTGTCCATCAATTGATGCGCTCATGAATGTCCGCGATATTTCCGCGGAGGAACTTAGCAAAGAAGTCGGGATTGATGTGACGAAGCCGTACTTGCTTGTCATTCAGCACACCGTCACCACTGAAGCGGACGAAATTCCCGAGCATATAAAAGCGACGATTGAAGCTCTCAAAACATTTTCTATTCCTTCGCTTCTTCTTTATCCCAACAACGATGCGGGCGGTCAGGCGATTGTAAGCGCGATTGAAGGAACAAATATACACCGCGTACGGACCCTCTCATATCACGTGTTTTCGCATATTTTGCGCCGCGCGAAAGTGCTTGTCGGAAACTCATCAACCGGTATTCACGAATCGGCAACCTTCCATGTCCCGACAGTGAACATCGGTGATAGGCAAAACGGCCGAATGAGGCCTCAAAATGTGATTGATGTCCCGAACGAAAAGGACTCAATCCAAAAAGCCATAGAAAAGGCGTTAAACGACCAAACGTTCCTCAAAAAGGTTAAAATGTGTGAGAATCCTTACGGGGACGGGAAAAGCGCGGAAAGGATAGTTAAGGTTTTGAAGGAAATACCGTTGGGGAAGGGGCTTATAAAAAAAGTTTTTGTAGACTAGAAACATGCAGAATATTTTTAAAGATAAGATAATTCTCGTAACCGGAGGATGCGGGTCAATCGGCTCTCAAATCGTGAGGGAGCTTTTGACATATGAGCCCAAAGCGATACGTATATTTGAACGGAGCGAGTCAGCACATTTTCGATTGAATCAGGAAATTAAATCGGACAAAATACGTAGTCTTATTGGGGATGTATGTGACGCAGAACGGGTCCATCATGCAATGGACGGAGTCGATATTGTTTTTCATGCGGCGGCAATGAAGCACGTACCGCTTTGTGAGTACAACCCGTTTGAGGCAGTTCGGACCAATGTAATAGGAACACAAAATCTTGTTGATGCCGCACGAAGGCATGGGGTAGAAAGATTCATAAGCATTTCAACTGACAAGGCGGTTAACCCTACAAGCACTATGGGTGCCACAAAACTTCTTGGGGAAAAAATTGTCACCAACGCAGCAATCTCAAGCGGGAAGAAAACAAAATTTTGCTGTGTCCGTTTCGGAAACGTTTTAGCTTCATCCGGTTCGGTAATACCGGTATTTGAAAAGCAAATTAAAGATGGAAATGTAGTAACCGTGACATCGAATGAGATGACAAGATTTTTTATGGGAATAGATGATGCTGTAAGGCTTGTGCTAAAGGCAAGCGAGATGGCGGAACAAGGGGAAATATTTATTTTGAAGATGAATGCCTTAAAGGTCATTGAACTCGCAGAAGTAATTGTTGAAGAATTAGCGCCACGATATGGCAAGAACCCAAAAGACATAGAGTACAAAATTATCGGGTTGCGGCCGGGAGAAAAACTTCACGAGCCCCTCATCACTGAAGAAGAGGCAAAATATATGACAGAAACTGATGATATGTTTATTTTGCATAATCCGACCATTATCCAATATGGAGTGAGCGTACCTAAAAACGAAAGAGCAGGGGACTTGAATTACAACTCAAAAGATCTGCGCCATCTAGACAAGAAGGAGATAAAGGAAATGCTTTGCGCGAAGGGCATACTTTAACTTTTTGACAATGTCGGAATCTCTAAAATTACGGCCAGACTTTTTGATAGTGGGAATGCAGAGAAGCGGCACGATTTGGCTCGGGGCAATTTTAAATTCGCATCCGGAAATTGCTTGTTTCCCAAATATTCCTTTTGATCCACGCCCAGGTGGAAACAAAATTGGCGATGTTGATTTTTTCAACATTTTGGTGGGGCTTGAACCCGGGGAGCATAAATTTACCAGGCCACTTGAACGATATCTCACGATGTACAATATGGTTTTTGCCGACCTTGTCCCGCTTAAGGATTCATTGCCGCGAGAGGAATTTTATCGAGTGATGCAAAAACGATACAGTGAATATTGCGACAAAATGCGTGGTAACAAAAAAATCGTTGGAGAAAACACGGCTGATTATGTTTTTCACTTGGATTTTATAGACAGGCTTTATCCAGGCATAAAAAAAATTTGCAGTATTAGGGACCCAAAAGATAAAATTGTTTCCTGGCATTTCAGTTTATTGAACAAGGGAAGAAAAAAAGAACAAAAAATAACAGAAAATTTTGCCCAAGTGTATCTACGCGAAAGGATTATTCCCGAATACGAAGCCCTACTTGATTACGTGGGGCGGGCTCACGTCTTTTTGTATGAAAGAATGGTAGCTGAACCGGAAAAAACAATAGCACATATTCTTGACTATCTGGAAGTTAAGAAGTCGCCGGAAATTATTTCACACATGATTGAAAATGCCTCATTTGAAAAACAGACTGCACGCGCCGAAGGCGTATCTCGTACCAGGGGAGAAGAAAACAGCGGAAGCCAGATGAGAAAAGGCGTTGCTGGGGACTTCAAAAATCACATGACAGAGAACATCGCAAGGATGGTTGATGAAGCGGTCCGAGATTTGCGCGAAAGGGTATTTGAAAAATACAACGTTGATTGGAAGTAAAAATGGCAAAAAATCTAAAAGGAAAAAATAAGGCGAAAAAACTTCTGGACTTCTCTTTTGAGTGGGAAGTTCTTGAAGCGTGCCCGCTTTGCGGGGGAAAGGTGCTTATCCCGAACGGGAAAGTAGAATGGCTTCAAATGGACTTTTGGTATCTTATATGCGGACGGTGTGGTCTTAAGTTTATGAATCCGCGTCCGACACAGAAGTCGTATCAGGATTTTTATAAAAATCTTTTTTGGGAGCAAAAAGTGGCGAATATCGGTTTTCATATGCCGGGTCAGATGTGGAACACGAAACGTTACAAATGGGACAATGAAAAAATGCAAAGTAAAAAGACAGGAAAAGAAATACAAAAAGAGAAGCACAGAGAACTTCGTTTCAAGATTATTTCCGAAACGCTTTCTCGGTATTTAAAACTAAGCAAAGGAAGCGATATTTTGGAAGTTGGTGCCGGGTTTGGCGTCACGCTCCATGAGCTAAGGAAGAAATACAGATGCAGGGTTTTTGCGGTCGAGCCCTCCTTTGAGGCGCAAAAGACAATGGAGAAAACTGGAAATATAAAAATAATTGGAGACTATGCGGAAGACCTGGAGAAAATATTAAAAAAGAAACAAAAATTTGATGCGATTATTTTTTCTCACTCATTAGAAAATACTGTTTACCCGCTTCAAATTATCAAGTGGGCTAAAAAATGTTTAAAAAAGAACGGCGTTGTCTATGTACAGCTTTCAAATTTGCTTACTTTTGACCAGATGAATCCATATCATCCGTACATTTTTTCTCCGTATTCACTGTGGTTTCTCGCAAAGAAGGCGGGTATGAAACCGGTGCGGGCCGGCGAAAAGCTTCACAGGATGTTAACAATGGTTTTTAAAAAATAAAGAATTGCAATGGAAGATTCTCCAAGAAAGACAAAAATCATTGTTACTCTCGGGCCATCCACACAAACGGAAGAAGACCTTCGGAAGTTGAAAGACCGAGGGGTAGATTTTGTGCGCGTGAACATGTCGCACTCTTCTATCGGTGACCAGGAATACTTTATGAATTTGGCGAAGAAAGTTGGCATTCCTTTTATTTTGGATACCGAGGGGTCGCAGGTGAGGAACGGTCTTCTTGAACCCGGGAAGATATATTTAAACGAAGGCGACGAAATAAAAATACACAAAGAGGAAATCATTGGTGGGGCAAAATCCATGTCGCTTCGGCCGAATATGATTTTCTCACAGCTTGAAGAAGGAGATCTCATATATATAGATTTTGAAGCGCTCGTATTGCGTGTTGTGAATACAACGACAAGAAAAGACGGGTTTATTGTGGCGCAGGTTATTGTTGGGGGACATGTCGGCTCAAACAAAGGGGTAGTAATAGACCCGCTAGCCAAAAAAAGATTCAATATGCCGCCCCTCTCCCAAAAAGACTTGGAAGCAATTCCTATTGCGCTTAAAAACGGGATAGATTATATTGCGGCATCTTTCATGCGAAATGGCGGTTTTGTAGATGAGGTGCGGAGGGCGACCGAAGGAAAAATGAAAATTATTTCAAAAATTGAATGCGCGGAGTCACTTCAAGACCTCGATAACATCATAGAGAAATCAGACTTTCTCTTGATTGACAGGGGAGATTTAAGCAGGGAAGTTCCTTTTGAGAAAATTCCTTTTACCCAAAAAATTATCATTGAAAGAGCAAACAAAAAAGGAAAAGGAGTTTTTGTCGCAACAAATTTTCTTGAATCAATGGTAGAAAATCGGCGACCTACACGCGCGGAAGTGCATGATGTATTGCATACCGTTCTTGATGGCGCGCATGGCCTTACGCTTGCGTCTGAAACAGCGATAGGGAAATACCCTATAGAAGCCGTGAATACGTTGAACAAATTTATAAAACATGCTGAATATATCGCCGCTCTTTCACAGAACGAGAGCGTTAATTTATCATACGTGAATGATTTGTCTGCACGAGGCTATATTAATGTTGGCAACGCTTCGTCTGCCCTAATTACGCCCCACGGAGGCGTCCTTGTTGACAGAGAGGCAGATGCTTCATTCCCAGATGAGGAATACAAACATCCGTTGTCTATTATATTGACTGATGAGCAGTACATGGACTTGGAACAGATTGCGATTGGCACATTCAGCCCGCTTGAAGGATTTTTAGGAAAGAAAGATTTAAATTCCGTTCTGGATACAATGTATTTATCCAATGGCGCGCTATGGCCGCTTCCCATTGTTCTTGATGTAGAAGAAAGAGAAGCCGAAGGCTTAAAAGAAGGAGAAGACATACTCTTGAAGAGTCTTACGGGAGAGAATGTCGGGATTCTTCATCTGGAAGAAAAATATACTTATGATAAAGATAATTTCTCAAAAAAATTATATGGTACAACTGACGCCGCTCATCCCGGAGTAAAAGTGGCGCTTTTCATGAAACCAGTGCTTCTTGGCGGAAAAATAACGCTTCTTAAAAAAAGGTCATCGTCTACAAAACAGTACGAACTTACCCCGAGGCAAATCCGTCGTTTGTTTGAAGAGAGGGGGTGGTCGCGGGTTCTTGGCTTTCATACACGAAATGTGATTCACCGAAGCCATGAATACATACAGATTGAAGGAATGAAACGCTCAAAGGTAGACGGGCTTTTTGTGCATCCAGTTATTGGGAAAAAGAAGCAGGGCGATTTTCATGCGCTCCCCATTATAAAAAGCTACGAGATGATGACAAATCGTTTTTACCCCAAAGATAAGGTTCTTTTTGGGACATATGCTACATTTTCTCGATACGCAGGGCCTCGAGAGGCGCTTTTTACTGCGCTGTGCAGAAAAAATTTTGGATGCAGTCACTTTATCGTGGGGCGTGACCATACGGGAGTAGGGGATTTTTACACGCCCAAAGCATCACACGAAATTTTTGACCAATTCCCTAAAGACGACATCGGGATTACGCCGATTAAGTTTGACAGTGTATTTTATTCAGAGCGCCTTAAGGAATACATTCATGAACAAGACGACGTGCATGGACACAAGGAACATGAAAAACTGCATTTAAGCGGAACAGATGTGCGCAAAATACTTTTGAATAACGAGTTGCCGCCCGAATGGTTTATGCGTCCGGAAATTTCCCAAATGATCCTTGACTTGATGAGGGAGGGGAAAAAGGTGTTTGTTGAATAAGTCTAAGGCGTATAACGAAAAACACAAAACATCATATTAAAATTTAAAATATTTTGAATTTTAAGTTATAATTTTGTTTTTTTTCGTTTCGAGATTTTAATTTCATTATGGGAATTATATTGTGGTTTACAGGATTGAGCGGTTCTGGCAAGACAACTCTTGCGGAAGCGCTTAAAAATGAGCTGGAGCAGCGCGGTAAGAGTGTTTGCATCCTTGATGGTGATGTGGTTCGTTCGACACTTCATAAAAACCTCGGTTTCTCACGAGAGGACATACGAGAAAATAACCGCCTTATCGCGGGTCTTGCCTTAGAGAGAGGCGCTACTCACGATATGGTTCTTGTTCCGGTCATATCTCCTTATCGGGAAGATAGAAAGACGGCGCGTTTTATAATTGGAGAAGGGTTTCTTGAGGTTTTCATTGATTGCCCGCTCTCTATATGCGAAAATCGCGACGCAAAAGGTTTGTATAAAAAAGCGCGTGCCGGGGAAATAGAAAACTTCATAGGCGTAAGCGAATCAAATCCCTACGAAAGACCAGAAAATCCCGATATAGTCGTTAGAACCCACGAAAAAGATATTGACAAAAACATTAGCGAGCTTTTAGAGTTCATAATTGATCGTAAATTTTAAACCAAAATAATTATTCTGATTCTTAATCTAAACAAAATCAAGGCTCTTCAGGACAAGTCGAAGGACACAAAGACTTATAAAAACTGCCGCATGGAGATCTACATGCGGCAGACTGTCCTTACTCCTGCGTTGTTACTCTACATCCCGGGACGCTGAAAAGTTTTTCGTCCTCCAATCGCATGGCGGTAAGATATCCGCCATATACGCACCCTGTATCGAGAGGGTATACATTATATTTGCGGTCTATTGGGTGTACTTCGCGAAGCGAAGCCCAATGTCCGAAAACGATGCGATCTTTTTTGCTGAGACGGCCAGTTGCCTCGTACCACGGCAGAAACCCTTCATGTTGTGAGCCTGGTGGCCCTGTGAGCGTTGTATCAATGCGCCCGTCCTTATGTACATAGCGCATGCGAGTGAACGTGTTTACGACCAAACCCAATCGTTCCCGCATGTTCGAAGCCTCACTACACCTATCTGGCGATTTTTCTTTTATGTTTACAAAAATACTTGCAAGACCATCACAATAATTTGCCTTTAAAATATTGCATGCTTCAGCAGCAAAAGAGGTTGCCTGTTCCGTGCTCCATTGCGGCGGAATTCCCGCGTGTACCATTGTATAGCCAAGGTTATTGTCGCGGTGTATTAAAGGACAATGTTTTAGCCATTCGAGTAATTCAAAACTATCCCTTGCTTTTAGCGTGTCCATGAATGTATCTTTATGGCCGAGCATTCTTACCCCGCATGCGGTTGCAAGCAGGTTAAGGTCGTGATTTCCCAGAACTACGTCTGCGCTATGCCTCAAATACAAAGAGTACACAAGGCGCAATACCTCAAGCGAGTTAGGTCCGGTATTTACAAGATCGCCGACGAACCATAGGCGATCACGCTTTATTTTAAACCTGATTAACTTTAAAAGTCGGCAAAGCTCTATGTAACACCCCTGCACGTCGCCAATTGCATAGGTAGACACCCACTCTTCTCCAGAGTTCAGTTTTTTCTGGAGTAAAGTTTAATATCTTTGTGTAATTTTGTCAATTTTCTTTGAGCGGAATCACCGAAATAAGAAAAAATGAGTTATAGTTTGTGTGTACACCTTAAGATTTAATGTTCCCAAACGAAGTTAAAATTATAATTGCGTAAAATTGTGAAAAATAGAAAATGAAGAGCTGTCATGGCCGATGGCGTTGAAGCATACCCACGCATCCCAGTCAGCAAAAAGTAAACATCTTACCCATTTCTATATATAACTTATGAATAATATCCAAAAAGGAAATAAGGTTTTAGTCACTGGTGGTGCGGGTTTTATAGGTTCGAATTTAACAGACGCGCTTGTAGAGCGTGGTTTTGATGTTCATGTCGTAGACAATCTTTCAAATGGAAAAATAGAAAATGTAAATCCATGTGCCGCATTTCACAAGGCAGACATACGAAATTTTGAAGAAATTACACCGTTTTTTGAGGGCGTGAAATACGTATTTCATACCGCAGCGTTGCCGCGAGTGATGCAGTCGTTTGATGATCCGCGAACCACGCATGAAGTTAATGTCACTGGTACGCTAAACGTCTTGCTTGCATGCCGTGACGCAAACGTGGGCCGTGTTGTTTACTCCGCGTCTTCATCTGCATATGGAGACCAAGAATTTTTTCCATTGCATGAAGGCATTGATGCGCGGCCTATGCATCCATATGGGCTTCAGAAATATGTTGGCGAACAATGGGCGAAACTATTTCATCAGCTGTTCGGGTTAAGCGTCATCTCCCTTCGCTACTTCAATGTTTATGGTGAGCGTGCGCCGACAGAAGGAGCTTATGCTCAGGCAATTGCCCGATTTTTGAGTCAGCGGCAAAAAGGGGAGCCGCTTACGATTGTGCCGGACGGGAAACAATCGCGCGACGTTGTGCACGTGCGAGATGTGGTGCGTGCGAATATTCTTGCCGCTACCGCAGGCAATATAAATGGATATGAGCTTATAAATATTGGAGGCGGAAAAGACTATACCGTTTTGGAGATGGCAGAAATAATCGGAGGACCAAGGGTTTTTATAGAGCCCCGCATAGAACCGCGCCGTTCGCTTGCGGATACCACGAAAGCGCAAAAACTTCTCGGCTGGCATCCGGAAATTACACTTGAAGAAGGTATTGCAGAACTCAAAACAGCTTATGGCATTTCATAGACCGCTTTTGTTGCTTGAACCATTTTACCTTTTGTGTATTGCGCAGAAACTATTTCATGGAGATTATTCTCGTAACGCTTTCGAAGATTAGCCGATTCAACCAAGACTTGCAAAGACTGCGTAATAGCACTGCTTGATCTCGGCTGAACAAGAATGCCTGTTTTTTCTTGCTCAATAATTTCCGGGATTCCACCAACACTGCTCGCAAGTACCGGAAGTTTTGCCATACCCGCTTCAAGCACGGCATAAGGGAACCCTTCTTTTATTGAAGGGAAAAGGAAACAATCAAATGCCGAGAGATATAAGGCCGCATCCTTTTTATATCCAAGAAGAAATATTTTTTCTTTAAGATTATGGCGGTCAATTAAATTTTCAAGAAATTGTTTTTCTTCCCCGTCTCCAATAACGAGGTAAGACAATTTTTTTTGCGTTGACTTGTTTAGCAAAGAAAATGCTTCTATTGCGTATTTAAGTCCTTTGTTTCGGTGAAGTTCCGCGATTGTCCCAACCCAAAAGGTTTTTTGCGGAACTTTATGCTCATTTGCTATTTCTTTTCTCGCGCTTTCTCTGGTTTTAAAAACAGGCCTTTCAATGCCATTGTAGATAACGGTAATTTTTCTGCCCGCAAACAGCAGTCCTCCCATTTCCTTTTTTGTTTTAAAAGACACTGCGATTGTTTGATGGGATAAAAACACCGAGAGCCATTGAAAATAGCGTATAAACAAGCGTTCAATAAGCGGACGATCCTCGGTAAAGCCCCACCCATGGGCGGTGAAGATAATTTTTCTTATTCCGACGACTCTTCCAGCTAGAGCACCCAAAATACCCGCCTTTGAACTGTTTAGGTGTATAATATCCGGTTTCTCTTTGTTGAGTAATGCAATTAGCGCAAAAAAAGTTTTTATATCCTTGAAAATATTAACCTCTTTCTCAAGTTCTGGTATGGTAATTGTTCGTATACCGCATAAATCCAACCTTTCTTTCAGAGACCCGGATCCGCCCATTAAAACGGCGGCATCAAAAGAATTTTTTGGGAGAGATGTTGCCAGTTCGTAGACATAACGTTGTGCTCCGCCCCAGTTTGACTTTGTGATTATGTATAGAATTTTTTTTGTCATAAAATAACGAGCTAAGCGAATCACGGTCCCCGCTGTTTAGCGAATCCTTGATTTACTGAGTATAACTTGTTCAATGCATTATTTGTTGTAATATGTATTCAATATTAGTCAATAACTTACAGCCCGCAACCAACGATAATACGATAAATTATCTTTTAATGTTGTTTGTAGTTGATTGTAAGCTGTAGGCCGAACACACCATGTTCCTACGCAGACGACGTATAGCTATATTTTTGATAGGGGACATTCTCCTTTTCTATCTTGCCCTTGTTTTTATGGTGACGCTGCGATTCCCCTCGGGAGATCGTCTCGGCGTTTTTTTTGAGCACCTTACCCCATTTTCATATCTCACGGCTGTCTGGGTGCTGATTTTTTTTATCGCCGGACTCTATGACAAAAAAACTCTTTTTTTCAGAAGGCAGCTGCCATCCCTGCTTTTCAATACACAGCTTGTAAATATTTTTATAGGAGTGCTCTTTTTTTATCTTATCCCAAGTTTTAAGATTGCCCCAAAAACGAATTTGTTTTTCTATCTTTTAATTTCTTTTTCGCTTATTTTACTGTGGCGGCTGTACGGAGTAACACTTTTTCCGAGCGGGAAAAAACAGAAAGCGCTCTTTATAGGTCAAGAAAACAATTTTAACGAATTGGTTGGCGAGATTAACCGAAATGAAGACTATGGAATAGAGATTGTGCGTCCAATTGATCTCAAGAGCATTGAACTCGCATCATCCCTCCACGTTATTGCGGAGGAAATCCCAACACGCGGTGTTTTTCTTGTAGTCATTGACATGCATAATCCAGCTATAGAGATAGTGCTACCTAAATTATACAACTTGCTTTTTTCCGGCATTCGTTTTTTTGACATGCACAAGGTGTATGAAGAAGTTTTTCAGAAAATCCCGCTTTCCCTAATTGACTATAGGTGGTTTCTCGAAAATGTCTCTTTTTCTTCTCGCGGTATTTTCGATTTTTTCAAAAGAGTCGTTGATATTTTAATTGGGTTTGTTCTTGGCGTTTTGTCTCTTATTATTTATCCCTTTGTGATTTTTGCCATAAAAATTGATGACGGAGGAAATATATTTGTCCTCCAAAGACGCGTTGGAAAAAATAATCAAATTATCAAGGTTTTAAAATTTCGCACCATGGAGTTTGATGACGAGGGTAGGTGGGAAATTGGCAAGATAAATAGAGTTACTCGCGTTGGAGAGTTTTTAAGGAAAACCCGCATAGACGAACTGCCACAATTATGGAACATTTTGGGAGGCTCTATTTCTCTTATTGGTCCTCGTCCGGAATTTCCAGATGCGGTTGCTTACTATAGCAGGGAAATTGCATACTACAACATCCGCCATTTAATAAAACCTGGCCTTTCTGGGTGGGCGCAGATTTTGCATGAAAATCACCCGCATCATGGCACGAACACGGAGGAGACCGCAGTTAAGCTCTCATATGATTTGTATTACATAAAAAATAGATCCCTTGCTCTTGATTTGGAAATTGCCTTGAAGACAATCAAAATCATTTTATCAAGAAAGGGGATCTAAATACTTTTATATAGAATTCTTTGTTTAACGGCTTCTCACCCAACAATCCTTGTAATTGTTGAATTAAGGACTCATTTAATAATTCAGAAAAAACACCCACTAATAATTGCTCGAACATCTTTTTTTATGTATAGTAACAGAATGCAATTGAATAATTCCGCGAATACCGTCTTGCGATATATTGTCTTGGGCGGCATATTTCTTATCCCGCTTCTTATACCGTTTATTATCTCCAAGTCAATGTTCTTCCCGTTTATTACAGGGAAGAATTTTGCATTCCGCGTTATAGTTGAAATTATTTTTGGCGCTTGGCTTATTCTCGTATGGCGAGATGCCGCTTATCGCCCGAGGTTTTCGTGGATTCTCGCTGCTCTTACGGTATTTGTTTCTATTGTTGCCATTGCAGATATTTTCGGAGAAAATCCGCTTCAAAGCTTGTGGTCTAACTATGAGCGCATGGATGGTCTCGTAACACTGCTTCATCTTTATGCGCTCTTTCTTGTTGCCGGTTCCACGCTTCAGGATTCGCGGATTCTTTGGAGAAGGTTTTTGCAAATATCTCTTTTTGCGAGCGTTATTATATGCGTGTACGGCATTTTTCAGCTTTTGGGGTATATAACAATAAATCAAGGTGGCGTGCGTGTTGATGCGACGCTTGGGAATGCGACATACCTCGCAATTTATTTACTATTCCACATTTTTTTTGCCGCCTTTCTTTTTGTCGGGGAGAAGAGATATGCAGTCCCCCGTTTTGTATATGCCGCTATTTTTCTTTTAAATCTTATTATTTTGTTTAATACCGCCACGCGTGGCGCGACGCTTGCATTCATAGGCGGCATGATTTTGATTGGGCTTTTAGTTCTTTTTGAAAGTCTTAAAAACCCATCTCTCCGAATGCCGGCAGTCGGTATTCTTGTCTCGCTCTTTATTCTTGTCGGCGGTTTCATGGCAATTCGGGATACCGACCTCGTTCGCAATAGCCAATCTATTGGACGCCTAGCGAACATTTCCATTCGAGAAGGGGAGTCGCGATTTTTGGTTTGGAATATGGCGTGGCAGGGCGTAAAAGAGCACCCAATTTTGGGATGGGGACAGGACAATTTTATACTTGCTTTCAATAAATATTACGACCCGAAAATGTATGGGCAGGAACCATGGTTTGACCGCGCTCACAACATTGTCTTTGACTGGCTTATATCTGCTGGAATATTGGGTCTTCTCAGCTATTTATCTCTCTTTTTTGCGCTTTTGTACGCAATCTGGATTTACCCCCATACCCACGTAGAAGACAAAGGTGTTGGGGTTTATCCACGAAGAAAATTTGATAATCTATTTTCCCCTGCAGAGGCATTCTCGCTACCAGAGAGAAGTGTTTTGACAGGGCTTCTTGCGGCATATTTTTTCCAGAATCTTTTTGTCTTTGATAATATAACGAGTTATTTTCTTTTCTTTTTAGTGCTCGCATTTGTGCATGGAAGGACAACTGACGAGAAGCCGTGGTTTAACACTCTTTGCGGTCGCTTATTTAACGACAGTAGTTTTGTGCGCCGTCTAGTCGCGCCTGTCGTGATCGTTTTGGTTATTGTTTTTGTTTATTCCGTGAATATACGCGGGATAAGCGCCAACAAAAACCTTCTGGAGGGTATTGATTTGCGTTCTATCGAGGATGCAAAAACGCTCGACGACCGAAAGGTTGTCATTGAAAAGAAACTGACAATATTTGAAAAATCGCTCAAAAGATATCTTGGTAGAACCGAAACCCGCGAACAACTTTCGCAAGTCGCAATAGCGTTTGCCGGGGCCCCTGTCCCGGAAGATTTAAAACAGAAATTTTTCACTCTTGCACGCGACGAACTTGTCAAGCAAATTGAGGAGGTGCCGGGCAATGCGCGATACCATCTTTTTCTCGCAACTCTTTTAACCGCGTACAATCTGCCCGACGAGACCATAGCGTATCTTACCAAGGCGCTTGAGGTTTCTCCAAAAAAACAAAATATACATTTTATTATCTCCAACGCATATCTAAGCAAAGGAGAATTCGATAAGGCTCTTGCTGTGCTTAAAGAAGCCTTTGAGCTTGAACCCCGATATGGAATGGCGCGGAATCTCTATGCCTCCATACTTATCCGCTCCGGACAAGCGTCACGAGCCGAGGAATTACTCATTGAAGGATATGGCACTATAAATGTTCAAAACAATGATATTATAAATGCATATCTCGCTGTCGGCATGTTTGATAGGGTCATATCAATTTTGCAGAAAAAAGTTGAAGAAAATCCAGGGGATCTACAAAACCACGTTGTTCTTTCTGCCGCGTACCTTGAATCTGGAAATCGAGCGAAGTCTATAGAGAAACTTCGGGAGACCATCTTGCTTTTCCCGGCATTTAAAGACCAAGGAGAATATTTCATCAAAGAAATTGAGGCAGGAAAGAATCCGTAAGCGAAGAATTATGAATACGGACAAAATCCTAAAGCATAGAGACTAAGGCCTTGTTGAAGTGGATAAAGCACTTGACAGAAAAACCATGTTTTGCTAATATATAAGCGTGAGTGTTTGGTAGTTTTCGAAAATCACAAATGTCTGCGAAAGACCCGCTTCGGCGGGTTTTTCGTTTGTCGCTTAAGTGCTTGATGAAAGCAAGTGTGTTAGGATTCTAAATAATATTTATGTCACTATCCATCGGAATCGTTGGACTTCCGAATGTCGGAAAATCCACCCTTTTTAACGCGCTTACGGGCAGGAGCGTTCCTGCGGAAAATTATCCGTTTTGCACCATTGACCCTTCAGTGGGCGTTGTTGCAGTGCCCGAGGAGCGGCTTGAAGCGCTTGAAAAGCTTTCGCATTCGCGAAAGGTCATTCCCGCTGCAGTGCAGTTTATAGACATTGCGGGGCTTGTTAAGGGGGCCTCAGAGGGTGAGGGGCTGGGGAATCAGTTTTTGTCTCATGTTCGCGAAGCAGACGCTATTGCAGAGGTTGTGCGTGTGTTCGAGGATAAAGACATTGTCCATGTGCACGGAAAGGTGAATCCCCTTCACGATATTGAAGTGATCAATCTCGAGCTTGTTCTAGCGGATATGCAAACAGCGTCCAAGCGTATTTCAAATCTGGAAAAAGAAGTGAAAAGAGGTTCGAAAGAGGCTCTTGCGGAGGAAAACGTGCTTAAAAAAATTATCGCTTGTTTTGAGTCGGGAAAATTGGCGCAGTCGCTCAACCTATCGCTGGAGGAAAAAATACTTGTAAAACCATTGAATCTACTTACATTCAAGCCGATTCTTTATGTTTTGAATAAGAAAGGTGGAGAAACCGTGATCCACGGAGATCTTCTTGATTTTTTTAAAAAGGAGAAAGCCGTGTGGGTTGCATTTGATATACGAACAGAACAAGAACTCCAAACAATGTCTCGCGAAGAGAGGCAAGAATTCCGCAAAGCATTCAATGCTTCAGAGGAGGGCCTCGACCAGCTTATAAAAAAGGGGTATGAGGCACTTGACCTCATCACGTTTTTTACAACCGGAGAAGACGAGACTCGCGGTTGGACCGTAAGGCGTGGCTCTACTGCACCAGAAGCAGGAGCGGCAATTCACACAGACTTTCGTGATAAATTTATAAAAGCTGAAATTATCCATTGCAGTGATTTATTGGGCGCAGGTTCGTACGCAAAAGCGCGCGAGAAAGGACTCGTGCGCACGGAAGGCAGAGGGTATATTGTGAAAGATGGCGATGTTGTTGAGTTCAAAATTTAAAAATGTTGTAATACAGCAACACACGAAAAACATCCCTACAAACTCAAGTTTGTAGGGATGTTGTTTTTATGTCGTGGATTAACTTTTTGAAAAAATAGAGACGAGGGAAACAGCGGCTATAATACTCCATACGATGTTTATTGCTAACGAAGGCCATGCTCCATAGTAAAAGACATTTATCCCAAGGCCAATAGCTCCAAAAAAGTTCATAAGTTGGTATACCGCGTTTTTACCTGTTACGTATTCTTTTGAAACAAGGAAATATGCAAGAATAACAAGAGCGGTGCCTATCCATCCGACAGTTTCTATAAGTATTTCCACCTATTACCCATTGTCCCAAGTTGTTAATTTTGCTCTGAATCAAACTATAGCACGAGACGAGAATAAAAACAGGGCACAACTCAACTATAGACTTGTTTTTAAAATAACCATGCTGTATAATTCTTTTATTCTTATTCACCGTGGATCAAATACAGCATAAAGTAAAAATGACGCCCAGGGATTTCTTCCTTTATTTGGGCGCAATGGCAGCCCTATATGTAAGCACTGTTAGTTTTCTTACGCTTCTTTTTCAATACGCCAATGTGCTGTTTCCAGACCCGCTTGAGTCAATTTATTATCACGACCCATACTCTTCATCAATTCGGTTTGCGGTCGCGTCTCTTTTTGTAATTTTTCCTGCCTATATTTTTTTAACACGTCTTCTCAACAAAGATATTCGGAAACATTCTGAAAAGCGCGATTTATGGATCAGAAAATGGCTCATATATATAACGCTTTTTGTAGCCAGCATTTCAATTCTTGTCGATCTGGTGATACTCATTAACACTTTTTTGGGAGGGGAGCTTACCGCCCGCTTTGTCGCCAAGGTTATATCTGTCTTTATAGTTGTCGGCGCCGGTTTTCTTTATTACTTCTACGATCTTCGCGGAAGATGGGAAACGGACACGTCAATGTCAAAAATTGTTGGGGTGGTAGTGGCGACATTGGTGTTTGCGACGGTGTTTTCGGGTTTTTTTCTCATTGGTTCCCCGCAGACACAACGACTTATTCGTTTTGACCAGCAAAAAATTAACGATCTTCAGAATATTCAGGGACAAGTTGTCTATTATTGGCAAGTTAAACAAGTTCTTCCAGGGTCTCTTTCTGATTTGGAAGATCCAATATATGGGTTTATCGTTCCCGCAGACGCTCAAGGTGGGAATGCATATGGGTATAGAATTACCGGCACGAGGTCATTTGAACTCTGTGCCATGTTCAACAAAGAGAGCATTGGCACTGAAAGCCGCGGTAGTGTTCCTGCCTGGCCGGTAGCGATAGAGAAAATGCCGGGCATCACGGACAATTGGCAGCACGGAACAGGAGAGACATGTTTTTCAAGGTCTATTGATCCGGACCTCTACCCCCCAATTCAAATTAAACGTTAGATCTGGTTTTTCTCTGTAACGCTTTTGGGCTAAAACCCTGTTGTATTTTTGAGTCTCGATGGAATATGGGTAAATTATGGCACGGCCACAAGGCGTAAAATAAAAATAATTCTCCTCCGCCATTTGGCCATACTCATGACTACGGACGGGCAAGTAAAAAAATGAGTAAATATAATCACAAACAGATTGAAAAAAAATGGCAACACGAGTGGGAAAAACAGGGATTGTATGAGACAAAAGACAACGTGCGTGGTAAAAAAAATTACTACGCGCTTGTGGAATTTCCGTATCCGTCTGGCAATTTACACATCGGACATTGGTATGCCTTTTCCGTTCCTGATATCTTTGCGCGCTACAAGCGGATGCAGGGGTTGAATGTCCTTTTTCCTGTTGGCTTTGACTCTTTTGGGTTGCCCGCGGAAAATGCTGCCATAAAAAACAGAATAAATCCCAAAAAATGGACGTACGGCAATATCTCCCGAATGGAGGCCCAGCTTAGAAGCATGGGAGCATCGTTTGACTGGTCTCGCCAGATTATAACTTCCGACCCGGAATACTATAAATGGACGCAATGGCTGTTTTTGAAATTATATGAAAAAGGGCTTGCGTATAAAAAGCGAGCGATAGTCAATTGGGATCCTGTAGATAAAACCGTTCTTGCAAATGAGCAGATATTGCCAGACGGTACAGCAGAACGTTCCGGCGCAATTGTGGAGAAAAAAGAACTTGAACAGTGGTTTTTAAAAATTACCGATTATGCGGAGCGGCTTTTAAAAGATCTTGATGGACTCTCGTGGCCTGAGGAAATCAAACAATCCCAACGAGAGTGGATAGGCAAGAGTGAGGGAGCGTTAATACAATTTCCAATTTCCAATTTCCAATTTCCAATTGATGTTTTTACTACGCGCCCGGATACGCTTTTTGGGGTGACGTACCTCGTGCTTGCTCCAGAACATGAGGAAATCTCAAATCTCAAATCCCAAATCTCAAACAGGGAGGATGTTGAGCGGTATGTAGAAAAAGCAAAAAGAAAATCGGAAAAAGATCGAATGGCGGGAGACAAAGAAAAAACAGGTGTCGAACTCAAAGGAGTAAAAGCGATAAATCCTGCAAACAAAGAAGAAATTTCAATATGGGTTGCTGATTATGTGCTATGCGGCTACGGGACTGGCGCGATTATGGCGGTGCCTGCTCATGATGAGCGTGATTTTGAGTTTGCCGTACGCCACAACCTGCCTATAAGGCAGGTTGTGGCGTCACAGGTTAACGCAGACTCTGCCAGTTGGCAGCACGCAGAAGAAGGCGAAAAAGTAAAAAAAGCACATATTGGCACAGGAACGATGATTAATTCAGGAATGTTCAATGGCTTGGAAAACGAGAAGGCAAAAGAAAAAATCACTCAATTTGTTGGCGGTAAGAAAAAAACAACATACAAACTTCGCGATTGGCTTATTTCACGGCAGAGGTATTGGGGTTGTCCAATTCCTATTGTTTATGACACGGAGGGAAGGCCCCATCCAATTTCAGAAGAACATCTGCCATGGCTTTTGTCGGAAGATGTCGATTTTACTCCTACAGGCGAACCGCCGCTTGCGTCGTCGAAAGAACTTAAAAAAAGGACGGAAAAAATTTTTGGAAAAAAATGGCTGCCGGAATATGACACGCTAGATACTTTCGTGGACTCGTCTTGGTATTTTTTGCGTTATATAGACCCCAAAAATAGCAAAGAGCTTGCCTCGAAAGAGAAATTAAAAAACTGGATGCCGATTGCCAGATATTCAGGCGGAGCGGAGCACACGACCATGCACCTTCTTTATTCACGGTTTTTCCACAAAGCATTGTTTGATCTGGGAATTGTGAATGAAAACGAACCATATCTGGAGCGCATGAATCGAGGAATCATTTTAGGTAAAGACGGACGCAAAATGAGCAAGCGGTGGGGGAATGTGATTGACCCTGATGAGCAAGTTAAAACCGTTGGAGCAGACAGCGTGCGCATGTATCTTGCATTCATAGGCCCATACAATGTCGTAGGGCATTATCCCTGGGATATAGGTGGCATTGTGGGCGTGCGACGTTTTCTTGAGCGAGTGTGGCGTGATTGTACAATCTATCCATCGAAATTTTTGACAGACAAGGAAGGAGAAAAACAAA
>Ga0209541_10004283_pt1 | contig 25447 bp, 31 predicted proteins | sample RifCSPlowO2_01_FD_184027 | JGI IMG/M metagenome (GOLD analysis project Ga0209541, IMG submission 184027) | Groundwater microbial communities from Rifle, Colorado - Rifle CSP2_plank lowO2_0.1 (SPAdes) (version 2) | ecosystem: Environmental > Aquatic > Deep subsurface > Groundwater | place... | reverse complement strand
AGTTACAATGTAACTACTATGATTTAAATATTTGTATCCTGCAGCATATAGATTGAGATAAACTTCTAAGAAATAAGCAAATTAGCTAAACAAATACAAAAAGAAAATTAAGCTGCTAATTCAGAGTTGACTATGCAGCTGATTTTTGTTTCAGAATCCTTGACTCTAGAATCCATTGCTATTAAGTATTTTACATTTGTCTTTTCTGCAACCATTGCAAGCTCCTTTGTTATGATGCCATCAAAGACAACTGCGAATGCATTCTTCAAGTTTTTCAAAGTTACTGTCAGCTCCATGGTAGGAACTTTGCCAAGAACCTCTAGATTCTGGTCAAGTATATAAGCACCGCGAGTGCCTATAAGGTCATCAAGCATCTTCTTGAAGGCCTGCTTTTGCTTCAGGGGAATATCTGACTTTGCTGCCTGCTGCACTGCTGGCTGCTGCCTTCTCTGGAATTGCTCTTGAGACATTGGCCTTTGAGGCCTTCTAAAATCATTCCTTTGCTGCATGTCCCTACGCTGATCTTCCCTGTATTGGTTTTCTTGCTGTGGCTTTTCAGAACCATTTGTGTCAAGCTTAACCTGCTCTACTGCTATCTTGCCTCTCAATGACTTGTGTATTTCCTTCTTTGTCAGCTCTTCCACTTCCTTGCCATCTGGGGCCTTTGTTATATAATCAATTTCAAGGAGTTCAAGGGATGCTTTTATTATCAGGTCTCCGCCTCTGTCTCCGTCAACGAACAGTGTTACTGTTTTTCTTCTTGTAAGCCCTACTATTGACTCCGGGATGTTTGTTCCATTCATGCCTATTACATTCTTTATTCCATTTTTCAATAGATTAAGAACGTCTGCACGACCTTCTACTATTATTATGTCTGTGTTGTCTTCGATATTTGGGCCTGAAGGCAGCCTTTCTACACCGTACTCTACAAGCTCCATCATTCTTACATTGCTTGTAACTTCCTCAGTTATTTCCTGGCTGTCAGGAAGAACATTGCTAATAAGCTCTTTAAGAAGCTCCTTTGCCCTTTCCACAACGAAATTGCGCTTAGAAATCCTAACATCTTCTATGCGCTCTACCTTGACTTTCGAGTTGCATGGTCCTATCCTCTGTATCGTTTCCAGGGAAGCTGCAACAATTGCTGTTTCTGCCTTATCCAGGCTAGATGGAAGAACTATCATTCCAGAGGTTTTACCTGTTTTTGTTTCAGTATTTACCTCTATGCGACCAATCCTGCCTGACCTTTGAAGCTCCCTTAACTCCAAATCGTTGCCTAAAAGGCCTTCAGTTTGACCAAAAATAGCACCTATAACATCTGGCTTGTCCACTACACCATCTATTTGTATATGAACATGAACTATATATTTTGCTGACACTAAGCTTATCTTTCCCATTTTCAATTCCCCCTGTGAATTTAACTGTCATTTTAATCAATAATTTATAGAACAAAGACTGAATTATGCTTATTTCTAACTTATATGGCCTATTTTAAATTTATTCTTGCCTTTTTATTCAAAATAACCTCTTAATTGAATATTATGAATATTTTAGCTTGTTCTATAAATATAAGCATGATTTCGCCCGATACACTAACCCTCAAGCTCATTGCTTTGGCATTTGCCGTGCTCCATTGAGTATTCTCAATGCCGGGCTTAGAATTAGGAATGTTTATTAAGTATATAAATATATCTTTTTTACTTCTATCTCATAGTTACAATTCTATGCTGGTCTTTGCTAAATTTTTTAAAGTGAATGCTATACTGGTTTTTTATGTTTAAATCTAATATACCCACCATCACCCATAAGATGAGCCACTAACATATAAAAAATAGGTGATACTTCTATGGGTATCTTTGGATTTTTAATAATAACCTTACTCCTCTTAGTTTTATACAAAATAATGTTATTTTTAGGTCCTCAAGAGGAATATTTACTAAGTTACAAGCATGCACTAAAAAATCAAGTCTCCTATAATTCTTATTATCTAACATAAAAATACTCTTAAAATACCCAAAACCCATATTATTATCACAAAAAGAGGGATATAGTTTCGAATAAGATAATTTTGCATGTTTTAGTTTTGATTTAAAGTCTGATAAGAAATTTTTATTTATTAAAACATTGGTTTGTAATGGAAATTCATTAATAGTTATATGCCCAATAAAGTTTATATAGTTTGTAAATTTATAAACTTTACCTAAGAGGTTTACCGAAAATGCTGATTGGTCTTGTTGGGCGTCCTAGTACTGGAAAAAGTTCCTTTTTTAAAGCTGCAACTTTATCAGATGTGGCTATAGCCAATTATCCTTTTACAACAATAGAAGCGAACAAGGGTGTTGGATTTGTAAAGGTTGATTGTGTTGACAAGGAATTTAATGTGCAATGCAATCCGAGGTTTGGATACTGCATAAAAGGCAAGAGATTTGTGCCAATAGAGATGATTGATGTTGCTGGGTTAGTTGAGGGGGCATATGAGGGGAAGGGAAGAGGGAACCAGTTTCTTGATGATCTTAATCAAGCAGATGCATTAATACACATAATAGACATATCAGGCTCAACAAATGCAAATGGGGAGGCTGTTGAACCTTTAAGTTATGACCCTTTGAATGATGTAAGGTTTCTTGAAACAGAGCTGGACATGTGGTATTTGAGGATATTGAAAAAGGGCTGGGACAAGCTCGCAAGGACAGTAAAAGGCGAACATGGAAAATTAGGCGTTGCAGTTGCAAAGCAAATGTCTGGTGTGAGGGTTGATGAAAAAACAGCAGAAGAGGCCATAAACAAGCTGAATCTAAATGGGGAAATACTGAAATGGAATGATGAAGACTTGTTCAAGATGGCTTCTGAATTAAGAAAAAAAACCAAGCCGATGATAATAGCGGCCAACAAAATAGATGTGCCTGGGTCTGAGAAAAACCTGGAAAGATTGAATGGAAAGTTTCCTGATTACAAGATAATTGCATGCTCTGCAGAATCAGAAATGGCATTGAAAGAGGCTGCAAAAAAGGGCATGATATCTTATATCCCTGGAGAAAGTGATTTTGAGGTAACAAGCACAAGCCTAAATGAACAGCAAAAAAAGGCATTGAATTTCATAAAAGAGATTATATTAAAAAAATACAATAGTACAGGAATACAGAATGTCCTGGATTATGCTGTTTTTGGATTGTTGGAATATATTGCAATATTCCCTGGTGGGGTTAACAAGCTGACAGACAAGGATGGAAACGTGCTGCCTGACTGCTTTATGATGCCTAAAAATTCTACGGCACTTGATTTTGCGTTCAGGATACATACTGACATAGGAAAAAGATTCGTAAAGGCAATAGATGTGAAAAAAAAGATTGCTGTTGGAAAAGACCATATGCTGAAAAACAGGGATGTAGTTGAGATAAAGACAAACTGAAATTGATTATTTCTTCTTTCCTTAAAATAATCTTTTATAAAATGATGTAAATTCTGTTATATAACCCATTTCATTCCATAGACCATGCTCATCAGTTAAATCTGCCAATAGTTGGTAATTAACTTTGTTTTTTTTTAAGCAATATAGGTATTCCCTCTATCAATCTTGGCTCTTTTTTTAATAGAGCAGCTATTATACTCTCCTCTAAGCCAATTGATACTTGAGAAGGTTCTACATTAGTAAGCTTATAACCCTTTGTACTAAAATAAGAAAACAATTCTTTTAATGTTATTTCATGTACATATCTCATACATCATTAAAGATAAATACTTATTTAAATATTGCCCAAGAATTAAGAATTATTGTGGTAAGATTATCTTAGCCTAATGCATTCAAGGTTTCTCGGGGCTATTGTCTCTATATTAAACTGCTTGTGTATAGAGCTTGCAAGGTCTATGGTTCTTGATGACTCGCCGTGGATGACGATTATCTTTTTTGGAGATGGTTCCAGGTGCCTTACCCAATTCATAAGCTGGTTCCTATTGCTATGGCCAGAGAATCCAGTCATGGAATAGATTTCAAGGTTTACCTTTACAATGTCTGGCCTTTCCATGTTGCCGAAATTTATTTCCTTTTCTCCGTTTAGTATGCGGTGGCCTAGAGTGCCTGGACCCAGATAAGATGAAAATATTATGCTGTGCTTCTTGTTCTCCGCAAGCTGCTTGAAGTACTCTACTATTGCGCCGCCTTCCATCATCCCTGATGTTGCAAGTATCACGCATGGCTCTGCGCTGTCAATGACTTCCTGCTGCTCCTTAGGGCTGCCAACATACTTGAATATGTCTGAAAGGAAAGGGTTATGGTCCTTGTGGAATATGCTTTTCCTTATCTTAGGGTTGAAAAAATCAGGGTATGTTGTGTGTATAGCTGTTATGTCCCATACCATGCCCTGGACATAAACAGGAACTCTCTGTAAGCTGCCTTCGCGAATTGCTTTCTCTATCATGAGCATGATTTCCTGGGAACGGCCTACGCCAAGAACTGGCATAAGAACTTTACCGCCGCGCTCTATTGTCTTTGTGATTATCCCAAAAAGCTGCTCCTCTGATTCCTGCCTTGTTGCACCTATGTTTGTTTTTCCGCCATATGTGCTTTCCATTATAACTGTCTCAAGCCTTGGAAAAATTGTTGATGCCCTAGACAACAGATGAGTATCTTCGTAGAGAAAATCCCCTGAGTAGAGGAGGTTGTGAAGCCCGTTGCCGATATGCAAATGAACTAGTGCGCTGCCAAGTGTATGGCCTGCATTGTAGAATGTTAACCTAACATCGGGAGTTATGTCGCTTACCTCATCATAATCAAGGCATATTGTATGCTTGACCATGGTCTTTATGTCTGTGCTGCTGAACAAAGGATTTTTTGCTTCTTTTTGCGCGATGTTGATCATGTCAAGGCCTAGAAGGGCCACAATGTCACGCGTAGGCTCAGTCATATAAACAGGCCCGTCATAACCCATCTTAAACATGTATGCTGTAAGTCCACTGTGATCGAGATGCGGATGAGAGATTATAATGGCGTCTATGTCATTGATGTTGAATTCTGGGGCGTCAAAATGAGGAAACGCTTCCTCGTTTTCTCCTGCTGGATCAATGCCGCAATCAAGCAAAATTCTTGATTCTTCTGTCTGCAGCAACAAGCATGACCTTCCTACCTGGCGGCCTGCTCCAAGAAATGATACACGGATCCATTCATCTTTCTTTTCACGCTTCCATCCATCATAAATTCTCTTGCCTACCTTATGCAAGAACTTGCGCCTGAAATCATCGTTTTCATAAAGAACGTAGCGTATGTTCTCTATTATCTTTGACCTTATTGCTGGAGTCCTGCTTATTATCGGGACCCATAAAGTCTGCCTTTTTATTTCCTTAAGAATGTCGCCTTGCTTGCCTATTGCCAAGCCAAGCTTTTCAGCTTCTATTATTACTGTTGACCTCTGTGCATCAAATATTATGTTTGTTACTGCCGCCTCTTTTGGAATAAGCTTTTCTATTATTTCCTTTGCCATTTCCTGGTCCATTATTATGCTTGGATCTGGCCTTAACTCTATCCTTTTCTTTATGTCATCTACTATCTTCTTTATGATGCCATTGCTGCTGAAATAGAAATCCTTGTTTTTTGTGTATAGAACTATGTTTGCTCCTTCGAAAACACAATCGCTTATGTTCTCGCTGCTATCTGGCACTTGCTTCAGTATTTCATCTATTATATTTGCCATCTTGATTCATCAAATATTTAGGATAAGAAAATCAGGCTGTAACAACTGTGTTAATTTCCTTTTCATAAACTTTCTTTACTCCGTCTTTAGTTACGGTAACAACGTCTATGCCGTTTCCGCTTGCAGCATCCCTTTGTATTGCAGCGTTAACTGCCTGTATCGCCAGCTTTGTACCTTCGCTTACTGTCATGCCCTTCTTGTAAGAGTTCTCTAGATGCCCAATTGCAAACATGAATCCCGAGCCATCTGCTGTATAATCATCAATTAAAGAAACGCTGCCGTCAACATAAAGGCTGTACAAGTAAACCCCATTGTCATCCTTGCCACCAAGCAAGAATCCTGTGATTGATGGTATCATTGAAAACTTTCTTATGCTATTGTATACCATTGTTCCAAGAAGATTTGCAACTTCCTTTATGGTAGCTCTCCTGCTTCTTCTGACTTCCATAAGCTTCAATTGGGCCTTAAGTATTTTAATCAACAGCTGCACATCTGAAACAGAGCCTGCTGTTGTAACAGCCAAGTCTTCATTTATCTGGACTATCTTCTCTGTCTTCTTCTCTATTATTATCCTTCCGCCTAATGTGGCTCGCCTGTCTGCAGCAAGAACTACTCCATCTTTGCAGACAATTCCTACTGTCGTTGTACCTGTCTTAAGCATTTTATCTTCCATATTCTTTCACCAGAATCAGTTAATAGTCTATAAAACATATGACATTTATAAAGCTTTCGGTGTTTTTGGGGTTTTTTGCAAAAAGTTAAGCATTGTGAATGAAAAAAACACTAACCAACCAAAACAGCCCTTACTGGCGAGCCATCACAAGCATCAAGCTTCAATGGCAATGCAACAAGATGGTAATTGCCTTGCTTTATGTTTTTAAGAACAAGGCCTTCTATTATGGGTATGTTTTCCTTCAAAAGTATTTTATGGACAGCATGGCATTTAGAGTTGTATTTTTCAACAGACAGATAATCAAAGCCAAGTGTTTTTATCTTAATTCCTGCCAAGTATGATGCTGCATCTTCTGTTAGATAAACAAAATTCTTGTCAAAATATCCTTTGGAAATGATTTCTGAATTTCTGGTCTTTAAAATAAGCCTCTCATCCTTTTTTATTTCAAAATCTGCAAGGTCTCTGGATGTTACCTTATCTTTATTGGCAGGTATTTCTATCAGCCTTGCACTGCCTATGAAATAATCTAATGACATCTCGTCTATAGAAAGCCCATTTGCATAGAAATGCCTTGGGGCATCTACATGTGTTCCTGTGTGGCTGCCAAGGCTTATCATGGAAAGATTGCAGTTATCTCCTCCTGATATAAGCTTGTGCTCGAGTATGCCTGGCTCTGGGTCTCCAGGATAGGTTACCATACCATTGCAGATATTTAGTGTTATGTCGTATATTTTTGCCATTTTCCTCTAGTTTACATTAAGCTTTGCACAATAAGTAATGATGGTTACAAACCAGCACATTAAATCAGTGCTTGCCCATTCATTGATGATGGGCTTCGGGCAGAAGCAGCTGCCCCTGAATTCAGTTTATAGCTGAATCCTCGTTTGGCTATGTTTATGCTTGCATTCCTGTCAGCATTGTCTTCATAGCCACAGTTGCAATGAAACCAGTTCTTTGTTCTTGTTCCTCTAATGCCACAGGCAGAACAAGTCTTTGATGTATGTGATTCATTGACTATCTTTATTGGAACTCTATATTCCTTTGCCTTGTATTTTAAATAATTTTTTATCTTAAATGTTTGGAAGGTTCCAAGTTTTCTGTTAAACCTTTTCCCCTTGTTTTTTTCCATGTTCTTAACATCACCAACAACAAGCAATGCCTTATCTTTTAATGCCTGTTTTACTATGTCTTTTGTCCAGCAAATTTTATTGAATTTATGCAGGATTTTCAGGTTGTTTGAAAATCTTACTGGTTATTTGGAAATCTTCCGGCTTTTGAATTATCCGATTTTTTGTGCAAAAGCCTTTACATTAGGCTTTGCACAACAAATACTAATCTGCACAAAAACCCGGAGTTTTGCACAAAAAGCAAGATATATTAAGGAAATGCATTTTATAACAGCATGACTATATATCATGAAGATATTAATAAGGCTACAAATATTGCTACATTGGGTTCAATAGGTTTATTGGCGTTTAGCGTTCTTGCCTCTTTAGAGAAAATAAAAGATGGCACTGGTTTTTTAGAAACGAATATGGTAACTGTTTTGGTTTTAGGGGGCATATTGCTAATTGTTTCATCATTATTTCTTTTAATGTATTACCATAAATGCCACTATAAGGGAGAGAGTGGCTTAGATCGATATGGGGGGTCTGATTATTATATTTGGTATACAGACACATTTCTTTTAGGAATATTTATCCTCCTAATTGGTTTTATAGCAGTATTTATCGATTTTATACTCCCTTTGCCTTGATATACCTACAAAAAGTCTATAAACAAAAGAGATTATTAATTATCATGCCAGACAAGTTTAGCAAAGGAATAAGAAGCAAGATAATGTCTAGCATAAGGTCGAACAAGACTAAGCCAGAAATCATTTTAAAAAAAGAAATCAAAGGCATGGGCTTTTCATACCAGCCAAATCTTGCTGGAAAGCCAGATTTTGCCAACAGAAAAGATAAAATCGCTATATTTGTCAATGGTTGTTTTTGGCACAGCTGCCCTTTGCACGGGCATAATCCTAAGTCTAATAAAAAATACTGGCTGCCAAAGCTAAAAAGAACTGCCGAAAGAGATAAAAAGAATAAATCCGAACTAAAAGCCATGGGCTATAAAGTAATTTCTTTTTGGGAGCATGATATAATCAAAAAACTAGAAATGTGTATTAATAAAATAAAGAAGGTGCGCGGTGGCAACTAACTTATTGGCTGCAATGTTAAATATCAAGAAATACAATGATAACGATTTAAAGAGAATAGTTGCCATATCAAACCCAGAGCAACCGAGGGTCAACAAAGAGGGCACACCATTTGACGCATTCATTAAAGACTCCTTTTGCAATTCATTTTCAATAAAAGACCCGCCAAAAAAGATGGAGATATACTTAAAGGAGTTCTCATACTTGGGAAGCCAAAATTATCCACCAGACATTATGATTCGCGGTGGAGATGCAATAGAAGTAAAGAAAGTAAAGAATTTTGGAGGCATATCAATAGCACTTAACAGCTCTTACCCAAAGCATAAATTAAAAGCAAATGGACCTATGGTAACTGAGGAACTAAAAACTTGCGAAAATTGGAAAGAGAAAGATATAGTTTATTGTGTTGGCAATGTCTTCTCAAACAAAGTCAAAATTATAACTTTTGTATATGGGGATTGTTATGCTGCTGATGCAGAAATTTATGAGAAAGTAAAAAAGCCATTAATAGATGGCATAAAAAGCCTAAAGTTAAACCTATCAAAGACCAAGGAATTGGCAAGGCTTAATAAAATAGATCCATTAAAAATAACAGATTTGAGGGTTAGGGGCATGTTTCAAATCGCTTCACCAATTCGATTCTTTTCTCAATTTTTTCAGCCAGACATAAGAAATGAGCTTTCTGTTTATGCAATAATGAGAAAAGAAAAATTTGATTCATTCAGCAGCGAAGACAGGCAAAAAGCAAAAAAAGAAATGGGCATCAAAGACATCAAAATAATGGATCCAAACTCGCCAAGCAAGTTAATTGATGCAAAGTTAATTTCATTCAGTTTTTGAGGAAAGGTCTTTTTTAATTTGCTGTGCTATAGCTTCTGCAAGCTTTACCGGAACAGCATTGCCTATCATTTTATAGCCTTTTGTAACATTGTCATAATAAAATACAAAATCATCTGGGAATGTTTGTATTCTTGCGCATTCCCTAACAGAAAGTCTTCTGTGTCCATTGTTCAGAGAATTTTCGAATTCCCATTTGTCTATTCCCACTTTTACCATTTTTGGGGATGATGGGTGAAGTGGGGCGTGCCTACCACCAGCTTGAATTGTAAATGAAGGTTCATTCCACTCCTTTCTTCGATTTCTTGACATATAGATTGTAGAGAACCCTCCATTCATATGCTCATGGTTGAATATTTTTAATTTTTCATTTGGCCAGTTTTTTTCTTTAGCTGGCGCCGACTCTGGCAGATTTCCAATAGCTTGCTTTAAAGAGGCATTTGGCTTTTTTTGCAAATTGTCAAAATCAAATTTCTTTCCCAAATCTTTGCGGTACCCAACAACAATAACCCTCTTTCTTTCTTGTGGAATGCCAAAATCTTTTGCATCCAAAAGCCTATAGCTTACACTATACCCTATTTCTTCAAATTTCAACAATATTTTTTGGAATTCTGCACGGTGTGCACTTGAAACAATTCCTGCTACATTTTCTGCAAGAAAAAACAATGGCTTTTTGTCTTCTAATATTCTTAAATATTCATAGAATAGCCTGCCCCTTAAGTCGTTTATTCCGCGCATAGCGCCAGCAAGGCTCCAGCTTTGGCAGGGGGGTCCACCTATAATGCCAATAGCACCAGGCAGTTCACCAGACTTGATTTCCAATATGGACCTGCCATCAATTTTAATATTGTGGTTCTTCTCAAAAGTTTCCCAAACATCTTTGTCATTGTCATTTGCAAATGCAATTCTAAATCCAGCTTTTTCAAAGCCTAAATCTAATCCACCCGCTCCCGAGAATAAAGATATTACCTCCATTTTGCCCTCTTTTATATTATTATAGTGTTTTTTCATTTTAAATAGGTTTCCCCTAATTTTTCGCAAATTCTTAGCTATATTATAAAAATATGAATTATTTCCTTGCCAATTCCCGTATTTCTTCCGAGATAGCTTTTTTAGGCTCTTTCAATTCGTATATAGTTTTTCGTGCATCTTTTTGATCCATTTTCATTTCAAGCCAACCGTATTTCTTTAAGTCTGACAGTACGACTGCTATTGAAGTATCCTTGGGCAGTATCTTTTCCGCTTCGCTTTTGCTGAATTCTTTTTCCTTGAATTTAAGCCATAGCTTGGCATATCTAATCATGATCCACTCTGGAAGATGTTGTGTCATTATTTTATCACCTACTTTTATAAGTTATATGCTTATATGATAATTTTATAATATATAAATGTTGCTAAACTGACTTAGTGGGATATGGAACAATACATTAGGGGTTGGTGCGAATATATGTGTGTATATACTAAATTTAGCATAAAACCGTACCAAAAAGGGGGTTTAAGCAACAAAACTCTTATCATTATGGTACAACTCTTCCATTAAAAATGAATTTCGCACCAACCCTGTTACATTAGAAACATTTTTAAACTATCCTCTGGATGTAAAATCAACATGGGAATAAATGACATAAAACCTTCAGAATTCATAGAAAAGGCTGCTGAAGAGCTGAAAAAGATGATCGAACAGCCAGAATGGAGCATGTTCGTCAAGACAGGGATTGCAAAAAGCAGGCCTCCTGAAAAGCAGGACTGGTATTATGCAAGGGCTGCTGCGGTGCTTAGAAAAGTTTACATTGCAAATGGGCCTATAGGGGTAAGCAAACTAAGGACAAAATTCGGAAGCAAGAAAAGAAGGGGAACAAAGCCTGAAAAATTTTTCAAGGCTTCTGGAAAGATAATAAGAAGCATACTGCAACAGCTTGAGAAAAACAAGCTTATAGAACAAAAGGCAATTGGTTTTCATAAGGGAAGAATCATAACAAAAGAAGGAAGAAAACTTGTTGACGGCATAGCAAAAAGATGAATGCTGGGTATTCCCAAGAAGAAATTGAAAATGCTTACAAAGAAGAGGTTAAATTAAAAGAGCAGATAAAAGGCATTGAAGATGCTGCCAAGAGATGCATGACAAAAGATGCGCTGTCAAGGTTTGGCAATTTGAAGGTTGCACACCCTGAAAAGGCATTAGATGTTGCCATAGCAATTGTAAATGCTGCCAACTCTGGCATGAATGAAAAGATTGATGACAAAACCTTGAAGGAAATGCTTGTTCAATTGAATGAAAACAGAAGGGAAGCAAAGATAAAATGGCGATGAAATATCCTGCAAAAAAGCAAAGGCTTGCCAAGAAGGCAAGGCAGACAAAATGGGCCCCATTTTGGACGGTGCCAAGAATATATGGGCGAGGAAGAAGGGTTCATCCTGGAAGGCATACTGCCATAAAAAGAAGCTGGAGAAGGAACAAGACAAGGGCATAATATGATAGAGAGAAAATATACAATACCATTAAGAAAGCAGTTTTTGAAGGCTCAAAGATACAAAAGATCATATAAGTCAATAAAGGCAGTAAAAGAGTTCTTAATGAAGCACATGAAGGTTGATGATGTTAGAATATGCAAAGAGCTAAATGAAAGCATATTAAGGCACGGCAGAAAAAATCCACCAAGCAAGGTAGAAGTTAAGGTTGTGAAGGTTGAAGAGAAGGGTATTAAGCCTTATGCAAGGGTAAACCTTGTTGATGCACCATTGGAGATAAAGGAAGAAAAGAAAGGCAAAAGCCTTGGAGAGAGATTAAAGGAAAAGGTTGTTGCAAAGCCTGATAAGGGAGAAAGTGCAAAGGCAGAGATAGAAAAAGAAAAGCATGATGTGCTTAAGCATGCAAAGGTTGAGCATAAAGCTGACATAAAGCCTGAAGGGCATGTTATAAAGGAAAAAAGGTCTCCGAAAGCAGCAAAGATAATAGGCGAGACAGGAAAAAAATAATTCTTACAAGAAGCTTAAATAGTTGGTCAATACAAAAAAATCATGGCTTCGCTACCATTTGAGATTATAAATAGAAAAGTAATAATAAAGTCTGATGCCACTACAAATGATAGATATGGCTGCCGTCCTGATGAAAGAACAACCAAAGATTTATTGAATTCTTGTGTGATTTGCATCAACAAAAACCAAGGGCCTAGCAGCCACCAGGTTGCTGATTATGTAAAAAGGATATTAAATGCAAAAAAGGTAGGGCATGGCGGTACGCTTGACCCAAATGTCTGGGGCGTACTGCCCATGGGAGTAGAGGATGCCACTAGGATTATGCAGACTGTACTCAAGGGCGGCAAGGAATATGTTGCATTGATGTATCTGCACAAGGATGTTAGTGAAAAAGAAATTTGTAGCGCTGTAAATAAATTCATAGGCAAAATCAAACAAATTCCACCAATAAAGTCTGCTGTCAGAAGGGTAGAGAGAATAAGAAATATTTACTATTTTGAGATTCTTGAGATAAATGGCCGTTATGTATTGTTTAAAGTGGGCTGTGAAGCAGGCACATACATAAGGAAGCTGATTGACCAGTTCGGTCGGGAATTAAAAACTGGCGCACATATGCAACAGCTGATAAGAACAAAAGCAGGGCCTTTTTCTGACAGAGAATGGCATTCGCTAACTGACTTGAAGGATGCCTATACCTTGTACAAAGAAGAAAAAGAAGAGGAGCTAAGAAAAATAATAAAGCCAATAGAATATGCAGTTTCGCACCTCTGCAAGATATGGGTTTTTGATTCTGCTGTCAACAATTTATGCCATGGATCCCAGTTATATGCAACAGGAATTGCAAAATTAAATTCCGGCATAAAGCCCGGAGACATGGTTGCTGTACTAACATTAAAAGAAGAGCTTATATGTATAGGGTATTCTGCAATGGACTCTGAAGAGATTGTAAATGCCACAAAGGGGCTTGCAGTAAGAACCTCGAGAGTATTCATGAAGCCTGATTTGTACCCAAAAAATATTGATTAGCCCTTGCCTGCTACGAGATTTCCAAGGTCCTGGGCCAAGAAACCTAGCTTTGTTTGGATATTTATTATTGACACTTCGTTCTTTGACTTCAATGCTGATTCCAAGTTCGGCCTTTCTGCCTTTATTTCATCCAGCTTTTCAACTATCTTGGTGTAATTAGGATGATTTTTTAGCAAAGGCAAAAGCTTTTCTGCGGCAGCAACATCGTTATCGTAGATTTGGAGCACATTTGCTATCCTTGTGTCCCAGTACTTTTCTGTTAATGAATCGAGCTCTGGCTTCGCTGATTTCAATGCGTCAGCAAGTGCCTTTAACGCTGCAAAACCATTGCCCTTGTTTGCGTCAAATTGCTTTGTGTATTCTTGCCAGAAACTGCCGATTATAACTGATGCCGCCTGCATCTTTGCATCCAGCTGGGCATGAGTCTTAGCTGAGTTGAAATCTGATTTTGCTGAAAGGAACTGCGACTTGAAGTCATTAAGCTTTGATGCATCGCCGTTTATCTGCGAAACATAGGATATGAGAGCATCCATGCTGACTTCCAATGTCCTCGCTATCCTTTCAAGATTTGCAAACCTTACTTCTAGCTGAAGATCAAGGTTTGATTGGGCAAAGACAGACGAGACTAACATAAACATTACAAAAAATAAAGCGAATATCTTTTTCATTTTAATTTAACTTCCCTAGCGAAGTGTCGCTGTCAGTCTTTCCGAAATCAAATTTTGGAATGTCAACATCATTGCCTTGCGGTGTTGTTTTAGGAATGCATTGTTTGTTGCAGCAATTGCTTGTGTCTGATGCTGCTGAGACTGAAATGCCAGTGCAAATTTCATTCATCTTGCATATGGTTCCGCCCAAAGCAGAGCATGTTTTCTTTTCTCCATTGGGCATTGGCCTTGGCTGCGGTTTTGCACAGCCGATTAACAATAAAAACAAAAGCAATATTGCAAGATATTTGAATTTCATGCTAAAAAAAGCGTTTATACCATTTATAAAATTAGTGGTAGTTTCAAATTGATTCCAACCGAATGGTTTTTATATGTAACTGTTAGCATATTTTCGCTATGGCAAATAACTATGAATGCAGGGATGGCATAGAGGCAAGAGAATACGGGGGCATTAATGGCATAAAGTTCTGCTGCAATGATTCAAGCTGCGGTTACAGGCAAGAAGTTAAAGGACCAATTAAAAGCAAAAGCACTGTATTGGATGGCTTAAACCCTATATGCAAGAAAAAAACAGACATTAATGATGAAAGAATTAAAGAGACGATGAGTGAGTGTGGTCTTGAGCTCAAAGTTTAGTCATATTTAACAAGAAAACATTCTTTTTGGTCTTTTATCTCAGCAAATTTCCCTATATAACCAAGTATTTTGTCTTTGCTGTACAGAACATCAAGCTTCTCGTCATAATTTGCTTTTTCATATGATATGTCTGTGTATACAGCATATTTCAGCAGGTCATTGTGCAGAGAAAACTTGTCGCTTACCTTATATTTGTCATTTGATTTTATTATAAAGCCCTTGCTGGACAATGAGTTTATGCCATCATAAACCTCAGAAAACATCAAGCCTGACTTTGCAAATATATCTGATGGCTTGAACTCGTTAAGCTTAATTGCTATGTCAAATATCTTCTGGTGGCTTGAAGACAGCCTTATTTCTATTGGATTGATGGCAAGGCCCTTGCAATTGTCTATGTCCAAGATTAACTCATTTGTATTAAGGTTAACAAGAACATAGAAGGAATTTTCATTCTGCTTGCACTCAATAAAAATACATGGAACCAGCAAAGTTCTTGGGTTCTTTCCTTTTATCAATGATACATCCTTTAAAGACATCCTTGGCTTGATTAGGGGAAGAACTTCAATGTCTTCTGCTGCATTAGAAGATGCTGCCTCATTAACGAGCAATATTGTTTTGCCTCCGTGCATAGACTTTCTTGGGCGAATGTCAACGAACAGAGGCATGTCTATCAAACCAGTTAACATTGCAGTGCCTATTGGCATGTTTATTATTTCCTTTTCTGCCTCAATTGTCATGCCTTCAACTGAATTGAGTATTGCCTTCACGTCATTAGGGTTAGTTACTTTCAATATAAGCTGTGTTGATGCATTAGCTATTATGTTCTTGTCTATTCTGCTTGGCCTTTGGGAGATTGCTGCTAGGCTTATTCCAAACTTGCGGCCTTCAGCAACTATCTGCCTTAATATTGAGGAGCACTTTGCCTCGCCAAAATTCCTTTCTGGGACGAAGTTCTGGGCTTCCTCAACTACGAAAAAGAAGGGTGGTATGCTGTTCTTCTTTCTTTCTTCAAAAAGATCCTTTGCAATCTTGTATACAACTATTTCCTTTATTTCGTCTGTTATGCCTTGAAGGTTTATCAACGTGGCCTTTCCAGGCTGAACAAGCTCCTTCATGCTTGTAAATGATGAAGAGAATAAGCCAAGCTTTTTTACATATTCTATTATGTTAATAAGCACGAATTTTACGCTGCTGTCCTCTATTTCAAGGTTCATTATCAGCTCATCAAAGTCTATCTTGTTTATGCTTTTCAAAGCCGAGTAAAGCAATGCTATCTGGGCATTTGAAAGCTTGGCAGGCATAAGGTGAACAAGCTCGCTTGCGCTAAGATTGCTTATATTAAGCTTGAGTTGCCTTGCTGCCTTGTTTTCCTCTATGTTAACTGCATATTCAATAGTTGTGTATTTTTTTGGCTTCAAGCCATGAATAGCAAGCCTTTCCCTCTCGTCATCGTTCTCATATTTCAAGGTGCTGTACTCGTTATGAGGATCGATTATAACAACCGGGACTTTCCGGTCAAGCAATTCCTCGACCAAAACTGCATTGGTATAACTCTTTCCTGAGCCTGTTTTTGCCAATACCACAAGATGCTTGGTTAGCAGCTTGTTCAAGTCCAGGTTCACCTTTATGTTAGGCTTTCCATTAAGCGTGCCTATGAAAGCACCTTCTTGTACCAAGTCAAGTGTTTCCATTATGAAATCTTCGCTTGCATCAAGAACCTCTGTTCCGGGGTCAAGAGGCACTATAAGCTTTTTCAGGCCATTGTCTTTGTATCCTATTATGCAGCATGCTGCTATGCTCTTGTCAAGGTCCTTTTCTATTTCAAGGATCTGTGCTAGAACATAATAATTGTCCTTGTGCATTACCTGGACATACTGGAATTTTTTTGCGGAGTTGTTTATTAGAAAATTGAAGTCTATTGTGGTTGTTTTTCCTACAATCCTGCCAAGAATCATAGGGAAAAAACTATTAAAGATGTTTATAATTTTTATTGTCACAAAAACAATGAAAGATATCATCAAAGTAACAAAAGAATCCGGGATACCACTGATGGGTTGCATAGCATTTGGCATAATTGACAGGGGCACGAACCTGCTGCAAATAAGGCCAACTACCGTATGCCCATTGAACTGCCCTTTTTGCTCAACTGATGCAGGGCCTTTTTCGAGATTGCATGATGTGAATTTCGAGGTTGAATGCGACTACTTGGTGGAAGAGATTGAAAAGGCTGTCAAAATAAAAAACTGTGAAATAGAAGCCAATATAGACAGCGTTGGAGAGCCAACAAGCTACAAGGAACTTGAAAAACTGGTCAAGAAAATCAAAAACATTAAAGGCATAAAAAGAGTATCTATGCAAACAAATGGAACTTTACTGGACAAGAATAAAATAAAATCCCTGAAAAATTCCGGTTTAGACCACATAAACCTTTCAATCCATTCCCTGAATAAAGAAGAGGCAAAGAAGCTGGCTGGCAATGAGAATTATGATGTTAACAAGATAAAGAAACTGGCCAAGGATATTGCAGATGAAGGAATCGGGCTTTGCATAACACCTGTTTATCTGCCAAGAATAAATGAAGAAGACATTGAAGAGATAATAGAATTTGCAAAGTCAATTGGGGCTGGACTGGGAATACAGAAATATGAGGTTTACAAATACGGCAGGAAAATGAATAAGGCAAAACAGCAAAACTGGTGGAAGTTTTACAGGCAGCTAAAGGAATGGGAAAAAAAGCATGATGTAAGGCTTATCCTGAATGCAAAGGACATGGGCATTGAAAAATGCCATAGGGTTCCTGAGGTTTTTGAGAAAGGAGAAAAGGCAAGTGTTGTTATAAGATCCAAAGGATGGGCAAAAAACCAAATGGTTGGTGTTGCTAAGGATAGGTGTATAAGCATAAACAATTGCTATGCAGAAATTGGAGACAAGGTCAGGATAAAGATCATGGAAACGAAAAACAACATTTATGTTGCTGATTTAACCACTTGAATTGGGAGAAAAATTTTTAAATAGTTGGAAATAGAAGAATTATATATAATTTTATGTAAAAACTAATGAATGAGGGGGGTTAAAAAATGAGTAAATATGGAAGTTGGGCCTTTATAGGGGGCTTAATAATAGCCGTCATAGTGGGCTTGCTAAATGCCCAAGAGTTGAATCCAACTGTGGCATTGGTATTGGTAATAATTGGCATAGCTGTAGGATTGCTAAATGTCTCTGGTAAGGAAGCAACATCCTTCTTAGTTGCTGCAATAGCATTGCTTGCAACAGGCACTGCTTCGTCAATGGGCGTCATACCTGTCATAGGCATGAGGTTAACGGCAGCATTAGGCGCAATAGGTGTATTTGTTGCACCGGCTGCAATAATCGTGGCTGTAAAAGAGATATATGATTTGGCAAGGGACTAAATCCCTTATTTTTTTCTTTTTCAAAATGTTTTTAACCTCGTCTCAAAGAAGCCCATATCATGAATCGCAATTGTGTTATGGATGAATTGGAAGCTTTACACCTTAACTTTGATTTTTATTTCAGGAATTATAATGCTAATAGCTGCTGTTGTGTAAAATCTTTCCTTGAATACTTACTGAAATATGGGGGCATTATAGAAGAAGTTCAACAGCTATATTAATAAAGTCTATATACTCTGGTCTATTGTTCAATTTATGTACACCTCCATTATGGGGGGTCTATATAAAAATCATAGGATTTGGCTATGACCTCAACTACTAATTCCATGAATAGAAGGGTGCATATTGTGGTCTCAGGCAAGGTACAAGGAGTGTTTTTCAGATCCCAAATAAAAAAGCTTGCAGAGGAGCTTAGACTGCATGGATATGTGAAGAATGTAGACAAAGATAAGATGGAGGCAATATTTGAGGGTGAAGATAATGCTGTAGAAAGAGTTCTAGAATTCTGCAAAGATGGGCCTGAAGAGGCAGAGGTTGCAGCTATAGTAATAGATGAGGAGCAATATTTAGGGGAGTTCAAGGATTTCTCTATTGTCAATTAAATGGAATTTGCAATATCAAAGACCATTGCAGGGCTTGAAGATGCTGCAGCCAGGGAAATCAAGGAATTATTTGGCATAAACTTGAAGATTGAAATGCCTGGAAGGGTGAAATTCGATGGTGCTTATGCAAAGGAGTTTTCTGAAAAAACAAAGACATGCAATACTGTCTATTTAATGCTAAGACATTTTAAATTTGGTGGAATAAATAAAATAATTGAGAACGTTGAATCTATTGATTTTTCTTTCATAAACGAGGATTTTGTTGTGCGGTGCTCTAGGCTTGGAAAACATGATTTCAATTCCAATGATGTTGAAAAGCGTGTTGGGGAGATTCTGTTCAACAAAGGATACAAGGTAAACTTAAAGAGTGAAGAAGTTGTTTATGTAGACATATTTGATGACAAGTGCATTATTGGCAGGCTTGTCAAGGATGGTATTGGAAAAAGAAATTATAGGGTGAAAACAAACAACCAGTCCATAACCCCAATTATTGCTAGCTGCCTGCTGAACATTAGCGGCTGGAAAAAAACAGAATCTCTGCTTGACCCTTTTTGCAAGGACGGAACAATATTAATAGAAGCAGGATTAAATGGCGGAAAAAAACTGCATGGGTGTGATGATGAAAACAATGTCAGGAACGCAAGGATAAATTCAGCATTGGCAAAATTAAAGATCAGATTTTGCACAAAAGAAGAATTGAAAGGTTTCAAGGAAAAATCCATTGACACCATAATAACGAACCTGCCTTTTACATCAAAAAGGAGAAATGAAACTGAAGTGAAAAGGTCATTGAATGAATTCCTTGAAAAAACATGCGTGATTGCAAAGAAAAAAATAGTTGCAATAACTAGAAATGAGAAAGATGTTGATAATATTTGCAAAAAAATTGGATTTTTAGCTTATGAAAAAAGGGCTTTTAGCGTTGGTGGGCAAAAGTACTCAATTATGGCATTTAAGCCCAAAAACAGGGGAGATAAGCCAAAAGCTTTATATAGTAGTATTGGTGGTGTAAGCCAAGAAAACAAGCAAGCCTTGTTGATTAAAAAATAGAGGAGGGTGTTAAAATGGCAGAGCTACTTGTTGTAAGAAGCAAAATAAAAGATGTAGCAAAGGGTGTTAATGTTGCTGGGGATTTTGCCGATGCTCTTAGCACAAAAGTTGAACAGCTTGTAAAAGATGCTGTCAGAAGAGCGAAGGACAATGGCAGATCAACAATAAAGCCAAGAGATTTGTAAAAGTCTCTTTTTTTATTTCTTTTTTTAGACAGCCGCCTTAAACATGCCAACGACAGTTAAACATGATACTTTGGTTTTTCATAGTTTTTATTCACAAAATTAAGTAAAAATGTCCAAGAACAAGGGTACGAGGGCTGAAAGAGAATTATTTCACCTATTTTATAACACTAATAACTTTATTCCTGTGCGAGTTGCAGGCTCTGGCTCTACCCCTATACCTGCACCTGATTTGCTAGTTGGAAATGGCTTGAGGAGCCTTGCTATAGAATGCAAGTCTATGAAAGGCACAAAAAAGTATATTGGAAATGAAAAAATTCAAGAACTCCTTACTTTTGCACAAAAGTTCGGAGCAGAACCCTGGATAGCAATGAAATTCGATTACCAAGGATGGTTTTTCTTAAAGCCCTCTGATTTAGAAAGGACGAAAAACAATTTTGTTGTAAGCCTTGAATTTGCAAAAGAAAAGGGCATGAGATTTGAAGAGCTTGTCAATGGCAACAATGTATGATTTACAATTACAAAAAGGATAAAAAGGCATGATATACACAACAAATTAAGATGGCAGAGGAACAAAAGATAATGGTGAAGGCGATAGTGGAAGTTCTTGGAAGCCCGAAGGAACACGTAGAAGATACCATGAAAAGCGTTGCTGAAAAGATAAAGGATGTTTTCGGGGTTGTTTCCTACAATGTATATGAGGCGCAGGAAGTGCAGGGATTGTGGAGCACCTTCTCTGAGATTGAGATTAACTTCAAGAACTTTGACCAGCTTATTGGATTTTGCTTTGAATACATGCCTTCGTCAATAGAAATCATTGAACCATTGAGTTTCAATGCAAAATGCACTGACATGTCAAACATGATAAATGACCTTCTGGCAAAGATACACAGGTATGACATGGTTGTAAAAAACATGAATGCAGAGAACGTCATATTGAAAAGAAAACTTGATGGAAAATAGCTATTTTTTGTACAAAGAGGTTATGTAATCATCAAATTTCCTTGGCTTTTTCCTTTTCATAGACCTGTAGAATATGTAGGCGAGCAATGCAGTTATTAGCAGAAAAACAAGAATGGGCCAGCTGCCTCTTTTTGGCTTATTAACTTTAGGCTTGTCATATTTGGATGATGTAAAATTCAAAATATCTTTGCTTTCAATGTATTTTTTTTCATCATCCATGTTCAATATCCTGTTTACATTTCTTTTGCTTCTTTGTATTATGCTAGACTTGTCATCAACCCTTATTGCTATTGGCAGTGATGCATAATTGCCCATGGAATCGTTAGCAAAAAGATTGCCTTGGTAGAATGAGGAATTTGGCTTTTTCAGCTCATTGATAAAGAGGTATTGGCTTATGTAGCCATTGGCAGGTACATATCCGAAATATGTTTCATTGAGCCTTACTATGCTTTGAATGTTGCCATAGAGTGTGAATGTTATATTTGTCAATTCGATGGCAGCCTTGTTCTTCAATGACATGGTGCCTGACAATGAATCATCTGTATCAAGCCTCAGGAAAAGCTGGTTTATTGTATTTTCTGTGGTGTTCCTGATTGAAATGAATGACAGGGGATTTGTTAAAGTTATATTTTTTGCAGGGCTTGCTTGCTGTGTTATGTTTGTTGATTGCGTCGTGGTGTTCTTTTGCTGTTGCAATGTTGCTTGTTGTTGTGTTTGCTGCGCTGTTGATTGTGTTGGTCCTGGTTCGTCTGGCAACAGCTCTTCTTGTGGCTGTGAATCCTGGACAGATGACTTGGCTTTGAAATTGTATACCAAAATAGGCAAGGCTATGCTTGAAGACCCATAAGATAAGGAGACATAGCCTGTTTCATTTGATGTTATCCTTGTCTTGTCTATGGTTATGAAAAAGGACTTTTGAACATTTTTTTCAATCTGGAACTTTGACTTGCTTAATTCTGCATAGCCAAGGCTTTCTGAAAGAGAGACTTCAATAATATCCTTGTTGTTGTTCTTCAAGAATACCTGGTAATCCTGGATCTTTGTTGCGTCAACCCTTACTACTGAAGGGGATATTGAAATTGATTCCTGAATATTATCCATCGAGAATGATTCTGCAAATGTAAGCTCTTGAAGGATGTTGTTTATCTTGTACATTAGCTTCAACCTGGATTCATACTGGCCATCTTCAAGAACTGGGAGATTAAAATAGGAATAATAATGCGTGCTTGTGTCTTTAACCAAAATAGGGGCTATTGAACCTTGGCTTATTGAAATGTCTGATGATGAGATTTCCCTTACTGGCTGCTCGTTTAATGAGATTTCAAGAAGCATTGTTTCGCCACTCGAATAAGAATTTTTGTTGGATGTTATTGATGCTTGCCATGATGCGAGGACACTGGAAATTGAGAATAATGCAAGCAAAAGCAACAAAAAAACCCTGTTGAATCGCATGCTTACTTTTCCTTTTCCATAAGCTTCTTTGCTTCCTCTATTGATTTTTCAAGTTCCTTTTCAATGCTTGTCTTGGATGATGCAGATGCCTGCTTTTGGAATATAAATGGCTTTTGAGGCTCCTTTTTTGAAGCAAATGATGACTCAAAGGCAGGCGGCTTTGACTTGTCCTGCTTTGTTGAAAAGCCGAAGCCAAAAGATTGGGTTTTTGATGGCTTCTTGTATTTCTTCTTGTATATGAAAAAGCCTACCATCACAAACAATATTAGCAATAGAAGTATGTACCAAATTAGCTTGGAGCTGCCTTTATCTTGATCTGTTGACTTAGCTGAGCTTTCACAATCTTTAGGGCAATTATTTTTGTCTTCTCCTTCGTCGCATTCGCCGTCGCCGCAGTATGGGCTTGTTTCAGCCTCGCAATCTTCAGGACAGAGATCTGAACTTTCTGCATAATCGCAAATGCCATCTCCACACAGGCAGTCTTCTGGACAGTTGTTTGAATCCTCAAAATCCTTTTCACAGCTGCCGTCTTTGTTGCATTCAGCAGATGGCTCTTCGCAGTCATTAGGGCAGTTGCCTCCACAGTCGATGCCATCTTCAAAGTCATCCTTTTCCCCATTGCTGCAAAGTTCTTCTTCCAAGCAGTCATCTGGGCAATTATCTTGGCTTTCGCCCCTGCCAGTATCGCATGAACCATCATTATTGCAGATTCCTGATATCGCTGGGCAGTCACCTTCATCCAAGATGTCTGCGAAATTGTCACAATCATTATCCTTGTTGTCCTTGCATGACTTTTCTACTTCTTCATAACCTGAAATTTTTGAGTAATCGCAGCCAGGCCATAAGCCCTTAGGATTACATGTTTCTATTGTGCCATTGCATATGCCATACTGAAGGCCGCAAAGCCTCTGCTGGTTAGGGGAACATTCACAGCCAGTGTCCACGTTGCCATCGCAGTCATTGTCTATGTTGTCGCAATCCTCAGATGTTTCTATAGGCAGGTAGCTTGAGTTAAATGCCTTGTATATTGAGTCTGAACAGCCTTCGAATGTGTTGTTCTTGCATGTTTCATAACTGTTTTGGCAAACTCCTGCCTGCTTCTCGCACAACAGGGTTTCACCGTTGAAGCATGATGGCAAGCTGCTTGCATCTGTGTATGCTGCATACAATGTTATGGCTGTATCTGCAACATTGCCAAGAGAATAATCTGCCATCTGCCTTTTGCCAAAGTACTTCTTTGCGATTTCTATGTTTTCTGATGCTTCGCTGTCTTTTAATGCAAGAACTGCAAATGCTGTCTGGTAAACATTCTGGTTCCATGAGCCATCATTTCTCTGCCTGTTAATAAGCTCTTTTGAGTAAGTTGGCTCTTTAGTTGCTATATATAGTATTGAACTGTGCAAGGGGTTTCCTGAATTATAGTTTTGCTTCAGGTAAAAGAGATTGTCAACCTGGCTTTGCAATGTTTTCAGGGCCCAGTTTGCATATAGTGTGGATTCGTAATCACATGATGACTTTGAGGTCTTGCCAAAACACCCATTTTTTATCATGAGCCTTGCCCTTGATGTTTGCTCTTCGTCAACAAGATAATATGAGTTGCCTGTTTGGTATAATATTGTCATGGACTCTATGCTTGCCAATGCATCGCAGTTAACATCAAGCTCCAATGATGGCATAGAGCTTACAATGCCTTGTGCCAGGCATTTGTTTATGTTGTAGAATGTTGAGTTGCCACATTCAGGAAAGACACCCTTAACAACCTTAACCTCCTTTTCCACTGAATTGTTATTGAGCTCGTAAGAAAGCCTGCAAGACCCTGTTTCAGATGTTGCAATCTCAAGGTACCATGCTCCTGTCAATGTGGCTGATGATTGTGATTTTTCAAGCCAGCCTTTTTCTGATTCTGTGTCAAGCCCCATTAAACTAAGGGCGATTGATGCAAATGAAGTGTCTTTTATTGTGCATGACTGTCTTGGCCAGCATTTCTGCTCATTTTCCTGGGACCTTAGATAAGCTATTTCCTTGCTTACATCCTTGCCAACAGCGCCAAACGCCATCAATGCCAAAGATGTGTCTATAATGTTGCTGTTATAGCTGCCATTGGATGACTTTGATGCAAGATAAGAATATGCGCCACCAATGTTGAAGTCTGCGTTGACAGAAAAAATTGCTGCCAAGAACATTATTGAAACCAATGCGAGCTTGCAATTAACAGACTGATGCACCCCTTTCATATTTGGTTAAAAAGCCGCCATTTATTTAAATAACTTTCTATCAGTAATCTGCATGGAAGAGTTTGCAAGGGGAAAAAGGTCTGTTGTATACAGGGATGGAAACAAAATAATAAAGAGAGAATCCTTGAAAAGCAATGCAATAAACAGGATAGACAATGAGGTTATATGGCTTAGAAAATTAAACAAGCAAGGCATAGGGCCGAGACTTCTGGACCATAAGGAAGGGGAAATAACAATGGAGATTGTCAAAGGCGCACAGATAATGAAATGGCTTGAAACAAGCCACAAGAAAGAGATGATAATTGTATTAATGGACATATTAAAACAATGCAGAATTCTTGACGAGATGCATGTGAACAAGTATGAGATGACCAACCCTTACAAGCACATAATCATAATGAAGAAAAAGCCAATAATGATAGATTTTGAAAGGTGCAAATATACAAGAAACCCGAAAAATGTAACGCAGTTCTGCCAGTTTTTAATGTGTGGGAAGGTTAAAAACATACTAGAAAGAAATGGGATAAAAATAGACAGAACATTGCTAAAAAATGCCTTGATTGATTACAAAAAAGAACAAGACGATGATAATTTTTTTAGGGTAATTTCATGCATAAACTACTGAAAATGGCCAAAAACATTTATGTCTATGCTTTTGTTTGCTGACTTGTACCTTATCAGCCTTGCGCTTATGATCTTGTTTTTTGTTATTATTACTTCTGCAAAGTGCTTGCTTTTTGCCCGGATAACATTATCGTATTTTGATAGTATATATTCATCGCGCCATGTCCCTGTGTTTATAATGAACTTGTCCTTTATCCTCTCTTCCCTTGCCTTATGGGAATGGCCTATTATCA
>Ga0209541_10004281_pt1 | contig 25454 bp, 33 predicted proteins | sample RifCSPlowO2_01_FD_184027 | JGI IMG/M metagenome (GOLD analysis project Ga0209541, IMG submission 184027) | Groundwater microbial communities from Rifle, Colorado - Rifle CSP2_plank lowO2_0.1 (SPAdes) (version 2) | ecosystem: Environmental > Aquatic > Deep subsurface > Groundwater | place... | reverse complement strand
TCTATTCTCATTTGAATTAACCGTTTCATTGTAGTTACAATGTAACTACATGAAGTATATAAAGATTTCTATCATTCAGAATATAAATCTAAGAAAAATCAGCTATGCACATACCTGCAGCCGAAATGTTTTTAACAAAGCACTCAAAAGCTTATTAATGGACGCAGATAAGAAGCGAGACGAACACGGTGGAACAATTCTATACCCTGCAGCAGAAATTAACTACGGGATAGGACAAGTTGCACGGGAATTGCATAGTCGATTAAGTTTCAACGGAAATCGTGATAATACTGATTTTGTGGTGGTGTTAAACGGTGGCGCTTATTTCGCCGAACGGCTTCTGCCTCAGTTATGGAATAAAAACGGCGGGAAAGAATACGGGCGTGTCCAGAGAATAAAAGTAAGCTCATACGGTACAGGGCAAACATCATCTTGCACTCTCAAAATTGAGCAGAACATTGAATATCCTGTTGCACAGCAAGTTGTGGTCATCGATGACGTTGTAGAATCCGGTTTAACCGCATCAGAGCTAAAAAAAATTCTGCTTGCAAAAGGCGCTAAACGTGTCCTGCTCGCCGCGCTCGTTGATAAGCCTGCACATCGCCTTCGTGAAAATGGTTCTCTTATTGTAAGACCAGATATGAGTGCAACCAGATATGACGGTGCAGGCTGGTTATACGGGTGCGGGATGGACATTAATGGTGACAATGCGAGCAGATTGCTGAATGACCTTTGGATGGTAGCACCGAAGAAGTGATTAATCCTTCTGGATGCTCGGACAGAAATTATATTTATGAACCTGATAAATGTGCAATGCTGAATATTCTTTAAGTATATCACTAAATTTTGTCTTAATGTCCATCATGATTCCTCTGAACTGTTCTGCACTTTCAACTTCCATGTCAATCTCAAACTCCCAAGGACCAAGAGATTTTACAATATAAACTATATGCGGGTTGACTCGGCAATATTCTTTCAGGGATCGTTCTTTTTCCTCTGTAACATCCTTCAATCCAATAAGCACTTTATAATGCAGATAGGGATACTTCGATTCATTCGGAACAATGTTGTAATGTTTAATAATACCTGATATTTCTATTTTTTTAATTCTTTCAGCAGTAGCATCAGCACTTAATTTGACTTCTGTCGCTATATCTACCGTTGGTATTCTTGAATTCTTTGATAACCTAAAAAGTATTTTCCAGTCAGTGTTATCCATTTTAATTGGTGTAGGAATTGCCCCAAAAAATGACTCTCTGCTTGCACTTTGCTTTACTCTTTGTACCAAGTAATCCCTGATGAAATATTCACCTCGAATAATCGTTGCAATTTGCCGTTCAGCAATGTACATCCCAAATTTTCTGTGAAGTTCAGTAATTGTTTCGTCAAGGAATGCCATATCTTTCGCCCATGTCCCAAATGCAAGGTCAAATTTACCATCGCACTGTGCAACCCACACAACGTTTGGATGCTCAACTAAAAAGTCAACAAGCTCTTTTTCTTTGTCCCTGTCAATATTTTGCAGTCGAAGAAAATTCTTGTGGATAGTAAAGCCAAGTTTGGAAACGTCAATGATTGGATAAAAACACAAGATAACCTTTTCTTTCACTAATCGCTTAATACGAAAACCAACTACCTGCTTTGAAAGCCCAACTTTTTTTGCTATCTCCGAGTTTGACTGCCGTGAGTTGGTATCAAGCTCGTAGAGTATTTTTCTGTCTTTTATGTCAAGTACAGTCATGTGTTGCATTTACTTTCCTTTGTAGCCAAATATTTTATCGTACTTTTTATGATTAACAATGTCCAAGACAAAATCAATGATTTCTACTTCATTTGATTGAATGGTATAAATCAATCGCCAATAATCCGAGAGTTCAATTCTCCACAAATTCGTAACGCCATACTTATTGAGGTAATATTGTGGAATAAGGCTTTTCTGTACCTGCTCACCTGCAAAAGGATTTTCTTTAAGCCATTTTTTCACGCGTTCAACAGAGCGGAGAATGGACTGATGGATGGAGGAAGTGACACCTCGCTGAAGTTCACTGCCAACAATACGATTTAACTCATTGTACTCTTCGGTAGCTTCTTCCGAGAGCACTATTTTAATTTCTTTTCCTTTGAACCTCATAGCTCCGTTCCTCGTCGAATTGCTTCTTGTAATCGAGGGCTGTCATTATGCGTCCAAAGAATGCCTTTATGGCTATCAATGATTAAACCCCGCTCTTCGAGGTATTCCAAAATAACATTGAGTGTTTGGTGCATGACTTGGGAAGGAAGCCGTTTCTTTAATTCTTCTCGGCTTATGGCAAGTTCAGCTTCTTTGAGCACCTCCTCTACCATAAGCACGGTTTTCAGGTTTGGGTAATGCAGTATTTGTTCCATTTGTATAAACCTATACTAATAATTAGATATACTTATATAAAAATGTACCTGATTTATGATGGCTTACTCTCTGTCTCCAAGCACTGGGTGAAGCTTTACGGTCATCGTTGTAATAAATCGTGTTATACTTATAAATTTAACGATTTTGTAAAAAAATTAAGTGCAAAGTTTAATATATCAGTTGTAACCACAAAGTAGTAATATGACCAAGAAATTTATCGTAACAGACATCAGGAGAGAAGATGTTTTTCCAAACACGGATTATCGCTTCTCACGGCTCAAAGAAACTGATATTAAAGTAGTATTAGAACGCGACTTTTTGGGAGAAAATCCACTGCACTATTACATCGATATCCAAGCTGGAGAGTTACTTGTCGCCAGCAATATTTGTGACATTAGAGAATATTTGGAACGCCAGCATAGAACTTTCACGTGGGAGCGAGTCCGAGCTGTGTCCAACAACAGCAGAACGACTATTGATGATGCAGTGTTTATTTCAGCGTCTGCGCAAGAGGAAGAAATAGGACCAACGTTGCAGGACTATGAGCCACAAGAACCAGTTGATTATGCTGATGTTGCACTGGCTGGAAAAAGAGTACGGGATTTATTACAAAAATCAATAGAGATGAGATTATCTGGCATTGCTGATACAGAAGTTGGACTGCTTCTTTCTGGCGGTTTGGACAGCATGAGTGTTGGCTATCTTCTCTCTCAAGCTAAAAAAGTAACAGCTTTCACATTGAAAGTTGACGAAGTCGAGCGTGACATCGTAAAAAGTCGGGAACTTGCTCAATCATTTGGCATTGATTTGTCGGAAATCAAAATAGAGCAAGACCATAATGGTTTATCACTAACGCTGCAAAGATATAGCCCAACAAGAGAGTTGCGTTATACAAAAAAAATAGCAGATGGTATATCATTGGACACTGTCATAACTGATGCGTTAACAATTAGTGGAAATCCGAAAAAAGATAACTTGTTCTGTGCAGTTGCAATGTATTTGGCTGGCCAAGCAATTAGAGCTGAAGGCCTAAACGCAGTTTTTTGTGGCGAAGGTCCTAATGAGATGATAAACGATTATGGCTATAATCCTCGTGACTTTGGCTACGGCACAGACGACAAGGGCAATGTTCAATTTAGAGAAGCGTTGACATTCGGATTAAAGAAGACTGACCGACAGTTAGGGCGAGGAGGATTGGCAAAACACGCTCTTGCAAGGATGGGTAAGATATTTGCACATTCTAAATTACGATTAGAGGCACCTTATTTTGCTCGAGATATTGCGAGAGTACTCACAAGAGTTCCGCACATCACAAGTTATGATACCATTAAACAGCACATTGTTGGCGCAATGTTTGACAGCGAAGAGCTTGACTCCTTCATCCAAGGCACTTCAAAAGAAAAATTCCAAGATGGCTCTGGAGTCAGTAAGTTATGTAAGGATTACGACCAAAGAAAGCTCATTGAACTGTTTGAAGGAATTTATGGCATCAAGAAAACAGGCTATTTGAAATAGAATTCTTTACAAAACTAATTTAAACCACGCTCACTTAACAGATACAATGAAGCTGCTTCGCCTGTTCATGATTGCATGTGTCATTATTATATTATCAACTTCAGCATTTTCCAAAGGTGGAACATCTGGCGGCAGCGTCGTCCAACCAAAAGTCGTTGAAGCAGCAGAACCAGCTCGTCCCGACTGCGAATCATTTGCGACCATTAAAGAGCGCATCGCATGCCGTCTGGAGTTTGGGCAGGAAAAAGAAACAACACCTGAACCTTGTAGAGTTCTACCAGTGGCAGCAACCTGCGTCAAATATTATCGTGATTCCGTGCCTTGTTATGAAAAAGACGGAAAAGAAAAAGACAAATGTTTCAAGGATGTCCTTCAGTTTTCCAAAAAAAGCGTGAAGCAGCAGGCAAAGTTTGATACCAGACCATTGCAGAGCTACATGCTCTTGGTATTGTACGATTTGGAGGAACGTGTTGAAGAAGCGGTTGAGGACAAAGAACTGTCTGTAGAGGACGGCGCAGCATTAATTACTGATATCATCAATCTTAAAATAAAAGTTCTTGAGAGAAAGCCCGCGGCAGAAATAAAAGCTGGTCTACAAAAACTAAAAAACAAATGGCCGAGTGAGATTAAATGAAACTGCTTATACTATTGCTTGTTGTAATATTTATCGTCGCATGCACACCAACAGTGTCAGAACTACCTCCTGTACAAATCGAGCCTACGGAAGAACCCCAGGAACCTGATGACTATCTAAATATCCAGACTGCAGAAGACGATTTCAACGCGATTGAAGAAACATTAGATTTGCTGCCGTGACCTAGTAAACAAACTTTTTGATTAATCAAAATTATCAAATAAGATAACTTTAGAATATCTAATAGTAACATTTAATCTTTTTATATATCTAAAATAATCATAAAAGATAATTAAAAACAATCAAAAAGTATATAAACCTTGTAATCATCCCCCACTTATGAAAGCCATTGTTTTCTTTAAAGCAGTGCAGAACCTACAAAAAACCATCTTCACGACTGAAGATGCCTCCCGCCTGATGAATAAACCAATGAATTACACCAAAGTTTATCTTCACCGTCTTAAGTCACGGGGTTACCTTACTGCGATAGAAAAAAACAAGTACACTCTGTCTCAAGACCCTTTTGAAGTTGGTTCTAACCTTGTTTTTCCCGCATATATCTCATTTCTGAGCGCGCACTATCTTCACGGTTTAACAACGCAAATTCCAGTGTTAGTTCAAGTGGTATGTTCTAAACAGAAGAAAACCATTTCTTTTCAAGGTATGGACATAAAATTCATCAAGTTTCAAAAAAATAAACTATTTGGCTATTCCAAGCAAAAGTTTCGGGAAAAATACATTTTCCTTGCGAGCAAAGAAAAAGCCATTATAGATTCATTATACCTTCCAGAACAGTGCCCTATAAGCGAAACGTTTGAAGCGCTTCAGGATAAAGAAATTGAAATACAAAAATTAATTGAATTTGCACTGCAAATGGACTCTATTGTTACCCTCAAACGCTTAGGCTATCTGCTCGAAAAACAAGGGATTGATATTTATCCTACCATTAAAAGCGAATTAAACGCACGGTATGACTTATTGAATCCCTTACTCAAGCGCTCAAAAAATAATTCCGCTCAATGGAAATTAAATATAAATGATGATTTTGGGTGAACACATGCTTTTAAGAAACGAACTGCAAAAATACTGCACATTAACCGGATTTAATGGAGGACAGGTTGAAATAGACTACCTGCAGCACCTTTTTTTATTACTGCTTTCTAAAAAATCTTCTACGAACCTTGTCTTTAAAGGTGGTACAGCTCTTCAAAAAGTATACGGATTGCATCGCTTTAGCATTGATTTGGATTTTACCCAGAAAGGAGCTACCGAATTTAAAGAGTTGATGGAAAGAATAGGCAAAGAAATAAGCGATTTTGGCTACACTACTAAAGTTGAAGAGATTAAAACTATAGGAAAAACGTTTATTCTTAAGATTAATGGCCCGTTGAATGGTGAAAATCCCGCCAGCAAGGCCCGACTGCGTATTGAAATTAGCCAAAGAGAATCTGTGCTTCAAGAACCGTTGTTTAAAGAAGTCAGTCCAATTTACCCCGACCTTCAGCCCTACACTTTATTGGTCATGACGGAAGAGGAAATATTCGCCGAGAAGATAAGAGCGATTATGAGCAGAAATAAGCCCAGAGATGTGTTTGACCTGCACTTTTTGCTAGAAAAAGGAATAACATTTAATGTAGAATTCGTCAATAAGAAATTGGAGTATTACAAAGAAAAATTTAAACGAACGCAGTTTTTGAAAAAAGTGAGAGAGAATAAAATTCCTTGGAAAACTGAATTGAAAGTGTACTGTGCCAGTGTTCCTGATTTTGAAAAAGTATTGGCAACGATAGAAGAAAAAATACAATGAACGATTTCAACGCGATTGAAGAAACATTGGATTTGCTGCCGTAGCATTTGTGAACTACCCAACTGCGGGCTTCTTGTGTCACAGCACACGCAAAGTGCTCTTTGCTAGTTGCGCTCAGCTACTGCTTCGGCAAACTACCCAATGGATGCTCCAACAAGCTTCAAGTCCCCCCATTCCGGAGGTAATGCGCCTCTGTGCTTATCCCGTTTGACTTTACGAAATACGGGCACACACAGACGGATTGTACTTCGACCTTTTGTCGTCTTTGGGTTAGCGTTTTGATGTTGGAAAAGTTTTATCAAATATAAGGGTTTGTGACCACTCAATCGCAGCCACACAAAGTACGCTTTGTTAGTCACGTTCGGTGATGCGGCTACAAACCGTGGGGGAATTGAACCAAAAAACTATTAAATAAACCCCTTATTTTCTCGGTATGGACCAATACAACCCCAAAGAACGCGAAACGCACTGGCAGAACTATTGGAAAACACATCACATTTACTCATTTGATTCAAAATCAAAAAAGAAGCTTTTTTCTATCGACACCCCGCCGCCAACAATGTCCGGCAGGATGCACATTGGTCATGCTTTTTCTTACAGCCAGCAGGATTTCATTGCGCGCTACAAGCGCATGAACAATTACAACGTTTTCTTTCCATTTGGCACAGATGACAACGGTTTGCCAACCGAACGCATGATTGAGAAAATGAAGAACGTGAAGCCTTCTGAAATGTCACGTGAGGATTTCATCAAGCTGTGCACAAAAACATTAAATGAATTGCGCCCAGAATTCGTCGGCGACTGGCAAAACCTTGGCATTTCGTGTGATTTCAACGTCATGTATTCCACAATCAATGAGCATTGTAGAAAAGTTTCGCAGTGGAGTTTTATCGATTTGTACAAAAAGAAGCGTGCCTATCAGAAAGAAGCGCCCACCATTTGGTGTCCTGAATGTAAAACTGCGATTGCACAGGCAGAGTTGCAGGACAAAGAAAAGCAAGCCGATTTTGTCAGTGTCGAAGTCAAAACATCATTCGGAAAACCATTAGTCTTTGCAACAACCCGTCCAGAGTTGATGATGGCGTGCATTGCAATTTCAGTCCATCCCGATGACAAAAGATACAACCAATTTGTTGGAAAAACAGCAACGATTCCCGAAAGCAACGCAGTTGTTCCAATAATAGCCGATACCTTAACGAAGATGGAATTTGGCACGGGTGTTGTGTACTGGTGTCCTTTTGGTGATTCGTCCGATGTTGAATTCGTTGCAAAGCATCCTGAATTAAAAATCAAGCACATTAAGAATAAAGACGGCACATTAAATGAGCTTGCGGGCAAATATGCAGGCATGCACATATACAAAGCGAGAAAGCAGGTCATTGAAGACTGGAAAGCTGCAGGCGCAGTAAAATCCATTGAAAAAAAACAGCAGATAGTCAATGTGCATGAACGCTGCAGTACTCCTGTCGAATATCTGGTGTCACGCCAGTGGTTCATCAAATATCTTGACATTAAACCAGATTTAATCAAAATTGGAAAAAAGTTGAAATTTTATCCTGATTTCATGCGCCAGCGGTACGAAAATTGGGTCAATGGATTGAAATGGGATTGGTGCATTTCACGTCAGCGCTATTTTGGCATTCCGTTTCCCGTCTGGTACTGTAAAAAATGTAAGAATGTATTGCTTGCAGACGAAAAACAGTTGCCTGTTGACCCGTTAGTTCATAAACCCAGCAAATGCTCGTGTGGCAGTACTGATGTTGAGCCAGAACAAGATGTTTTTGACACATGGGCAACATCCAGTGTTACACCAATAATCACACAGAAGCTGTTTGATGGTGATACCGCAAAAAAACTCTACCCGATGGACATGCGACCTCAAGGTCATGACATCATTAGCACATGGCTTTTCTATACCGTTGTCAAAAGTTATCTGCATTTCAAGAAATTACCATGGGATACTGCAGCAATTTCGGGCTGGGTTCTTGACCCGTACGGTGAGAAGATGTCAAAGTCTAAGGGCAACGTTGTTGCGCCGCAGGAAATCATGGCAAAGTATTCTGCTGATGCTCTGCGCTGGGCGGCATCTGCTGCAAAATTAGGAGAGGATGCCTCATTTCAGGACAAAGAGTTGGTCACCGGCCAGAAATTCGTCACAAAACTATGGAATGCAAGCAAATTCTGTGACATTCACTTAAAAAGTTACGAAGGTACAAAACCCCAAAAACTTGAAATCATTGACCGATGGCTCTTGAGCAAATTAAACTCGCTCATCACCAAATCGATTGAAAATTACGACAATTACGAATACAGCAAGACACGACATGAAGTTGAACTTTTCTTCTGGCATGACTTTTGCGATAATTATCTTGAGATTGCTAAATACCGTCTTTATGGCAGTGATACAGGAAAGAAGCAGAGCGCACAATACGCGTTGTATCATACATTGTGGAATGTGTTGAAATTAATGGCGCCCGTGACTCCGCATATTACTGAGGAAGTCTATCAGCATTATTTTGCTCAGCGCGAGAACATAAAAAGTATTCATCTGTCTGCATGGCCTGTAACTGATAAAAAATGGAGCGACGCAGAAGCAGAAAAGATAGGCGATGCTGCTGTGGCGGTTATTGGCGTTGTTCGCAAATACAAGTCTCAGAAAGGCAAGCCATTGAACTCAGAGCTTACACAAGTAACGGTCAAAGGTTTTGACAAGATAATGGCGATAGAAGACGACATTAAAGCTGTTTTGCACGCAAAAAAACTAGCAATTGGCGGAAACGCAGACATTTCATGCGAAGGAACCGAGATGAAAGTGGGAATTACGGAATAGTTATTCGCACCCAAATGTTAGGAGAATTCCGAGTATCCTCGCTTCTGAAAGCGTTTTACCAATCTGAAATCTAATGGAAATCACTTTGTCTTGGCAAGCAGTAAGATAAAAAAATGTAGATTCTTCAAAAATATTATTATGAACTTTTGTATCCATCAGAAGCCATTTCCGATTGTTGATAACAGCAAACTGCGGATCAGCATTTAAAAGTTCAGGGACATTGATATTACCTCTCTCCAGAAAAGTCGAAACATTTTTGATATAATCGTACCGTGCCTGCTTAAGTTTTTCTTCTTCTGAACCGCTATATGTTCCCATATCTTTTATTGTGATGTAATCATCTTCAAGAGTGTAGAAAGCTAAGATGGGATAAGGACGGGAATCATAAATATATTCAGGCGGAATCACAATGTCAATACCATTCGATTTCACATGGTTACTCACATAAATTGGATATGTAGCTATTCTTACGACCGAAAGCACTGCAATAAGAATAAGCAAGACGTAGACAATTATTCTCGGCGACCCTCTCATTTCCAGCCAGAGAAAGAAGATTTGCTTTAAATCTCTATTGCGAGCTCAATCAGTTTTAACCAATTTAGTACAGGCTGTCTAACACAGGCTTCTCATCAATTATTAAGCTTATTTTCTCACTCAAATACTAAAAGTATATAAACAGCGCTTTATTTTGAGCTTGAATGAGACTTAAATGTTCTCAAAATCGGAGGGATTTGCATGGCAATGGTTGAAGCATACTGTGTGAAGTGTAAGTCAAAGAGCGAAATGATTGACGGAAAGGAAGTTAAGATGAAAGCAAAGGGCGGCGGTACACGGCCAGCGATGAAAGGCAAGTGCAAGAAATGCGGCACAACAATGTTCAAGATTATGCCTAAGAAAAAGTAATTTTCATTTTTTTTTATTTTAAGTTTTGCAATCGTTCTGTAATCTCATTTTTCATGGTGACATCAAAGTTTTAGCTGTTTTGAGTAGTGGTCGTTGGAGCAAGAAGGAAGGCGAAAAAATACGTAACGTTTAATTTTTTTCTTCCTGAAGTAACTTTATTTTACGCTAATGAACTCGGCGATTTTTCTATAACATTCAACAGGGTTGTCTAAAAGCTTAAAATGTCCACCAAAATTTTATTAAGAGTGAATGGTTACTTACTAACAAATGAACTATAAGAATTTGCCTGCATGGTTGAAAGGAGGAGTTATCGCCAATGTTGTGTTCTTATTCGTGTTATTTCTACTAGAGTTGTATGTGAGATTTTTGCGTGAATGGATTCAGATTTTTTTTGGAATGCAGTTTTATGGTGGGGGTGGGGTGGCAGATTTTGTTTTAGGGTGGACTGCACTTTCAATACAATTTCTGTACGGGCTGCCTTTTATTGTTGTCTTTATAGTTGGTGCAATTGTTGGCACTATTTCTGGAACAACATTTAGATATGAGAACACAGTAAAAACAAAGGGTTCTAAAATAGGTTTTTCAATTGGCATAATAGCTTCAATTTTATTGTTTGTGATTTCCATCATTGATAAATATTACAGTTTGACTTTTGGTCTAACACAACCCTTCCAAAATTCATTATTCCAAAGTCCATTATTGGAACTGCTCAGAATACCTTGGTTTGTATACCTTCTGCCTTTTATTTTACCTATAGTTCTCGGATGGATTGGTTGGGTTATTGGCGGAGTACTAAAACGCACAAACTCGTCTTATTGATATTTTTTCCTCACAAAAAAACTAAAACCCTAAGTTTCTCAAGCTATCAACTTAAGCTCTACAGGCAGCATCAGCTCAATATCCTTTAAAGATTTTGACCGGTTTCTAAACCCAAGAATACCAACGCTTTTCACTTCATCTGTCTTCTCATCTTTTCGTAAAAAAACGCCAGGTTCAACCTCGTCAGCAATGCATCGCGTTGGTTTACCTACAGAAATCTCCAAAAAATCTGATTCTTCATCATAATGAACTCGCATTTTTTTCATTGTATTTTTCTCACAAAATATGCAGTTATCATGTAGCCTTCGCCATTTAAATACTTAACTACTATCAAAATGTACTCTGACCGCTCTTTAGCACGCTTATAAAAAAATCTGATTTTTTCATCAAATTGATAGCTCGTAATCTTTGTTGGATTTTGGAGCACATTCTCAAATTCTTTGATATACGGAGACATTTCCGGATGCTCTTCGTTAATATGACGCCATCGCTCATCAGTCAAGTAAATCTTTCGTCCTGTTTTATCGACAATCTCAAAGATACGCATAATTTAAAGAAACCTCTTATCTTTTCCTCACAACCGTCCCCGAACTTGTATCATCAACGTTAAACCCATGTTCTTCGATTTCTCTGCGTAACTCATCCGAACGTTTCCAGTCTTTGTTTTTCCGTGCAATATCACGTTTTAAAACCAAATCTTCAATAAACTTTGGCACAGCGACGCTTGTTTCAAAAACAAATCCCAAAACATCACTCATTTCCATAAATGTTTTCAATGCTTCTTCAAGCGTTTGTCTTGTTCCTTTATAACTATTAATCAATCGGCTTATCTCAAAAAGTGCAGCGGAAGCTCGAGGAGCGTCAAAATCATTGTCCATTGCCTGAATGAATAATTTCTTCTGTTCGCGTATTTTTTTAATAAACAGACTATCTTTTTTCCCGGAACCAAGTTCATGTACTCTTCGCTGTGCATCTCGTGCGGTATTTTGCAGCTTTTCAAATCCTGCTTTTGCGCTTGCCATTGATGTTTCGGTGAAATTAATCGGCGAGCGATAATGAGAAGTCGCAAACAAAAACCGCACTGCCATTGCTCCCCACTTACCTAATGCATCACGGATGGTGATAAAATTATTCAAACTTTTGGACATCTTTTCATTATTAATCAACAGAAACCCATTATGCATCCAGTAGCGAACAAACGGCTTATTCGTAATCGCCTCGATTTGTGCAATCTCTGCCTCGTGATGAGGAAAGATTAAATCAATGCCACCGCCATGAATGTCGTACGTCGTCCCAAGATGTTTTTCGCCCATTGCTGAGCATTCGATATGCCATCCTGGACGACCTTTTCCCCACGGCGAGTTCCAGAATGGCTCTCCGGGTTTATACTTTTTCCACAACGCAAAATCACCGTGATTTCTTTTCTGTGGATTTGGCTCAACACGATGCTGCTGAAGTTCTTCTAACTTTTGTCGTGATAATTTACCATAATCTGAAAACTTTGACACGTCGAAATACACACCATCATCAATCTCATATGCAATGTTTTTTTTCTGCAATCGCTTAATCTGGTCAATCATTTCTGTGATATGTTCAGTCGCTTTCACGAGTTTTGATACCGATGTTACATTGAGCTGCTTCATATCGTCAAGATATGTTTTCTCATAATACTGTGCAAGCTCGTCCCATTTTCTTTTCTCAGCATTTGCTCGGTTGATTATCTTGTCATCAATATCAGTAAAATTCTGCACATAAAAAACATCAAATCCACGAAAGCGTAAATAACGCACAATCACGTCAAATTGGATGTAGCTTTTTGCATGGCCGATATGCGCGTAGTCATACACGGTGACGCCACAAACGTACATCTTAATTTTTTTTGGCTCAATAGGCTTAAATGGTTGTATTTTGTGTGTTAGTGTGTTAAAAAGCTTCATACATCAAAAGAAAGAGCCGTGTTTATTAAGATTTTCTCAAATTTACTATTCTGACCAGAAAAACGGAGAATTCGACAGACCAACGTCTTTGTTATAATAGTTCTTCAAAAAATATCAATGCTTCATCACTTAAGTCATCCCACTTTTTCATTTCTCGTTTCAATACCTGTTTTTCATTGACCATTTTTCCTTTGACGACGTTCATGTTAATTTCTTTCGAGAGGACTGATTTCTCTAACAGCTATCCCGCCTTTTACTACATACTGAATTCTTACTTCCCAGAATATAACCTGTTGAGGAATTCTTCCCGCAGGAACCTCAAGGTTTTTGACAGCCTGCGAAAGAATCACAGGTGGCTTCTCGTATCGAGCAAGATCATCAAGAGCATATGGCATCTTTTCTTCAGCATCAAACAATGCCAGTTTTTCACTTATTCCATGTCCGAAAACAGTTGTATAATCTCCCATCTTCTATAATCTATTATAACCTATCCAATCCTTCAATCTGTCGTATCTTCGTTTCTCTAAATAAAAAGTGTCGCAATTTGTTATTCACTTTCACTCCGCGCCTGCTGAATGCGTCATTGAGTTTGGCATACATCTTCTTTCCTTCTCTGTCTAAATCAACAAGAATAGAAACTTCCTTTTCATTTTCAAGCTTATCAACTACTTTAAAGCAGGTGTCCATCTCAACAATGTTCTTCACGCCAAAAGAGCGCAAAGCTCTTGCATCTTTCTTTCCTTCGACAACGACAGGAATACCTCGCTCAATGATATCCTGAACGTATTCTGCTAACTGTTCGTCCATGAGCTATTCGAACACCTAAACCGATATAAATCTTTTCTCCTCAAAGCAGCGTATGCTTAATCTTGGAACCCTCCTCCGTCATTACAAGAGAAAAGACATTCAGGATGCCATGGTCGAACACGCCAAAGACCGCGAAGTCGCGCCACGATATGATGACCAGTTTGGTTCGCGTCCTGACATGCTTCAACATGGGAACGACATTCTTGAATTCGCAAAAAAAAGCGCAACTTCTTTCCATTGCTCTGAAGAGCGGTGGCAGAATCCACTGAGATTATCGCCTGAACTGAAACCATACGAGCTTGCAGCTTTGCGTATCGGCTGGGACTTGCTGATTGATGTTGATTGTAAGAGCTGGGACTATTCAAAGCTCATTGCTCACAGTGTCGTTGAAATTCTTCAAAACTTCGGCATTCGTTCAATTTCCGTCAAATTCAGCGGCAACAAAGGATTTCATATTGGCGTTCCATTCGAAGCTTTCCCGGCGAAAGTCCATGGAAAAGATGCAAAAGAACTGTTTCCTGACGGTCCACGCCGTATTGCACAATATCTTATTCATCTGCTTAAAAAGAGATTTTCAGGAGAGTTTGCACGTAAAAACGTTCAGAATCTTGCCAAAGAGATTGGTATTGATATTAATGAACTCCTTCTTCGTGTGTGTGCGCGCTGTGGCATGAGTCAGTCCGAAGATACACAAGTACAATTTGATTGCGTCTGCGGCGAACATTTCTCCTCTTCCGAGCAGCTTACCTATAAGAGCTGTCCAAAATGTAAAAAGCTAATGATAAAGATGGGCAAATCCGCATGTAAAAATTGCAAAAACACGGAGTTCATTGTTCAGCTCGATATTGAACGAATTTTAGAAATTGATACATTGCTTATTTCATCACGTCATTTGTATCGTGCTCCTTATTCTCTTCATGAAAAATCTGGTTTGGCATCGTTGCCCATTCATCCAAGCGAGATTCTTACTTTTGATAAAAAGAGAGCACAGCCTGATGACGTCCAGGTTATTGTTCCGTTCATTCCTCGCAACGCAAAAGAGGGTGAAGCATCATCATTATTTCTGCAGGCATTCGATTACACACTTCCCCAAAAAGAAGAAAAGACATTTGATGACATTGAAATTCCGACCACAGCAATTCCTGAACAATTCTTTCCGGAATGCATAAAAAAAATATCTCAGGGGATGGCAGACGGAAAGAAACGTGCAGTGTTCATTCTGATTAATTTTCTTCGCAGTGTAGGATGGTCACCTGAACAGGTTGAACAATACCTGACGGAATGGAATAAAAAAAATTCCGAGCCTTTGCGCGAAAATTACCTCTCGGGGCAGTTAAGATACACCAAAACAAAAAAACCAATGCTTCCTCCTAATTGTGCAAACACTGCATACTATCAAAGTCTTGGCTGCAAGTGTGCGGACAACATTTGTTCACGCTTCAAAAATCCGGTAAACACAACAAAAGCAAACGTGAGACGTGCTAACACCCCAACAAAAACAAAAAAGAAAAAAACTGAAGCGCCGAGTAAAACGGAGTGATTTTTGGTTTGTCTCAATAGTACTGTATGATATTTTCACGAAATGTGTGACCTATGGACTCCCAGTCACTGACGTTACGAAAGGAAGAAAAAATAAAACGTTTTTTAACGTAACTTTATTTTTCGCCTTCCTTCTGCTCCCACGACCACCACGAACAAGTGCGAAGTTGGTTTGCAACACATTGAAGTCAACATTACCCTTAGTGTTGCCTTCCACGATTTTTCAACTCCATCTATTTCAATCTCTGTAACAACTGTTTTTTTATTTTTGAGTAATGATGTACCGTTAAATTCAAATGGCGCACATCTTCAAAAGTAGTAATTATCTGCTTCAGTCGCTGCCAGAAATTGTCCAAATTATATTTTTTCAGCAGTTTGTGATATTCATTCAAATTCAATCGGGAAAAACACAACAATGTCATGATGTCTATCCTGTCCTTTTGACCCTTAATGCTGTACTGCCTGTCCAACTCCGCTCCTTGTTTCAATATCAACAAAATTTCCGGCAGAACAACCTCAAACCCTTCAACTTTTCCAGTGTGCAACATTATCTCCTCAACGGGAAGAGTAAGCTTTGAAAAATGCGGCACATAAATGTCAACATCTATCTCATCAAATTTTATTTCATATTTTTTCAGGTTATCATTTTTGTTCAGTGTATATTTCTGCTTCAGAAAACCAAGGTCCTTGATATCTGGCAAAACAACGTCAATATCTCTTGATTTATGCTGTTTCGTCCACAAATAAGCTGCCCATCCGCCGATAACGACAAATCTGAACTGTTCCTTTTTCAAGTCCTGCAAAACAGTCCAGCTCTTTTCTGTCAGCGCACTATTCCAAAACTCCATATAATCTGGCCTCCATTGATTTTACAAATTCTTTTGCGTACCATTCTTTCAGATTCCATAAATCGACAAAAGTGTTTGCGATTGTTGCTACCTTTCCATATTGTTCAATATGCTTGTCTTTTTTTAACACAAACAGATTGTGGGGTTCTTTATTCTGCGGAAACCTACTCTTTAATTTTTCATCGCCGTACACATACACTTCAGAATAATCGGCGGGAACATCATTGAACAAAAGTTTATATGCTGTATAGCAAGCAAAAACAATAGTGTCAGGCATTAATTTTTCTATTTCTTTTACAGGTTTTTCAACCCGGGTAGAATAAATGATGTCCTGCTGCAAGCGGCGGATGCTCGCCCAATAATACATAATTTTTTTAACGTCCTGAACGGCAAAACCTCTCTGTTTTATTCGTACCGCGCCCATATTCTGCATTATCATTACCGTTCTGTGAACAATGCTCAACGATATTTTTAATTCCTTTGACAACTGCGACTGAGTGAGTTCATACTTCTTTTTCTCAAGAGCGCTATACAATATCTCTCTAACAATGAGTTCAGCGTTTCTCATATTTCTATATTACATAAAGCCTATTTATAAATCTTTCTCAAAAAAGCGAAAGAAATGAAACCATAATTATATAAACCACCGCCCAAAACAATCATACATTAGCCCGAGTCAATCTGGCGTATAGGGCTGAGACGATTCTCAGCTTTTTTCATCATGGAACAAACCATAAAACAACTGGTACGTGTCGCGAGCACTGATCTTGATGGTACAAAGCCCATCCATCACTCGTTATTAAAAATTAAAGGCGTCGGCGTTTCTTTTTCACATATGACTTGTTTTCTGGCAGGTGTTGACCTTCGTGCAAAAACCGGTCTATTAGACGAACAAACCATAAAAAAGTTAGATGATGTTATTCGCAATCCTTTGAAGCATGGCGCTCCTTTGTGGATGGTCAACCGCCGCAGAGACCCCGAAACAAACGAGCCGCGTCACCTGTTAACAAGCGACATTGATTTTGTACAGGATAACGACATTAAAATGTTGAAAAAGATGAAGGCTTACAGGGGTATTCGTCACATACTCGGTTTGCCCGTCCGTGGTCAGCGCACACGTTCAAATTTCAGAAAGAATAAAGGAAAAGTTCATCTCGGCGTTCAGCGTAAGAAAGCTGCCCCAGAAGGAGAAAAAGCAGCCGCAGGCAAAGAAAAAGGCGGCAAGGAAAAAGCCGGCAAGGAGAAGAAGTGATAACGTATGGGTGACCCACGCAGATTACGAAAAAAATACACGGGCTTAATGCATCCATGGCGTCGTGAAACGATTGACGCAGAAAAAGAGGTAACCACAGAATACTCACTCAAAAACAAGCAGGAAGTCTGGCGAATGAACAGTTTTCTGCGCAATTTCAAGAACCAGGCAAAAAAACTTATTGCATTGAAGTCAGTACAAGCGAACAAAGAACGCGAGGCGCTCATCAAGCGTTTGCAGCTGTTAGGGTTGTTAAGTTTGGATGCAAAGCTGGACAGTGTTTTGAGCCTTTCACTACGCGATGTATTGGAACGAAGATTGCAGAGTTTTGTCTTTCGCAAGGGTTTCGCGCGAAGTATGGCACAAGCGCGTCAATTTATTGTTCATCGTCACGTGACTGTGGCCGGAAAAGAAATAACTGCACCAAGTTACATGCTCAAAAAAGCAGAGGAAGAACTCCTCCAGTTCACCGCATCATCTTCACTCATTAATCCTGAGCATCCTGAACGTGTTCCAATTGTGAAGAAAGAGAAAAAGCGCAAAAAAGTCGAGGTAACTCATTATGGCACACGATAAAATACGTTGGGGAATTGCACATATCTATTCAAGCTATAACAACACGATTCTTCATATTACTGATATCACTGGAACAGAAACAATTGCACGCAGTTCCGGCGGCCAAGTTGTCAAAGCAGACCGTCTTAAAAGCTCTCCAACCGCTGCAATGATGGCAGCAAAAAAAATTGCAGAACTTATTCGAGATAAAGGAATTAATGGCGTTCACGTTCGTGTCAAGGCTCCAGGTGGCCATCAGGGTCCGGCAAATCCGGGACCAGGTGCTCAGGCGGCCATCCGTGCATTATCAAGAGCAGGTTTACTTATTGGAAAAATAGAAGATGTTACTCCTGTTGCGCATGACGGTTGTCGTGTCAAGGGTGGCAGAAGAGGTCGCCGCGTATGAAACTGGAAGTCGTAGAATCAAATAAAAAAGAAAATACGCTCCTCTTGCGACTTGAAGGTACCACACCATCATTTGCCAATCTCATACGAAGATTTGCCATGGACGAAGTTCCTACACTGGCAATTGAGAATGTTGACGTGCATGATAACAGTTCAGCGTTGTACGATGAAATGGTTGCATTACGTCTCGGCTTAATTCCGATAAAAACAGACCTCTCCAGCTACACGCTGAAATCAAAATGTTCATGCAGCGGCGCAGGTTGCGCAAAATGCGAACTGAAAATAACGCTCAAAGCAGCCAAGAAAGGTTCTGTGCTCGCCAGTGAGGCACAAAGTGCAGATCCAAAATGTACATTTGTATTTGATGACATGCCTGTTGTGAAATTATCTGCAAAGCAGAAAGTGGAGATAGAAGCCACTGCTACTCTTGGCCAAGGTCGCGACCATGCGAAATGGTCACCCTGTCTTGCATATTACAAAAATGACCAAACCATCAGCACAAGCGCAGTGAAATTAGATCATGAACAAAAAGCACGTTTACAAAAAGCGTGCGGCAACATCGTACAGGTCGACGGCAAAGTAAAAGTAGACATGGACAAATTGCACACGTCACATTTCACTGAAGCGTGTACGCAGGTACTTGAAGAAGTTGGCGCAGAAATTACTGATACTGATAATATTCTTTTCACTATCGAAAGCTGGGGACAACTCAGCTGCAAAGAAATCCTCGATACAGCGGCAGATTTGGCCATCCAAGAGCTTGATCTGCTCAAGGAAAAATTATGATAGCTTTTTATAATGCAGACGGCTCTGCCGACATACGCGGGAGTGCCGGAGTGGCCAAACGGGCTAGGTTGAGGAGAATAACATCGCAAATGCCTAGTGGCTTAGTGCCTGCGAGGGTTCGAACCCCTTCTCCCGCAGTTTTTAAGATGGCTTTATGTCATCTACCTCTTTGCTCACTTTCTTGTGAGAAAGTGGTGGGAATCCCTCCCGCAGTTTTTAAGATGGCTTTATGATAGGATAAAAAATGAAACGAACAGGTCCAACAAATCCGATAATGCAGGAACTTATTACCGAGCTGAAGCAGGTAGCGAGAGCTGAAGACGCACCAGTGTGGATGCGTGTCGCGTGTGACTTGGAAAAGCCGACACGTCAGCGACATTCTGTTAATGTGTACAAGATTAGTAAGGTTGCAAACGACGGCGATACATTAGTCATTCCGGGAAAAGTGCTGGGCATGGGCGATATTTCACGAAAAGTTACAGTTGCAGCGCATACATTTTCACGTCAGGCAGCAGAAAAAATTGAGCATGCCGGTGGCAAGGCTCTTGCAATCGCAGATTTACTGAAACAAAATCCAAAAGGAAAGAACGTGAGGGTTGTCGGATGAAAATAATCAACGGCGAAAACTGCATTGCTGGCAGAATTGCATCAAACGCAGCGAAAGCAGTGCTTCTTGGCGAGCAGGTTGTTGTAGTCAATTGCGGCAAGATGATTATCACCGGCAGTCCACGAACAACCCTCGAAAAATTCCTTGACGTTTCTCATCGTCGTGGCAAGCCGACCAAAGGTCCATTTTATCATCGCCGTCCTGACATGTTTGTCCGGCGTATTATTCGTAGGATGCTGCCAAAGAATGCACGAGGCGTCGCATGTTTCAAAAAGGTCATGTGTTATACAGACGTTCCTACACAATTCGCAAATGCAGAAATCATTAAATCAGCATCTGCGGACAAGGTAGTACTTTCAAAACATATAACTATTGCAAAATTATGCGAGGGGTTGGGCGGAAAATGGTAGATAAATTCATCCACACAAGTGGGAAGAGAAAGAGTGCGATTGCTCGTGCAACCTTGAAGAAGGGAACGGGCATTATTCGGATTAACAACCAGCGTCTTGACACGTTCGGAGATCACATTGTTAAATTACGTATTCAGGAGCCAATGATATTGATTGGTGAAAGAGCGAATGAAGTTGACGTGAACGTCCGCGTTGCAGGCGGCGGCACAACAGGTCAGGCAGAAGCAGCTCGTCTTGCGATAGCACGCGCACTTGTTGCATACGACAAAAATTTGAAAAAATCATTTGAAACGTACGATCGTTTGCTGCTTGTTGCAGACGTACGCAGAAAAGAAACAAGAAAGCCAGGACGCAAGTCAAAAGCACGTTCAAAGACACAGAAATCATACAGGTGAACAAAAATGATGATACCAATTCGATGTTTCGGCTGCGGAAAACCCGTGGGCCACCTATGGGAACAGCACAAGCAGCGTATTGAAGCAGGTGAATCACGAAGCAAAGTATTTGACCAGCTCGGATTGAAACGCTACTGCTGCCGCTCATTGTTCCTTGGACATGTTGATTTGATTGATCTTGCAGGGGAATTCAAGAAGTTCTGAAACAGGGACTCTCAGTCAGACGTTACAACAGGAAGAAAAAAAATAAAACGTTTAAAAATTATTTTTCGCCTTCCTTCTGCTCCAACGACCATCCAATTTAAGAAATAGAGGACAAAAGAGGGTTGTATGCAACTCATTATTCTGCACGGCTTTGGTGCTCATCCTGACAGCAATTTTTTTCAATGGCTAAAAAATGAATTTCCCAATGTTCATGTTCCTCAGTTGCCAGATACGGACAATCCTTCAGAAGAGCAGGTTGATTTCGTTCTAAAAAACATTGAAATAACAAAAGATACCGTTCTCCTCGGTCACAGTCTGGGCGCTGTTGTCGCGCTGAAAGTTGCCGAAAAAATTCCGGTCAAAGGTCTTATTACTGTCGGCGGTTTTCTCGAGCCTAAATTTAAAGACAGGCGACGAGTATTTGAAACCAATTTTCGCTGGTCATTTGATTTCACCAAAATAAAAAACAACGCAAAGAAAATTATTATTCTCAGTGATAGAAATGACTACGCGATTCCGCTGGAACAGGGACGTTTGCTCGCAGAAAAATTAAACGGTACATTAATCGAAACAACTGCAGAGAAACCGCATTTTACTGGAGAGAAAGAGCCGTGGGTGCTGGATGCGGTGCGATTAACCTGATAGCATCATTCAACTATTCTCAATCAATGAATCTATCATTCTTATCACGCAATCCATCCAATGCATCCTTTAGAGATTTCTTTCCAATAAACCCGTATAGAGATTTAATTTCTTTCTTTTTGTGAGGAGCATCAGTCATATCAAATTACAAGATAATTAGTGCTTAAAAATTTTGTTATTGCATAAAACATTTAAAGCGACTACTTCTACACTTGACCAATGGTAAATATCAACGAACTATCTAAAAAGTGGCAGCAAAAATGGGAGTCTTCCAAAATATTTGAAACGCCAAACCTCTCAAAAAAGCCAAAATATTTTTGCTTAGAAATGTTTCCTTATCCCAGCGGGAGCCTTCACATGGGCCACTTGCGCAACTACTCTATCGGCGATTGCTACGCCCGTTTCCAGCGCATGCGCGGTTTTAATGTTCTTTACCCAATGGGCTACGACGCTTTTGGATTACCCGCAGAAAACGCTGCCATCAAGGATAAAAGCCATCCCTCAAAATTCACATTTGCAGCAATTGACAATATCAGAAAGCAGCAAAAAGCTCTCGGCTTGAGTTACGACTGGTCGCGTGAAGTCATCACAGCAACACCAGAATATTACAAATGGAACCAATGGATTTTCTTGCAATTATACAAAAAAGGGTTGGCATACAAAAAAGAAGCGCCAGTTAATTGGTGCAATGGTTGTCAAACTGTCTTGGCGAATGAGCAGGTCGAAGAAGGCAAATGCTGGCGATGTAATACAATAGTAATAACAAAAAATCTAAGCCAGTGGTTCTTCAAGATTACGCACTACGCCGATGAGCTTCTGAAAGACATTGACAAACTAAACGACTGGCCTGAACGCGTCCGCATCATGCAGAAGAACTGGATTGGAAAGAGTGAAGGCGTCAAAATAAAATTTCCGTTAATAGTTAAAGACCAATCCGAAAATAAACATTTCATTGAGGCTTTTACAACACGCGCAGATACTATTTTTAGCGTTACTTTTATTGCAATCTCTCCAGAATTAGCACAAAAGTGGCTTAATGTTGGATGGAACGCATCCGAAAAAATCAAGCAATATATAAAAAAAGCGTTATCAGTTGAAACAAAGCAGGAAGTAAAAGAAACATTGGAAAAAACGGGCATTTTCACCGATGTGTATGCAATCAATCCAGTAAACAGCGAAAAAATTCCGGTTTGGATTGCGAACTTTGTGGTTGAATACGGCACGGGAGCAGTGATGGCAGATGCTCACGACCAAAGGGACTTTGAATTTGCAAAAAAATATGATATTCCTTTGAAATTCGTAATCTCCTCAGATGGAAAGCCGCATGATGCAGCAAAAGCAAAACTGGCTTTTGTGGATGACGGCATTCTTTTCAATTCTGGACAATTCTCTGGTATGCACAATCAGCAAGCTTTGCCGAAAATAGCAGACTGGCTCGTCAAGAATAAATGGGCACAAAAAGAAACGAACTACAAACTCCGCGACTGGCTCATCTCCCGCCAAAGATATTGGGGAACACCAATACCCATCATCCACTGCAAACACTGCGGAACCGTTCCAGTTCCTGACAAAGCTCTCCCTGTAGCATTGCCCAATGACGTCAAGTTCACTCCGTCAGGCAATCCGTTGACAACCTCAAGCTCTTTCATGAACACAACTTGTCCAACATGCAAGTCTCCTGCAAAAAGAGAAACCGACACGATGGATACGTTTGTTGATAGCAGCTGGTACTTTTTCAGATATTGTGATAATAAGAACAGAAAGTCTTTATTCGACAAGAAAAAAGCAGAATATTGGACGCCCGTTGACCAGTACATCGGCGGCATTGAGCATGCAGTCCTTCATCTATTATACGCACGTTTTTTCACCAAAGCATTGCGTGATCTCGGTCTGATAGACATCGACGAGCCTTTCACCAGATTGCTCTGTCAAGGCATGGTGTTGAAAGACGGCGCAAAGATGTCAAAATCATCAGGCAACGTCGTTGACCCGAATGACATCATGAATAAGTACGGCGCTGACACTGCAAGGTTATTCATCCTTTTCGCAGCGCTGCCGGAAAAAGAGCTGGAATGGTCAGAACAGGGCGTCGAGGGCTCACACCGATTTTTGCAGCGTGTCCATGATTTGTTTGTTGAAGACACATTCTCAAAAGATAAAACAAAATTCAAAGAAAAACATTTGTTATCACACACGCAGCGCACAATTGATACTGTGACACAGCATATGGAAAAGTTTGAGTTCAGCCTTGCGATAGGGAAGTTGATGGAACTCGTGAAAGTGATGACGACCTACAAATCTGCGGGCAGCATGAATAAAAAAGTCTATCTCGAAGCTCTTACTCCTCTCGCGCTTCTCCTCTCTCCATTTGCTCCGCATCTCGCAGAAGAATGCTGGGAACTGCTTGGAAAAAAACCGTTCATCTCCCAAGCAAAATGGCCAATTGCCGACAAGAAAAAAATAGATGCAGAAGCTGAAGCGGCAGAGCAGACCGTTCATCGTGTGTTCAGCGACGTTGCTGACATTCTTGCACTGACGAAGATAACAAAACCAAACAAAATCATTCTTATCATTGCGGACGAATGGAAATATGGTTTTGTGAATGAACTGAAAAAGCAGCTGGAAATGACAAGAAACACCGGCGAGATAATGAAAAAGATGATGCAGAATCCTTCGTTTAAAAAACAGGGGCAGGAAATATCAAAATTGATTCCCCGCATCATTACAGACCCATCAAAACTGCCATCGTATGAATGCAGCCAGAAAATTGAAGAACAAGCTCTGCATGAGAACTGTTATATCATCGCAGATGAGTACAAGTGTTCTATTGAAATCCTCTTGGAACCACAGTCAAAAGAAGCCAAAGCGAAGCAGGCAATGCCTGGAAAGCCGGCGATTGTGATAATTTAAACCGCAAACTTTTTATATGTCTTTAACATATCCTACTGACATAAGCAGGTGACGTATGTTCGATGTGCGCCATAAATCAATTCCCCTCATCCCTTCACGATCAGCAGTGAAGGAAATGATGCAACTTGGCTTTACATTATCTGATTGTAAAGAAATGCTCGAACAAGGATACGACGCACCAAGAAAACGTGCATCTGGAACCGAAGAAAAATGGTACGACAAAGGCAGCAAAACGTACAATATTGTGATAGTAAAATCAGTTAATTATATGCTCAATGAAGAAATCTACCTCATCACACACGTTGGTGAGTTTTCAAGGTGATACTATGAAAAGAATAAAATGTGTCTGCGGCAAAACAGCCGAATTTGAACAGCACCTCAAGTTTAATAGTTACAACATCGATGGTTGGGTGTGCAAAAGTTGCGGTGAAATTTATTATAATCCTGAAAAAGCAGAAAAAATCCTCATGTTAAATAAGCTAAAGAAAGCAAATTACGAACTCACATTGACACAAGTCAAAAGCAATCTTATCGTACGGATTCCCAAAGATGTCAGCGATGCTCTTGACCTCCATAAAGGTGAACAAGTCACATTACGCTTAGGTTCTGAAAACGAGATAATTATGCAGCCCGCGAAAGGGTGACATACTCTCCCTCTAAAAGAGGGGAGCCTCTTGTTTCACTGACGGAACTACCTGCTCCATCTCCACAAGCGTTGATTCGGCTGTGCCCCAGCCTATCTCTTTGAGCGTCAAGCGCTTTATTTCAAGTGCCGAATTGTAATCTCTCGGTGCAGTAAAACCGCAGTTGCTGCATTCATGTGTTCTCTGCCATAACTCTTTCGGCACTATTGTCTGGCACTGACTGCATCGTTGTGTCGTCCCTTTCGTCGCAACAGTTACTAACAGCTTACCAGCACTTGCAGCCTTGTACGCTATGAACTGTCGCAGTCGTCCCCACGATGCATCCTGCCTTGATTTTGAAAACATATCTTTTTTTATTTGCATTGACATGTCTTCCATGCCAATCGCATCATAATTTGTTGTGTAATAATAGGAAATTTTATGCAGGAAATCTGTGCGGATGTTTTTTATTTTTTCATGCTGGCGAGCTACTTGTATCCTCTGTTTAGCACGATTTTTGCTGCCTTTCTTTTTTGTTGAAAGTTTGCGCTGCAACTTTGTCAATGTGACTTCATTCTTCTTTAGGTGTCTTGGATTCTTCACCGCATGACCATCACTGTCATACACAAAATTGTCCAGT
>Ga0209541_10004280_pt1 | contig 25456 bp, 30 predicted proteins | sample RifCSPlowO2_01_FD_184027 | JGI IMG/M metagenome (GOLD analysis project Ga0209541, IMG submission 184027) | Groundwater microbial communities from Rifle, Colorado - Rifle CSP2_plank lowO2_0.1 (SPAdes) (version 2) | ecosystem: Environmental > Aquatic > Deep subsurface > Groundwater | place... | reverse complement strand
ATTTTAAAAGAAAGAAATTTAAAATAAGGCTTGATTTTACTAAATACTAATCCTTTTTAAAAAAAAGCTTAACCAAAAAAATAAGATAATAATTTATCCAATCTTTTCTCTTTTTCTAATATAGAAAATTATTTAATTAAGGTAATAAAGTAAATTTTATGGAATTTTCAGGTTTTCAATGTAGAATTTGTGGGGGGAGATTAGTTCCAAGATTAAATGAACTGGTATGCAGCAATTGTAATTTTGTGCAACATCCTGTAAAAGAAACTGACTTTGATATTAGCTGCGAGATTTTAAAGAAAAAAATAGAAACTAAAGAAGCCATAATTCTTTTAGATGTTAGAGAGAGGTGGGAATTTAGCATGGTTAATTTGCCTAATTCTGTTTTAATACCAATGAGAGAATTGGAAAATGGAGTTTCTAAATTAGACAAAAACAAATTAATTATTGTGCTTTGCCATACAGGAGAGAGGAGCAACTATGCTGCAAGATATTTGCTTCAAAATGGATTTAATAATGTAAAAAATTTAAAGGGGGGGATTAATGCATGGGCAACAAGAATTGATCCTTCTATGAAAATATATTAAGATGAATAAAGCAACTTTTAACTGGGCAATTTTGTTGATTTATTTGTTTTTAATATTTTATTTTTCTTCTCTGCCTAAAATAGAAGTTTTGGAGAAAGCACCAGAATTTTATTTAAGAGACAAGGTATTGCACGTAGTTGAATATGGCTTTTTGGGATTTTTAAGTTATAATGCTTTTAAACATAATAAATTTCTGAACAAGAAAATATTTTTTTATGCTGTAATGTTTGCAACAATTTACGGCATTACAGATGAAATACACCAGTTGTTTATCCCAAATAGAATTTTCAGTTTAATTGATATTACTGCAGATTTTTTGGGAAGCTCATTAATATTATTCAAGAAATTAATTAAGTAGAATTGTATTTAGAACTTATAAAATTTATTATTTTTTGGATTTTCTTTTCTCATAAGTCAAGAAAAAAACAAGAGCCAATAATCCAATGAAGATTACAAAATTTAATCCTGGATTTACTGAAGATGTATCAGCTACTGAATATGTATTCACTGAAGGATTTCGATAAAACAACGCAAAAAATATTGCAACCATCACTAAAACAAAAGTCCATTTTGCAACTTGCAGATTTATTTGAGATTGAGGTAAAGATTTTTGCAGATTGTTTTGAGAGTTTACTTTTTTTAATGAATATGGATTTAGCTTAGGAACTTTACTTACAGAAAAACTCTTCTTTACCCCTCTTTTTTTCATATCCGATATTATCTTTAGAGATATATAAATTTTTTGTTAGAAAACTTTCATAAAAACTGAAAAATTTTTCTTAATTTCGAAATCTTTCCGATTTTTTATCACTCAATGGTGCTAAAGTATACAAAACTTTAAAAATAGTTCTTGGAATTTTCAATTTAGGACTTTTTGAAAAAAGTTCACATGCATGTCAAGAAAAATCTGGGGGTGAGAGGATGAGAAAATTAATTCTTTGGCTGGTGTTTTTGTTTTTAATTAAAATAGCATCAGCAGATATAGTTTTAACAGAAGTCATGTACAATCCAACACAGGCAAGTGATACAGATTTAGAGTGGATTGAAATATACAATAATGGGACAGAAAGTGTTGACTTAAGCTCATGGAAAATAGATGGAAATAATTTTGAAGATTTTCTAATATTGTCTGGGGAGTTTGTTGTCATAGCAAGGGAATTAGTTGATGGAACTGACACTGATTTGGACAGTTTTGAAAGTGTTTATGGAAATGGAGACAGCATATGGAATTCAAGTGATGAGAATTTCAGGGCTTTTGACGGCGACTTTAGTTTAACTGATATTGATTTAGTGAATTTAACTGACGGCGTTTATTTTGAAGTCTTAGAATATAACTCAAGTTTTGGCGGTAATGGAAATGGATTCAGCATTGAGAAAATTGATGTTAACAAAGAAAACACATTTGACAACTGGAAAGAAAGCAGCATTTCTGGGGGAAGCCCTGGATGGGGAAATGTTGTGAAAGAAGGAGCAAGCGTTCTGAGTGTTGATGTAGAAATAACTGGAACAAAACCTTTATTGAGTTTAATCAACATTACAGATGACAGCAATGACAATGGAGTGCAAATAAGACCTAAATTAAACAGCAACAAAAGCATTGTTGTTAATGTTCTTGTAAATTCAAGCCTGGGAATTGGAAATGTTTCAAAATTAACTGGCGAATTAAATGGAAATCTAGTTGAATTTACCAGGGCTTATGATCTTGACAGTGTCTCAGGAATATTTAATGGAAATTTAGAAATAGAATACTTTAAACTTCCTGGAAATTACACACTAAATATAAGCGCTGTTGACAAATTCAATGAAACTAATGAACTTTTAGTTGATTTTGAGTATTTGAGTTTACTGGCAATTTCTCTGGACAAAGGTTCAATAAATTTTGGAAAGATAGAGCCTGGAAAAGTTTCAGGAACACAAAATATCAAAATAGTTAATCTGGGAAATTTAGATGTTGACTTGGAGATTTACAGCAGTAATTTAGAAAGCGGACAGAACAAAATAAATGCAAGCAACCTAGAATATGAAAATGAAGGACTTTGGAAAAGCCTAGATTACAGACCAAGATTGTTTGAATTTAATTTAACAACAGGGAATGATCCAGGCAAGAATTTAGCATTTAAGTTAAATGTACCAGCATCAACAAAACCAAGTGTTTATGCGGGTTCTGTCAGCATAGTCGGTGTGCAAAGATGAAAATAATTTATTTTTTCTTTTTTATTTTAATTTTAAACAATGTTTATGGATTTGGAGTCAGCCCTGGAAAATTTAATATTGAAATTAATAATGGGGAAGAAATTGAGAAAGAATTTTTTATTTACAATAATGAAAATGAATTGAAAAAATTTAACATAAGCAGCTCTGGATTTTTTAATTTTACAGATTTTATTTTAGAAGTAAAAGAAAATAATGAGAAAGAAGTTAAGTTCTTAGTAAAGATTCCTTATGAGACTTTAGAAGGAAACTATGTTGGAATGATTTATATTAATGAATTAAACAAAGAAGAAGGGGGTGTTAATTTAGATACTTTATTGGGAATAAAATTTGAATTTTTTGTTAACAGCGACTATACAGAATTAAATGAAAATAAATTTGAACAAAAACTGGAATTTAAGGAAATAAATCAAAAAGATAAATTAAAAACTGAATTAGAAGAAGAATTTGGTTTTGAGATAATTTTGTTTTATGCTTTAATTGTTTTTGTTATTTTATTAGGAGTTTATAAAATCTATAAAAATAGACAATCTGTCTAAAATAATAGAAATATATATAAGGAAGAAACTATGTTAGAACTATCAGAAGGCACAAAAGATATAATAAGAAAATTATATCATAAAAAGAGGATTGGTGGAAGACATACTGAAGAAAAAAATTGCCTTAGATGGATTAAAGATTTGTCGCCAGAAAAACATAAATTAGTGTTAAAAGAGTGGCAAGAATGCATCAAAGAAAGTTTGATTTTAAAAGAAATTAAAACAGAGAATTTCATGTAAGTATTAATCCGAAAAAATAAAAGAAATACATGAAATTATAGATTAAAATGGAACCAAAATGGGGAGACTTTTGTGAAATATTTGGAGTAAATCCAAGAAATAGAATTTTAGAGCATTTCTTAGAAATGAGAAGTTTAGATTTTAGTATTGGTGATGTTGCACGGGAAACAGGATTAAATAGAGCTACAACTTATAATGTAATGGAAGAGTTGATTAAGGAAAAATTTGTTATAACTACAAGAAAGTTAAGCAGAATACAATTATACAAATTAAATAAAGAAAAACATGAAGTAAAAATTTTATTAAAGGCTTTTAGTATGGTTTTAAAGAAGATTTTAGATGAATATGAAGAAAAAGAAAATATTTATGCTTAAAAATAAATTAAGAAAAACTTTCAGGAAGCACATTTACAATTCGACTGCGTATGAGTGCATTAAAGTTTTGAAGAAAATGCAATTTAGAAAACAAGCTGTAATAATCTTGCTAAAGAAGTTTAGTTTTTATTAAATAAACATAATTAATTAATAATTTATGAAAATGCATTATTTATATTTATTTTGACATAAATATGGAGAAACAGATATAAAGAGAGGAAATTTATTTTTTTATATGGTATTAACATTAAAAGAGTATACAGCAATAGGAGAAAGAGGACTTTATGTTAGTTCTAGAAGAGAATGGAGAAGAATAAGTCCAAAAGAGGCTGCAAATGTTAATAGAATGATTAGTTTAAAGAAGTATAGAATTCCTAGTGAAGATGAGGTTGTAGATTTAATTGTAGGAAAAGCGTATGAGCTAAAGAGAAATCCAAATAAAGAGGAAAAAGAAGGGAGTTTAGAGAGTGAATTAAAAAAATTAAATAGTATACAAGAAGGAATTCTAGAAGATATAAGGAATAGAAATGCAGAGAGAATAATATTTATTAGGCAAAATACAATAGCTCCTGATGTAAAAGATGGTGAAAGAAAAGAAACTATTATGATAAGATATGTTGTTTTACCTTATCAAATTGCAGATCAAATAAAAGAAGCAGATGGAAATATAAATGAAGAAAAAGTATTTATGGATGAAAAACTAAAAAAACTTGGGTTAGGACATAGAGGGTATTTAAATCTTTTATTAGTTAAAGGCCTTATTCCTAGCAGAAAAGTTATGAGAACTTTAATAGGCTGCAAGGCCCCAATTTCAAAATATCATGAGATAAATGGCAAAGATTTCTTAATTGATGAAGTTAAGGGCATTATAGATACTTTATATGATTCTGTTCCTACTAGGGATAAAATTAGAGAAATAAGAGATACTTCAGAAGCACATCTAGAATATTTAGCTAAAGAGCCTATTCAGAGAATAATAGCAATTGAAATGGACAAAAAAGGACATAGTAAGGGAATGCCTGGAAATATGCAATTTATGCCTATTAATATACCTAATTAATTTTTTTGTGTTTTATTTCTTCTAAGAATCTTCTGGCTGTTTTTGGAACAAATTCTGGCTGAGTCTTAAATATTAAGGCTGTCTTTTTCAATAATTCCTGGTCTGATCCTTGTTCTTTTTTAGCTGAAGTCAAGGCAAAATCTTCAATTGAAAACTTTCCTTTTTTAATAACATTTTTCCATTTATTAAAAAGTTCTTCTGCTCTTCCAGGAACCTCTTCTTTAGAACAATTTAATGTTGAAGCAACTTCTTCCAGCAAAGTAGATTCTTTACTTAACTCTAACAATGCTGCTTTTCCTGATTTAAATTCTATTCTTACTATGCTGTCAGAAATCTTATTTGATTTTATTATTTTAATCTGGCCTGCTTCTTCTGTGTTATCTAAATGAGTTCCACCACAAGCTTCAACATCTATGCTCTCTATATTTACTATCCTCAGATTCTTGCCTATTGGAACACCGCCTTGATAGATTAACATACCATATTTTTTTTCTGCTTCTGTTCTTGGAATAAAAGATTTTATTACTTTGATTTTTTTATTTACAATTTCATTTGCCCTTTCTTCTATTTTCTTTATTTCTTCTGAAGACAAAGCATCATAATGAGTAATGTCAATTCTTGCCTTGTCTACATCTTTAAATGCACTTGCCTGATTTACGTGAGAACCCAAGACAAATTTAGCTGCTGCATTTAATATGTGTGTAGTTGTATGATGCTGCATTAGTTGATATCTTCTATCCCAATTTATTTTGCCTTTTACAATTGAATTTACTTTAAAATTTGGCTTTTTATTTAATTTATGAACAATAACATTATTTTGCTTGAAAACATCAATAATCTCATTATCATTTAAATAACCTATATCATGCAATTGCCCTCCTGATGTGCCATAAAAACAAGTTTTGTCTAAAATTACATTATTTTCAATAATCTTCAAGACTTTAGCTTCAAATTCTGTCTGCTTTTCATTTTTGTAAAACAACAAATCTGTTTCTGGAATTTCATCTAAATTTAATTTTTCTTCTTTTTTTGTTGCGTGAACTTGTTCTTTTTTTTCATGTAATTCAGAGACTTTGGCATAGAAATTATCTGGAATTTTAATTTGCTTCCCTATATTCAAGAATTCTTCTTTTATTATTTCTGGAGGAATTCCATCAGAATCATATAATTTAATTAAATCATTTTGAGTTATATCTTTTGTTATTAATTTTGCAACTATTTGTTTTGATTTCTGCTTTGTTGCTTCATATTTGTTTTTTTCAACTTTCAGTATTTTTTCAACCTGCCATAGATTTTCAGACAATTCTTGATATAATGGCTTAAGATAAGAAGCATGGATCCCTAATATTTTATTTATATCTATATCCCATTTATATTTATCCATAAAACTAAAACACCTTCTAGCCAGAATTCTTAAATTATACCCGCCGCCAACATTTGAAGGCAAAGCAGAATCTGAGATTGCAACCAACAAAGCCCTTAAGTGCTCTGCTATAGAATAAAGAGCAGCCAAAGGCAATATTTGATTTTTTAATTCTTCAGAATCTATATTTAATTTTTTACCAATAAATTTCCATGAATTTTCTATATTTCCAACTTCATCTGCATTCAAAAAGGAAGAATAAGGCAAGAATTCTCTTATTAAATTTGAATTTATCTTTATTCCTGTTTGTTTTTTTAAATAATCTAATACTGTTGGGAAGGTTACATCATAAGCTGTTGATGCACCTTGTGTAAACCAAGCTGCTCTTTCCTGGCCTTGACCCATATCAAGAACTTTTATTTTCAATTCTTTTATTTTCTCATTTTCAATTGAATACTGCATGTAAACTTGATTACTTATTTCAAGGCCTCTTGAAAAAAACTCCAAAGAATTTCCAAGATTTCCACCGCCAATCCAGGCATCTTCATGAATAGTCAAATCTGTATTTAAAATTCCCATTCCTTTATTTATCCATGTAAAATGATCCTGCAAATATTTATCTTTATTATAATATTTTGGCTTTACAAAAGCATGCTGGCCCATCATGCAAAAATTCGAGAAGTGAGCACCTGTTATTCCCACATTATCTATATCATTAAATCTCAAACATAATTGTGGAATTACCAATGGGTTTGCAGGTGGTTCAATTTCGCCTGAAACTACAAATGGTTGGAATGCTGCAATTGATGCTATTGTATACTCTGTTGTAGGATTCCATTTTGCTACTATCGGGTATCTTTTAATTGGAGTATAACCTAGATCTTGATGAATTTTAGAGAATTTTTTCCATGTCCCAATATAGTCTAACTTATTTTTTGCTGGAGAATTTCCTATAAATCTAAAACCACCTGAACAAGAAGGATCTCCGCATACTTCCTGTTTTTCTATTGACCAAAAAAAATTTTTGCATTTCTTGCATTGCTGTCTTTGGAATTTTAAATCTTTTAAAGTTTTTATTGGAAAATATTTTTCAGGATATTTAGTTATTTTTTTCTTAAAATTCTGCTTTATTTCTTTTTCTGATAACATATAAAATTTAAAAAGAAAAGATATTAAATAGATATCGTTTTTATTAGTTTTTATGGCTAAAAAACTAGAGACTGCCACTTTCGGGACCGGATGTTTTTGGGGTATAGAAGAAAGTTTCAGGACAGTTAAAGGTGTAATTGAAACTGAGGCTGGATATTCTGGAGGAAAACTAAAAAATCCAAGCTATGAGGATGTTTGTTCTGGAGAGACAGGATATATAGAAGTCGTAAAAATAAAGTTTGATACTTCTATTACTTTTTATGAAGAATTAGTTAATATTTTCTGGGATATTCATGAACCAACAAGCATTGACAGACAAGGGCCAGATATTGGGGAACAGTATAGAAGCGTAATATTTTATCATAATAATAAACAAAGAGAAACAGCTGAAAAATCGAAAAAAGACTTAGAGAGAAATGGTTTTATTATTGCAACTAAAATTTTGCCTGCCAAAGAATTCTATAGAGCAGAAGAATATCACCAGAAATATTTGTATAAAAGAGGGATTAAAGTTTGCCATTCGTAAAATTTAAATAATTGACTTTTTACATTTTTTTTATTCACATTGGAGGTTTACAGAAATGATAAATAAGTATTGGAGCAAAAATCATCAAGGAGAATGGATAGACCAAACACCTGATATTCCTGCAAAAATAAATTTTAATGGAAAATTTGCAGTTTCAACAAGAAGATATGGTGCAGAAGCAGATTTAGGAAGATCTTTATATGAAACAACCAGAAGAGAATCTGGAGTAGTCGGGGTTTTAAAAGCAGCAAAAGATTTTCATCCAGAATTTTTAGCTGAAAATTTCTTACCTTTAGCAGACAAAATAGAATTTGGCAGAGTGAGAATTCTTCCTAAAGACCAGAAATTTGATGATGATGTGTTTTTTGAGTATTCAGTTGAAAGAGGAGGATCACAAATATATGTTTGCAGAGTTGTTGCAGGAAAGAAAACAAAAAACAAAAATTTATTAAAAACATTAGCAGAGATTGACAGAAGAAGAAATTAAAATTTTAAAGAATTTAATTTCTTTTCAATTTCTTCCAAATCCATTGTCAACTGGTCTTTCTTTTCATTAATTATTTTTTCTTCTTTTTGCTTCTTATTTAAATTTAATTTTTGTTCTGCTGTTTCTGGTTTTTTGTCATACCAGTCTACGCTTGAAAACTGCAAAGAATCAGATAAAGACTTTATTTCTGATAACAATAATTTTAACTTAAAATTTTCCTTCTTTTTTTGCTTAAGAATAAAATTTACCCCGTCAAAATCTTTCAATAATTGAGTTGAGACTTTTGCTGCTTCCAACATGTCTGTTCTTAATGCAGTTTCATTTGGAAGTCTTACAAATACTTCCCCTGAATTATTTTTTGGATTGGGCATTTTAAGCTTCAAACAAATCCTTGTCTATTTTAAGAAGTTTCTGTCTTATTTCATTCAAAGAATTTTGCCAGTCTTCTAATTCACGCTCTTCATCTTGTCTTAATTTTGTCAAATTCTTTAATAATTCATCTGCTTCTTCTAATTTTGACTTTATAGAATCCAAAGTTTTCATTGACTCCCTATATTTGTCAATTTTTACAAAAACCGGCTTTTCTTCTCTTCTTTCTAGTGTTAATGGTGATTTTCTTTGTGGAATCTCATTATCAAATCCAAAATCATCTTTAAATGAAGGTTTAATCACTTTTTTTCCAAAAAAATCTGAGGTAGCTGAAGATTTTGCAAAATCTGGCTTTGCTAGAGGTAGATCTACTTTATTTTCATGCAATTGTTCATCATAAAAAGGCAAATTATCACCAGGCAATTTTGGAAATTCTGGCAATGGAAGAAGTTTATTATCCTCTTTTTTCTTTCTGCTAAATAAACCCATTAAATATTCACCCTAAATAAGAAAATTTTTTATATTTATTAATACTTTCTTATTATTTTAGAGTAGTTATAGTTATATTGAATAAATTTTTATAATTAGAAATAATTTTTATTAGTAAAATGGAAGTTTTAGCAGAAAAAGAAGCAGAAGAATTTCTTGAAAACAAGGGTTTTCCTGTTGCAAAAAGGGTTTTTGCTTCTAATTATAAAGATTGCTTGAAAGCAGCTAAAAAAATTGGTTTTCCCATTGCCTTGAAAATTGTTTCTAAAAAAATTTTGCATAAGTCTGATGTTCATGGAGTAAAATTAGATATTAAAAACAATGAAGAATTGAAAAAAGCATTTGATGAACTTAAAAAAATAAAATATTTTGAGGGTGTTTTAGTTCAGGAATATTTAGATGGGAGATTTATTATAACTGGATTGAAAAAAGATCCAACTTTTGGACATGTGATTGCATTTGGAGTTGGAGGAATTTTTACTGAGATTATTAAGGATGTAGTTTTTAGAGTTTGCCCAATTTCTAAAAAAGACGCTATTGAAATGATTAAAGAAATAAAGGCTTATAAAATTTTAGAAGGAACAAGAGGAGAGAAGCCAGTTAATTTTTATTCTTTGTTGAGAGTTTTATTAGCTCTTTCTGAATTGTCCAAGAAATACGAGAATATTGAGGAACTGGATATTAATCCTTTGATTGTAAATGAAAAAAATGCAAAAATAGTTGATGCCAGAATTGTATTTACTTAAAATCCTTTGAAAAGGAGTTTACGGAAAAATATAAAAACACTTTAGCAAAAAATAATTGCAATATTTACGAAAATTTTATCATAAGAAATATAAAGAAATCTGCATTATTAATTTCTATGAAATATAAACTTAATTTTCGGAATTATGTATTTTATTTATTGTTATTAGTTATTCTTATATTGCTTATTCTCAAAAGTTTTGGTATTATATAGAGGTGATATCACTCTTAGGAAGTATTATATATTTATAGAAATTAGAGCTTATTTATGTTAAAAATAGATTTACATACCCATTGCAATGAAGATCCGGTTGATATCTGGATTAAGCATTCTCCAAAAGAATTAATAGACCATGCATCTAATTTGGGTTTTGATGTTATATCTATTACATGCCATAATAAAGTAGTTTATTCTGAAAATTTGCAAGAATATGCCAATGGAAAAGAAATTTTATTAATTCCAGGGGCTGAAAAAGACATTGAAGGAAGGCATGTCTTGTTATATAATTTTACACAAGAAGAAATAGACCAAATCAACAATTTTGAAGATTTAAGGAGAATAAAAAAAGCACATCATTTGGTTATTGCTCCACATCCATTTTATATTTATTTGAATCCATTAAGGCCAAGACAAATCTCATTATTTTCAAAACTAGAAAAGAACATTGATTTATTTGATGGAATTGAATTTTGTCATCTATATACAAAAAGAGTAAATGGTTCTAATAAAAAAGCAGAATTAATTGCAAAAAAACATAACTTACCTTTAATTGCAGGATCTGACGTGCATAATTTAGAACACATGGGGACAAATTTTTCTTTTGTTGATTGCGAAAAAAATATTAATTCAATATTAACATCTATAAAAGAAAAAAACATAGCTATATATTCAAGACCGAGAGATACTTCTGAATTAAAGAATATCATAATTTTTTTCACAACTAGTTCTTTAAAACAAAAAATATTTAATAGGTAAGATTTTGAAATTTTAAGATGGCTTTTATATCTTTATTAGAAATTTTGTATTTGATTATTCTGACTATTATAATTGGGTATATTTTCTCTGGATTTATCAGAAGACCTGCTACTGAACATGAAATTTATGAAAAAATATTTAACTGGGGAGATTTTAAAACCTCAATTATTGTTGCTGCTCCTGCTGTTATTTTGCATGAATTAGGACATAAGTTTAGTGCAATTTTATTTGGTTTAGATGCTGTACTGCATATTTTTTGGGAGGGCTTGGGATTAGCTATTTTTTTAAAATTAATTAATTCGCCTTTTTTGATTATTGCTCCTGCTTATGTTTCTATTTCTGGACAGGCAACTGCTTTTCAAGGATTTATAACTGCTTTTTCAGGACCTTTAGTTAATTTAATTTTATTTTTAGGAGCCTGGATAGCTACAGAAAGAATAAGGTTAACAAGAAACCAGGCAATAATTCTGTATTTAACCAAGCAGATTAATTTATTATTATTTATTTTTAATATGATACCAATTCCGCCTTTGGATGGATTCAAAGTTTTTACAAGCTTATTTAGAATTATTTTCTAGATTTTTTAACTTTCTTTTGATTATCTGATTTCTTATTTTCTGGTTTTTTCTTTATTAGTATTTGTTTTGTTTTTTGTTTTAATCTTTCCAATCTCTTTTTTTTCTTTAATTTTCTTTCTTTCTCCTTTTCCCTTTCTTTTTCCAGTTTTCTTTCCTGCATTTTTTGAACTTTCTCTTCAGATTCTTTTAGTTCTTTTAATTCATTTTCTATTGTTGTTATTTCTTTCTGGATTTTTTCAACATTTTTTTTGCTTTCTTCTTTAACCAGAATTTTGCCACATTCAGGACACTTAAACTGATATTCCATGACATTTACTGAATCAAATCTTACACAACTAGAAGGGCAGACAAAATAAAGCTCATTAGATTCTTTTTCTAATCTTTTTCTAAGAATATTTATCTTATTATTTTTCATTGAAACTGCCAATTCTTTTGCAAGCTTCAAGTTGAATGTCCAGAAATAAATATACCATCCCTTTGTCTTGTCTTTTTGTCTTGTGAAATCAACTAAATTATAGCTATTTAACCTGTAAAGCATATTTCTTACCTGGTTTACAGATAATTTCAGTTTTCCAGCTATTTTAAATTCAGAAACATCTGTCTTGTTCTTTATCAAATTAACAAGAGGAACAACTTCTTTTCCAGTTATTTCAAGAATTAAATCATCTATTAATTTGTCAACAATATTCATGGATTTTTTAAAACAAAAGCCGAATATATAAAAAGGTTTGTATTATTATAATTTTTTATTTATTACTAAGAGATAATTAAAAAAACTAATGTTTTTTATATTAGAAAGCATTTTTAAATTATAGATTATTGAATTATTAAGAGGTGAATCACATTTTTAGGATTTTAGCGATAATACTACTGTTAATTCCCTTTGCATCTGCCCAAGAGAATTTTAATGAATATCAAGACTTAAATTTAATTCTTTATTTAGGAAGCAACATAAGCATAAAGGAAACTGGCAATGATCCTAAAATAGACTATATAATTACTGATGTCTTGCTTTTTCCAAGAGATGAAGAAAGATTAAAGATCTTAGAGATGGATGCTTTCGCTGAACCAAATGCCTCTATAAGCCTGAATCACAAGGCTACATTTAGGTGGGACAAGGTAAAAGAAAAATATCTCAGATTCGGAATTAAATCAAAATTAAATGTAAAGAATGACATAGCAAAAATAAAGACAAAGGTTGATTTTCCCCTGAAAGATCCTGTTTTTAAGGAATATTTAGAATTTACAAAATTTATTGATATTGATGAAGACATTTATACAAAGGCACATGAATTAGTTGAAGGAGAAGATGATCTTTATTTTGCTGTATTCAAGATTGCTGAATGGACAAGAAACAATATAAAATATGACTTAAGCACAATGACTGAAAAAGCTATACAAAAGTCTACTTGGGTCTTTAAAAATAAAGTCGGAGTATGTGACGAGCTTACAAATTTATTTATTTCTATGCTAAGATCTGTAGGTATTCCTGCAAGATTTGTTTCTGGAACTGTCTACAACAATGTGATTAATAACTGGGGCGGACATGGATGGGCAGAAGTTTATTTTCCCAACTATGGGTGGGTTCCTTTTGACGTTACATTTGGACAATATGGTTGGGTTGATGCTTCTCATCTAAAATTGTCAGATACTGCTGATTCTGGAGAAAGTTCCCTAGAATACAACTGGAGATCAAGAGATATTGACTTAATTATAGAAGATGTTACATTAAATACTTCTTTAGAAAAAGCTGGAGATAAAATTAAAAACATTATTGAGTTAGAGATTAACACATTAGAAAATGATAGATTTGGCTTTGGAAGCTATGTTCCTATTGAAGTTAAAATAATAAACCTAAGAGACCATTATTTAAGCACCAGCATTATTTTAACAAAAGCACCAAAATTAATTGAAAAAAATACAAAAATCATATTATTAAAACCAAAAGAAACAAAGAGCATTTATTTTACAGCGCAAGTTCAAGATGATTTAAATGAAGATTTTGAATACAGCGCAAGTTTAGAAGCAAAGGACAGTTTTGGAAACCTGGCATCTTCGAATATTTTCCTAGGTGGAGATTATGAAATATTAAGTTTAAAAGAAATAAATGAAAAAATCAAAAATTTAGCAAAAAGAGAAACAAAAATAATTTCAACTTCCTTAAATTTAGAATGCCAAACTGAAAAAGAAAGATATTATTCTGATGAAGAAATAAACATTGAATGCAAAATAAAAAACAATGGCAATGTTTTATTAAAAAATATCAATACTTGTTTAAAAAATAAATGCAACTTAATTGATTTAAGAATTGGCGAAGAAGAGATTATTAATTTTGTTTCAAATAATGCAAAGGAAATTGAAATAATAACTGAAACTGATCAAATAATAAGGAGGGAAAAATTAGATGTTGAGATTATTCAAGTTCCAGATTTATTTGTTTCTGGCATTACCCGCCAAAATGTAAATTATATTGAAGAGATAGATTTTGGATTTACTTTAAATTCTAATTTTAAGGCTTATAATGTCAATATAAAAGTAAACAAGAGAAATATTGATATAAAAGATCTTGAAGGGAGCAAAGATATTATACTGAAATTGAAGGGAAAGAATTTAGTTAATGGCTTGAACATCAAAGCAGTTTATTATGATATAATTGGAAACAAATATGAAAAAGACTTTAGTTTTGAAATAAAAGTTGAAGAACTGCCTTGGTATATCAAACTACTGAAGATAATTACTTTTTCTGATTAAATTTTCTGACAAGTTTTTAGAAAAAGTTTAAGCAAAAACGATTGAAAGATTTTTACTGGTTTAAAATTCTGAAAAATCGAAAATATTTCGAAAAATTCTGAGTAATTATTATTAAGAATTAAACACTTTTTAGAAAAGAGTATAAGGTAAATAAAAAATAAATGGGAAAAGGAGCTGCAATTTAAATGGATAAAACAATCGCCCTACTAACAATAAGATGCGGGTTCGAGTCTCGTCGACGGCTCACAATAGCTAAAAGCTATCAAAAGTGAATTAGCCTTTAGAATTTATAATTTTTTTTTGGAAAATAAGTTTAAATAGAACTGAATTTTATTTTTTTAAATGTACAAATATATCATCTTTGATTTTGACGGCACTATTGCAGATACTTTAGATGCTGGGCTTCCTATTTACAATGAAATGGCAAGAAAGCATGGATTTAAAGAAATAAGAAACTTAGAAGGATTAAGAAGCATAACCTTAAGAGAATTTATCAAGAGACATAAAATTTCTAGATTAAGATTTCTCTTTTATTTAAGAGAATTGTTAAAGAGATTAAACAAAGACATGAACATAGTAAAGCCATATAAAGGAATGGATAATGTAATAAAGAAATTAAACAAAAGATATAAATTAGGAATTGTTTCTGCAAATTCAAAAGAAAATATTCTAAAATTTTTGGAATTAAATGACCTGAAGTATTGTTTTGATTTTGTTTATAATTATCAATTATTTTTAGGAAAATCACAAGCATTTAAGAAGATAATAAAAGGGAAAAAATTGAGCAAAGATGACATAATATATATTGGGGATGAGGATAGTGATATTATTGCTGCAAAAAAAGCTGGAATAAAAATTATCTCTGTTACATGGGGCATGAAGAACAAGAATATGCTTAAGAATAATGAACCTGATTTTATTGCTGAGAAACCTGAAGATATTTTATTATTTTTGGAAAAAGAAAAAGCTTTATAAATAAGTAAAGATTAATAATCTTTTAATGAAGAACTTTAAAGTCATTGTTAGTGCATTGATAATACTTATTTGGAGTTTTGCCTTTGCAAGCATTGACATCACTGGAAAGGTAGTAAGAAATTATTCTGAAACTGGTGGCGTAGGGTTCTTCCCTGTTTTATCGTTATTATTTTTAGTTGCCAGCTTTGTATTTGTATGGTATTATTTAAAGGATGAAGAAAGCTTACATCCTAAAGTGTAAACTTTTTAAAAAAGTTTAATCAAAAAGATTCTTAAAATTTAATAAGTATTTGCAACATAACCTATTTCATTAGAATTTTCTTTACAAATTATACATTTCCCTTTAGATTGCTTTAAATCTGTCCCAAATAATTCTATCCCATCAGTTATTTTTTTAATTTTATCCCAGCATTTATTAGAACCACACCAAGAAACTTTAGCCATTTTTTTATCTTTTATAATATTCTCTACCTCTTTTAATGACAAAGCTTCTTTTGTTAATTTTTTGTTTAATCTTTTACAATTTTCATAAAGTGAATTATGGATTGAATCAAGCATTATTGAAATTTCTTTTATTAAATTATCTTCTTTTATCTGCGTTTTTTCAGAAGTTAATCTATTTGCTAAAGTTATCTTATTATTTTCTATTTCTTTTAATCCTAATTCTATTCTTATTGGAATCCCCTTAATTTCCCAATTATAAAACTTTTTTCCAACAGGAATTTCCCTATTATCTAAATGAGCCCTAATATTCTCTTTTTTTAATAATTCATTTAATTCATCAGCCTTTTTAAGAACCTTATTTTTATTATCTTTATTAAAAATCGGCGTCAATACAACTTGAATAGGGGCTATTTTAGGCGGCATTATTAAACCTTTATCATCCCCGTGAATTAATATTAATGCAGCTAATAATCTTGCACCATTTCCTGTACATACCTGCCATGCGTAATTTTCTTTTCCTTGTTCATCTTTAAATTTAATATTAAATTTTTTAGCGTATGCCTGCCCAAGATTATTTAAAGAACCATTTTCCATTGCTTTTCCATTTGGAATAATAGAATAATATTCAATTGCGCCTACAGCACCTGGAAAACATTCCCATTGTGGTTTTTTTACCCTTAATGGCTCAAGACAAAGATTTTCCCATATTTGGTTATTTAATTTTATATGCAATTCAACTTCTTTTTCTGCCTCTTCTTTTGTTGCATGAACTGTATGAATTTCATGCCAGACTGTTATTTCTCTATCCCTAATCAAGGGTATTGTATGTTTTGTTTCATGCCTAAAACTTGAAACTGTTTCATAAATTCTAATTGGCAAATCATTTTTTGTTCTAGTCCATAAAGCAAACATAGGATACATTGCTGGCTCTCCTGTCGGCCTTAAAATATAGTCCGCTTTTTCTTTATTATATCCTTTTACCCAAAAAGCTTCTTCTTTAAAACCATTAAACCATTGATCATTTTGTTTTGCATATTCAACAGGAACTAATAAAGGAAAATAAGTTTCTTGGATTCCTGCTTCTTGAAATAATTTATCCCAGATTTTCTTTATTTTCATTATTGCCTTATAACCATAAGGCAACCAAACATAACAACCCTTTACAATATACCTTTTATCTATTAATTCAGAAACTTGCAGAACTTGATTATACCACTTAGAAAGATCTTCTTCTTTTTTTATATTTAATTCATTTGCCTGCTCAATGGACTCTTTTTTCATATTAAAATTATTTATATGGCTTTATTTAAAGTTTTTTATACGTCTTTTACTACAAATCTTTTTAAATTCCTAAATATTATAGTTTTTTAGATGGAATCTTTAATATTAGGCATTGATCCTGGTTCTACTATTGGTTATGCTGTACTTGATTTAGATGGAAAACTAGTCAAGTTAGATTCATTAAGAAATTCCGATTTAAATAAGACAGTTTCAAAGATAAATGGATTGGGGAAAGTAGTTGCCGTTGGAACTGATGTAAGTCCTGTACCTAAATTTGTTGACAAATTTGCAAGCAATTTTGGCGCTAAAATAATTGAACCTAAAAATGACTTACAATTAAGATATAAGAAAAAATTAACTAAAGAATACTTAAAAGATAAAAATATTAAAGTAAAAAATAAACATGAATTAGATGCTCTGGCTGCGGCTTTAGTTGCTTTCAAACATTATCAGCCATTATTTAATAAAATCAATAATCATTTAAATCAAATAAATAAAGAATATTTAAATAAAGAAATTAAAAATACTGTTTTAAGAAAAGAAATACCAATAAAAAGAGCAATTGATGAATCATGATAAGTGAAGAAATAAAAAAAGATGTATTTTACTTACTTTGTTCTTTTCTGTTCTTTTCTGCATTCTTTTTTATGAACAATGAAATTCCTGATGTTCAAGGAAGCAGAGAAAATATCAATCTTACAGATGTTGATGAGCCTTCCGAAAGATGCGCTCCAAAATATGAAAATCGAATTTTTTTAAATGAAGAAGGAGATTCAGTAACGAGCTGTGTTAAAATTGCTATTCCTGATAATTTTTATTATGATAAACCTTGTGAAGAATTAGGATTAACAAATGAAGATTTTAAAGAAGAATGTTTAATTGAATAATGCTTTTAATTTTAATTCCTTTGAACAAATTTCGATAAATTTCTTTAATAATTTATTTACATCCATTTTTAAACCAAATATACAAATCTTTTTAAATATAACTTCTAATCCAGAATTCTGAAATGGCATTAAAGTGCAAGGAATGCGGAAAGGAACTAAAAGTAATTATTGATAACAGCCCGTATAATTCTGATGTCTATTATATTGGTTCTAAAGTAGTTTGCGGTGAATGCTTTAAGAAACATAAACAAAAAGACTAGTAATCCCTGTTTTGATAAATGACCTTTCTTACTCCGTTATCTTGAAGATCTGAGACTTTTTCATAATTATCTCCAAATTTCAATTTATCTGGGGCATTATTGAATAACTTTTGCAACCTTTCTGGCTCTTCCTTCTCAGGTTCTATCCAACCTGAAGAAGAGAAAACATGCAACACTTTTCCAGAAACAACATCAAAAGAGACCCTTATTTCCAAGGGAAAATCTCCTTTTCTTTTTTCTATAACCAACATACAACGAAAAGGAATTTTTGTGTTTTTAAATATTATTATACGGGCCTACGAGGATTCGAACCCCGATCAGAAGCTCTCTTCTAAACTTTTGAAGAAAAGTTTACCGAAGGCTACTGTTCTATCCATTAAACTATAGGCCCAGAAACTTTTAAGAAAAGTTTCATCAAAAATTAATAGAAACCTATTTAAAAAGTTGTTCCTTCTTTTTTATGAAAAAATATGGGTGATTTAGACAATTTCTTTTATCCAAAGAGTGTTGCTGTAATTGGGGCTTCAAATAAATTCGGTAAGGTTGGAAATGCTTTGATGCACAATTTAAAGATGTTTAAAGGCAAAGTCTTCCCAGTGAACTTAAATGAAAATAAAGTTTTGGGCATAAAAGCTTACAAAAGTGTTTTAGATATAAAAAAAAATATTGACTTGGGGGTAATTGCTATTCCTGAGAAGGGAGTTTACTCTGTTTTAGAGGAATGCGGAAAAAAAGAAATTAAAAATGTAATAATTATAACTGCTGGATTTGGAGAAACTGGAAATAATGAAGGACAAAATAGATTAATTCAAATCTCTAAAAAATATAATATAAGAATATTGGGTCCTAATAATTTTGGCAATGTAAATCCATATATTGATTTAGATACTTCTTTCTCAAAATTAACACCTGAAAAAGGAAATATTGCTTTAATTTCCCAGTCAGGAGCTTTGTGGGTTTATATAAGTCAATTAAGTTTGGGGCAATTTGGATTTTCTATTTTTTCGAGCTTGGGAAATATGATAGATGTAGATTTTGCAGACATAATAGAATATTTAAACAATGATAAGAATACTAAAGTAATTGTATGCTATATTGAAACTTTGAAAGATGGAAAGAAATTCATGGATATTTGCAGAAAAAGCAAGAAACCTATAATCGCAATTAAAGCTGGAGCAACACAAGCTGGACAAAAAGCAGCTTTAAGCCATACAGGAAGCTTAGCTGGAGAAATTGAGATTTACAAAGCAGCTTTTAAACAATGCGGTGTTCATTTAGTTGAAACAGTTGAAGATGCTTTTGACAAAGCACAATTTTTAGTAAATCAAAATTTAAAAGGAAATAAAACTGTTATTATTACAAATGGAGGTGGATTAGGGGTTTTATGTGCTGATTATTGCGCCAAGAATAATTTAGATGTTGTAAAATTACCTGATTCTTTGATAAGGCATTTAGATTTAAGCCATAACTGGAGCAGAAACAATCCCATTGATTTAGTTGGAGATGCAGATCATACAAAGTATAAAGAGATATTTCTTAAATTAGAAGAAAATCATTTCTTTGACAACGTAATTATAATATTAAGCCAGCAGGAAATGATTGATGTTTACAAAGTTTCTAAAGAAATTGTTAATTTTAGAAAGAGAAGCAAGAAAAATGTTGTCTGCTGTCTAGTCGGAATTGGAGAAAATATTGATAGGGCAAAAAAATTACTAAAAGAAAATGGAATTTTAAGTTATTTTGAGCCAGAGAGATGCGCTAAAGTTCTGAAAACTATTTAGAACTTTCATTTAATAAAAATTGAATCAATAATCTTACTCCAAAACCAGTTCCACCAGGAGTTAAATAATGGGAGGCATCTTCTATAAAAGCTGGTCCAGCAATATCTAAATGAGCCCATGTCGTTTTCTCTACAAATTCAGACAAGAAAGCTCCGGCAGTAATAGCTCCAGCATAACCCTTAGGATTTCCTATGTTTTTAACATCAGCTATAGAACTTTCAACTTCTTTTTTAAATTCATCATATAAAGGCAATTCCCAAATTCTTTCGCCAGAATCTTCAGATGCTTTTAACAAGTCTTTTACTAAATCTTTATTTTTTGACATTAATCCAGCTATATTAGTTCCTAAGGCAATCACACAAGCTCCCGTTAATGTTGCCAAGTCAATTATCTTGTCTGGCTTGAAGTTTTTTTCTGCAAAACTTAATGCATCAGCCAAAATTAATCTTCCTTCTGCATCTGAGTGAAGCATCTCAATATTTTTTCCAGAATATGTTGTCAAGATGTCTCCTGGTTTCATTGCACTTCCACTAGGCATGTTTTCAGTTAATGGCATTAAACCAACTAAATTAATATTTAATCTTAATAAGGCGGCTGTTCTCATTAAACCAAGAACTGTTGATGCTCCAGCCATATCATCTCTCATATCTTTCATTCCATCCCATGGCTTTAGATTTATACCACCTGAATCAAATGTAATGCCTTTGCCAACAAAAGCAATTGTTTTTGCTTTTTTATTTGGCCGATATTCGAGAATTACAAATGTTGGTGGTTGAGTAGATCCTTTTGCAACTCCTAACAAAGCACCCATTTTTAACTTTTCAATTTGTGGCTTTTGTAGAACTGTGCATTTTAATCCAGATTCTTTTGAAACTTTTTTTGCAATCTCAGCAATATATGTTGGGGTTTTTAATGAAGCTGGATTATTTACCAAATCTCTTACTAATAATACTGAATCTGTTAGTATTATTGCTTTTTTAATTGAGTGGGCTATTTCTTTATTGCTGGTAATTATTGACAATAAATTTATCTTAGATAATTTATCCTTGTCTTTTGTCTTGAATTTATTAAACTGATAAGAACCTAATCTTGCACCTTCAACTAATACCTGGGTTATTTCCTCTGGCTTGAATTTTTTTGACTTTAATAAAATAGTTGAATAGTGTTTTATTTTTAGTGAATTTGCATATTTTGAACAAGAACCATAAGCTTGCCTTATTTTTTCTAATGTTAAATCTTCTTCCTTACCTAAGCCAACTAAAAGAATTTTTTTATGTGACAGATTATTTAAAGTATTTAATGAGTATAATTGATTTGGTTTAGCCTCAAATTCTTTGTCTTTTATTGCATCTTTTACAGCATTATTTAATTTATGATTAACTTCGTTTAATTCACCATATTCCTGGCTTTCTATAACCGGAAGAACTAATAACTGGCTTTTTGTTTCAAAAAGACTTCTGTTTAATATCTCTATATCCATATAAAAAGAGTAATCCCTATATTATTAATAAAGTTTTTGGTGAATTTGTAAGTTGGATTTTTTTATTGTTTTTATACATAAAAACATCCTCTATTCTTATTCCAAAATCATTGTAATAACCAGGCTCTATTGTAAAGACCATATTATTCTTAAAAGCATCAGTTGAAAAAGAAGAAATTATTGGAGTTTCATGCACTTCAATTCCAATACCGTGACCAAGACTATGATTAAATGATTTTCCTAAAGTTTTTTGTGCATATTCATGCATTTGTTTTGGTTGTAGATTATTGTTAATAGAATTTTCCTGGACTTCTAAAACTTTATTGTAAATTTCAATTTGTTTTTTATTTGGTTTTCCTATAAAAACAGTTCTTGTAATATCTGAACAATAATTTTTGTATTTTACACCTAAATCAATAACTGTAAATCCTTTTAATTTTGTATTATTGGAAATATGGTGGGGGTTTTTTGAATTTTTAGAAGAAGCGACAATTGGATCAAATGAGGGATTTAGATTTAAATCCAAAATTTTCTTTTCAATAATCTTTTTAAGATCTAATTCTGTCTTTGCTATTTTTGCATTAGCAACCGCTTCACGCATTAAAATATCAGCAAAATAACAGGCCTTTTTTATTAAATTAATTTCTTCTTCTGTTTTTATTAATCTTAATTTTTTTATTTGCTCTGAAATATCTTTAAATTTTATTTTCTTGAATTTAGATTTTAAATTTTTAAATTGATTTAAAGTTACAAAATCACGATCAATCCCAATTGTATTTGGCTTTAATTCTTTTAATTTTTCATAAAATGTTTTATCAAATTTCTGGATATTTTTTATTTTTGAATTTTCTTTAGCAATTGACAATTCTATAGGAGAAACAAACAAACCAGGATCTTTTTTTAATATTAAAATTGAATTTATATGGTCATTTTGGATAAAATAAACAAAATTAGGATTTATTTTCTCTGTAGAATTTGACAATAAAGCCAGATCTATGCTTTCTTCTTGCATAAAAGCCTGGAATTCCTTTAATTTCATTAAAATAGAAAATCTTTATTAAGTATTTAAATTTATATTTTACAATATGAAGAAAGTAGTTTTAAGTAGTGGGCTGACAATAATTTCGAAAAAAACCAACAGCAATTCAGTTACACTAGGAATTTGCGTCAAAACTGGTTCTAATAATGAAGATAAGCACAACAAAGGAATTTCTCATTTTATTGAGCATATGGTTTTTGAAGGAACTGAAAAAAGAACTGCCCAGGAGCTTGTTAGAGAGATAGAAAAAGTTGGCGGTGAATTTAATGCTTTTACTGATAATGAGATTACATTTTATTATGCAAAAGTATTAGGCAAATATTTTGACAAGGCCTTGAATGTGTTAGGAGACATGCTAAAGAATTCTGTTTTTGATGAAAAATTAATTGACAAAGAGAAAAAAGTAATTTTAGAAGAAATGAATTTATGGGATGATGATCCAAAAGCACATCAATGGGTATTGTTCCAGAAAGTTTTGTATAAAAATCATCCTGCAAAATATCCTGTCATTGGATTTAAAGATACACTAAAAAAAATTAACAAAAAAGATATTTTGGAATATTTTAACAAATATTATGTTCCAAACAATATAATCATAGTTGTTACTGGAAATTTTGATAATAAAACAGAAGAGAAGATAAAAAAAGAATTTGGGAGTTTAAAATATAAAGAACTTAAATTAAAAGAATTTAAAGAGGATGAAAAACAAAATAAAATTATAAAATACAAGGAAAAAAAGGATGTAACTCATTCTTATTTAGTAATAGGACACAAAACTGTAAACAGAGAACATAAAGACAGCTATGTTCTGGATGTAATCAGCGTTATTTTGGGATTGGGGCAGAGCTCAAGATTATTTAATGAAATAAGAATGAAAAGGGGATTAAGTTATAATTTAGGGATGAACCACGAATGCAACAAGACATTTGGATTTATAGGGGCTTTTGTAAATGCTAATCACAAGAACATAGAAATATGCAGGAAATTAATTTTAGACTGCTTTAAATTAAAAAATTTAAGTGAAAAAGAAATTCAAGATGCTAAGAACATGATTGAGGGAATCTTACTTTTAAAAAGCGAGGATACAAAGGATTTGGCAATTTCTTTAGGAAGATGGGAATTTTTTAAAGATGCCAAAGATTTTTATGATTATGTTAAAAAAATAAAAAAAATAACTAAAAAAGAGATATTACAAGTTGCAAAAAAATATCTGAATAAGAATTATACAGAGGTTTTAATTTATAAATAATATAATGTTTACATCATAATTGAAAATATTTCGAGAATTTAACGCAAGAAATATAAATAGAACTGCATTTTATACATTTATGAAAAGAAAATTAAATATTTATGATTATTTGTTTTATTTATCTTTATTAGTTATTTTTATATGGCTTATTCTTAAATCAACAGGGATTATTCAAACTCCTTTTTGGCTAGAATATGGTGTACCTATAGGAAGTTTTGGTATTGCTGTTTTGACATTATACCAAAATTTATTAGATAAGATTGGAAAATTAGGAATAAATTTATCAGTTTTAAATACTAACTTTAATCATTTAGACAAAGAGTTTAAGGATTTTAGAATTGAAGTAAGAGATGATATTTCAGAATTGAAAGATAATGTTGGAATCTTAAAAACTGATATTGAAATTTTAAAAAAGAAATAAATTTACTTATTTTTCTGCTTCTTCCAAAAGTTTAGCTAATTTTAAATTATTGTATGAACAAAGTTTTGGATATAAATTTTTGTATATTTTCATAAATCCCAACTACTTAGACTGATTCGACCGTTCTCAGTCTCGTTTTCATTTGAAAATTTCGAGTTATCAAGGTTCTCGTTCCTGACATTCAGATTCAAGTTCCTGTTACGGCAAAGCACTAAAGGCTAGTTTAACTATATTTTGATACACCGCAATTTTAGTATTTGCAAAAGATTTTTACTTTTAACGCTACTAACTATTATTGTTGAATTTTATACAATAAATCAAAATAAATTGAAATTTACAGCTAAGCATGTCAGTCCAAGTTGTTGATCAACAAGTTGGGACTAAATTAAGAAAATAGTGTTATTTAAATTAGTTTTGTTTAAACTTTTTTCTATTATTTTTCCGTTAACGCTTTTCGCGAAAAGGTTTACCTTGGTTTCTTATGCAGATTTTTTCGCGAACGTGACACGACCGTTCTCAATCGAGTTATCAAGGTACTCGTACCTGGCATCCAGATCCAAGTACCTGTTACGGTAAAGCACTCTTAATCCAATATCTTCATTTTGAGATGGCATCCATAAGGTTCTATTTCCTCTTCCCAATCTCTGAGGAAGGCCGTTTTCCAGTCCATAACTAAATTTATGATCTTTTCCTGTTTGTCTTAATGTTGAATGAACAAGAACACTAGTTGCTCCCGGAATAATTTTTGGCTTTACTCCCTTAGGAAAATCCAAATCAACATCCAAGCCAGCATTAATTATTAATAATCTTTCTTCTAAATCTGAATCACTTAAATCTAAATCTTGTTTGTGTTCTTTTATACTTTTATATAATGCTTTAGCTTCTTTTGGATTTATTCCTTTTTCTGAATGATCGTATAATAAATAACCTAAATCTTCCCAAAAATCTCCTGCTGGTTTTGGCAGTCTTCTTCCTTGTAATAATAATTCTGATTCTAATGGGGAAACTGGATACACATTTAAATTTCTTAATTCTGGATTTTCTGATATTACTGTTACCAAAGTTGATCTTTTTAAAATATGCATATTCGGAACTTCTTCATTAGGTCTTAAATTAGTTGGAACTTGCGCTTTTGTATTTCTAAATCTTTCATTAACTTTTGCTATTAATGCTCTTCCAAAATCATCATATTTGAA